>JAABUO010008032.1_pt1 | contig 11967 bp, 12 predicted proteins | sample 5559291 | NCBI WGS metagenome assembly JAABUO01 (sample SAMN10711878, study PRJNA513372) | rock metagenome | isolation source: Antarctica rocks | place: Antarctica: Victoria Land, Finger Mt sud | reverse complement strand
AAAGGGAAGAGCGCGAGCTAAATTTTGGGATGCTTTCCAGAATAGGCTCATCTGTTTCGTTATTTGCCGACCTTTCTCCTATTCGCAAGGAAATCTCGGTTTGTTCAAGTTAGTCTAAACGTCAATAGCTTAAGTCTCCTCTTGGTGATGTTCCTAAATCGATCTAGCGTTAACGTTGCAGATTCTTCGTTGATAAAAGCTACAAATGTCACAAAATAACTGCAGGCGCATCACGAAAAGCTGTATCGCAAGTATAAGCACAGACCCTCTAGCGCACGTGCTGTCCTTCCTTTCGATCTCACCAATCGTTTTCTTGATTTTATCGTTTTTCTTTTTTGAATCATATTGCCTTTTTTTGCTTTATAGTAGTTCCTTGCAATATTGGGTCTTAGTTCCCTGCAATATCGGGTCTCAATTGCCATTTAATGGCCCTTTTTCATCTATACTTAGAGTAGCAGTTCAGAAGGTTTGCATCCTTTCATTAATGCACTGCAAGCAGGTTTTTCGTTAGTTCGAGTTAAGTAAGGAGGCTTTCTATGTCTGGTCAAATTTTTGCTTTCAACGTATCAAAGGAGATTGAAAGCATAGATGAAAAAGCAATGAAACAATGGGTAGGCGATCAAGTCGCTCTCGCAGTATGTCGCCGTTGTAGATGTACTGGTGGACAAAACTATGGTATGAGTGCTTGCTATGTTGATGCTCTGCAATATTGCGATACAAGCAATGATAGTGGCTACTACCTCTGTGATAGCATTTGAGGCTAGTAATAGGATCAATATCTTGGATCACTGGACACATTTTAGTGAAGAGATAGAGATCAAAGTAGACACTGCGTGACTATATGTTCTGCTCTTTTGCTAGCTGATCAATATACGCAGTGTCTCGCTTTATCCAAGAATGCTATAAGACGGTTCCCCATGCTCTGCCCTAATTGAAATGTAACAGTAAATTACATTGGGGGAGTACTTCCTAAGGCAATTACAATGTTTCGCGACAAATCTCGCTAACATGTACAGACCTCCATAAGAACATCAATCATTAGATAGCCTTATTCTTCTTAGCAAGGAGCATTCATTGTTGAACAACCCGCTTAAGGTTTTAATCAATTATATTACCCTCATGAAGCAAATTGTGTTGCTAGTCTGGCTAGTTAGCCCCCTAATTTTTATAACCTTTTTTGGTTTGGCATTCCTAAACGGGTTGTTTCCTGTGGCTAGCACTTTCATCACATCTGCTCTGCTTCAAACACTTGTACAGACCATACAGCACTCAAAAACTGCTGGAAGTTTATCTTTTGATTTTATCAAGTTGTTAGTGTTAATGGCTGGAGTAGCTGTCCTCGGACGTGTTCTTCAACGCCTAAGTACTATCGTCCAGAACATATATCACACGCTTGTCATTAATCATATTAACTTGCTCATTGCTGAAAAAGCGTCTGCGATTGATCTAGCCTTCTTTGAAAATTCGACCTTTCATGACAAAATGCGAGTTGCCGCAAATGAAGCTACTTATCGCCCAATCATGATGCTTAGTGGCCTGATGAATCTGGCTTCGGCACTTACCACCCTAGTCTCCCTGAGCATAGTAGTGTTGCTTTGGCAAGTTTGGATCGTTCCAGTAATTTTCCTCAGTTCCCTAGCAATGCTTCAGGTCTCGGTTCACTTCGGTACACGACGGGCGGCTTTGGTAAGTGGGCGTGCTGGAACTGAACGCAAAAAACAGTATTTACAGATGCTACTCACCTCCAATCAAGCAGCAAAAGAAATACGTCTATTTAGTCTGCGCCAATTCCTGCTCGGCAAATATCGCGATTTGCTCAATTTGACATTTCAGCAGGACCGTAAACTCGCCATCCGCCAAGTTTTCTATGTGGGTATGATAGAAGTACTCCTGTCAGCAGTACAGCCTTTACTCTACAGCTTTACAGCAGTACAGGTTCTGCAGGGCTTGATTAACATAGGTCAGTTCAGCTTGTATACACAGTCAATCCAGCAATTGCAAGTGACGCTGACCAATCAGATGTTCTCACTCGGCAATTTACATGAAAGCCACCTGTTCTTAACTAATCTGCTCGACTTCCTGGCTTGGCAACCTCAAGTTGAGTCATCACGACCCGAGTCTAAGAAATATGTCGCAATCCTCTCCCCTACACCACGCATTGAGTTTCAGGAAGTAACTTTCTGCTATCCCGGCTCCGACCAGATGATACTAGATAACGTCAGTCTTAGTATCCAGCCAGGAGAGGCCATTGCACTGGTAGGTGAAAATGGTGCTGGCAAAAGTACATTTGTCAAACTTCTGGCTGGTTTATACGAGCCAACATCGGGGCAGATACTCTTAGACGACGTACCAATTCAAAACCTAGATCGGGACGATCTACGACGCTATATTAGCGTGATTTTCCAAGTCTATACGATCTATCATCTGTCGGCTTACGACAACATCGGCGTCGGACAAGTTGAGCGCATAGAAGATCGAACCCTAATTGAAGCAGCAGCCCAGCGTAGTGGTCTAGATCGCGTTATCGCGCAACTGCCAAATGGGTACGAAACCGTGATGGGACGCTATTGGGAGAATGGACACGAGTTGTCTGGGGGACAGCAACAACTGGTAGCGTTAACGCGTGCTTTAGTACGCAACGCTTCTATCTTAATACTAGATGAACCATCTGCTGCATTGGACATTTATACTGAACGCAACCTCTTTCAGCACCTATTAGAAGACCGCGCAAATGGGCAGATCCAGACGGCGATTTTTATCTCGCACCGCTTCACTAGTGTGCGTCGTGCTGATCGTATCCTAGTATTAGAGCATGGACATCTGATCGAGCAGGGAACACATGACGAGTTGCTGGCGTGGAATGGACATTATGCAGAGATGTTCAATTTACAAGCAGAACAATATAGCAACAATGGCAAACAGTTGTAGTTAAGGGTACTGTATGACCTATAGTGCCATCTTGACTAAGGAGAAGGAGAAGAGTCGATGTATTACCTGAATAAACTTGTTTTTAACTGCTCTCCTCATCATTGGATTGAAAGTTAGTTCTTAGCGTCGATCTAGCACTCCAGGGAATAGGTTAGACGATTTGCAAAAGCAGCTTTTGCTCTAACACGTCCATAGGTATATGTCCAATAACGCTTGGGCGAGGTTTCCCATGTTCATTGATAGCGATTGAACATTAGCTTGGGAACTCCTTCCCAATCTCGCTTGAGTTTATTCCACTCAGTTGAAGGGAGGGTTCCTTTAGCTTGTACAATGCTCTGAGCATCAAGAAGACAAAAAGAGGGGACCATATAACGAGGGTTATAATCGTTCAAAAAATCACTCTTCTTAGGCGGTGCCACCAAAATCGGTAACGTTACGTTCACATTATCTTCGACATGTATGTTGTCAATCCACTGCTGCGTCACACTTGGCCCCCAATCACTGACGAGAATAATCTCCACGTCCGCATTTTTCTTCGCTAAAGTAGCAAGTTTGATTAGCATAGGCATTTCCATTCGACAGTGCCCACAAGCAGGGGAGACAAAAATAAAAGCTACAGAGTGTCCTGCATAGCTATCCAATCTTACCGATTGATTGGTAAGTGTTCTGGCTTTGAATTCTGGTGCAGGTGAACCAATAATCAGTTCTTGTCGCTCCACATCTGCAGGTTGTTGTGTCATTCGCGCCTCATTCGTGGCTCTTACCCAACGGAGAAGCCGCAATGTTAATGCCTGATTGATTAGGAACATTACCCAAAGGAGACTTAAGCTAATAAGTAATAGCATTTCCATCGTATCTATCTCCGCTCTTCACTTACTACAAAAGGTCGGCGAAGTGTCTCGACAACATCATCTAGGTTTATGGCAAATGTAAGTACCACAAGGCTTATAAGTGCAAGCATTATAATCTCACCGCTAAACATACTTCGCTGATCATATTTCAGCATCCATAGGCCAATGAGACTACATAGTATCAAGAACACATTACGAGCTACATCATAGCGAGAAATACGCTGCTCGTTTCGACCAAAGCAATTGCAATTCACATCGATTTTGCGCCATAATCCTATTACCAGTGCCACAGAGAAAATAGTCAGCAACACCATTGCCAACAAGAATCCAATAAGTAACAAATCACCTCCTACGGTTAGAAGCACTGCCGTAGTGATCTCGCCACCCAGAAAGAGCAATGCTGCCCCCTTGCTCCAGCGACGAGGAAAAACTTTGAAGTCCCCGATGGTTACTGCAAAGTTTCTTAGAGACAGAATCTTACTCGCAAAGGAGAAGATAAATAGAAAAGCGATGGTGATCCGACAAAACATCACTAAATATGTTGCAAACATGCAGACCTCCAGATATCATTCTTCATCAATTTCCCAGGAAATTTGTCGCATTCCTCTTCGATGTGTTTCGGGGCATCAACCTAGTGTTGTACCAGAATGCTATTTTCAGTTTGGTGCTAGCTGTTCGCCCCTCGAATTAAGCACGATGCTAGAGCCTCAGTCATCCTAAGCTCAGGCACTAATTGCTCAACCCATATGAACTGCCCGTTCGGATTGTTTTCAATGAACACATATCGACCATCAGGTGTGAGAATGAAGTCCATTGCACTAAAATTAAGGTGATAACTGCGAACAAAAGCTATACACCTCTCAGCGACATCCACTGGTAGAGTTGCTTTGCGATAGGGGATACTTAAACCTCCATCACTCCAGTTTCGCCAATCAACACTCGTACTTTCCCTTGCTTGCGAATCAATTTCAGCTACAAAAAGCTCATCGCCTATGACCGTTACGCGCAATTCTGAGTGCTTCGGAACGTATTCCTGAAATAGACAGGGCACCAAACGCACACTATCAAGCTGTCCAAGTTCTGCCGATGTTATCATAGTGGTCTTCGTTTCGCGAGGTTCAGGTCGTGGATGCTCAGGATACTTATCAACCACTTTTGGTGCTCCCAGGAAAATATCGGTTAATACTTTGAAGATCATTTGCCCTTTGCATATGTCATAGAAAGTGCGAGCTTCATCAGGATCGCTTGTGAGGAGTGTGCGTGGCACTTCAAATCCGTATTGCGCTGCACGCTGGAGTTGGTCCATTTTCCAACTTGCCTGACGAATGTGTTCAGGATAGCTGATCCAATAACAGTCCATTAAGGAACACAATCCTTTTAAGATATGGTCAATCTCTCCTTGAGCAAATTCTCGCTCCTGTTGAGATAATTCAGGTGGCAAGCCAAAGTACTCACTTGGTCGCCGCCACCAGATCGAACGGACGTTTTCCATGTCGATAATGCGTCCATCAGTTTGAATAACGATTTTGCCTTTCCAGCTTGACCCATCATTGGGAAAACTGAATGACATAGTTGTATTGAGGGGCACATCGTCGGTGTTCAGCCGAATCGGTTCTTGACCCAACTCCTGCAACCGCAGAACTATATCGTCGGTATGAAAGTCCATTCTACGACTGACTATTACAATATCTTTTTTCGTCATGAAGTGCCCTCCTAGAGGAAACAACGTAAACCTTTTGAACTACTACTCTAAGTATAGATGAAAAAGGACTATTAAATTGGCGATTGAGACCCGATATTGCAAGGAACTAAGACCCGATATTGCAGGGAACTAAGACGAATGGGTAGTCTAACTAAAGAATAGTGGAGGCATTGATTGATTCATCTCTTCAGCCCGTTGGAGAGCCTGATCTAGCAAGGGGACATTCCATTCAGCTCGTTGAGCATCGGTAGTAGTTGGTTCAACTTCGTAAAGAACCCACCTTCCCCCCTTTAAGATATACTGAGTTCCGTACATTTGAGGTTTCCCTTGCCTCATTAACCAGCGATCATAAGTAGCCGCCGTTAACCGACGGCATGCGAGATGACCTAATTTTGCGCCTTTTTTAGCTAGTTCATATGCTTGCCAGTAATGTTCCAACGTTTCTCCATGCTGAAAAATCATTGCTGCATGGAAGAAATCCTCAGGAACCTGCAGTGCTTCACACTCTCTAAGTTCTTCAACACGCTGACGCCGTATTCTGTCTCGGTGTACTATCTGTTCTCGCGTAAGTTTCTGCATCTCGAAGCGATCAGCTTGATCCTGCTCATAAAGGGACTGGAGTTCTTTGTTCATATCTGTTCCTTCCTCTCTGTTGTTTGTTTACTAATGTTTTGCTTCTTAGTTCATAAATTTTCGTGCATTTCGAGTTTCAAAAGCACAAAGATTACTTTCCTTGTAGATTGTGAAACTTCTAAAAAAGGGTAGATCACGGCAACACTCATGTTAGTCGAACGCTGGGACTTAAGGGTTGAATTCGGAACTAGCGAAAAGTTAATAAAGTCCCAACATTTGATTTCCGTTTACTTCACCAAATAACAAAAGATGTTGAGTTTAAGTAGCATCTATAGGATATTGTCAACTTATCGACATTCTTACTCTACAGAAGTTGTAAGGACATACCCTGTATCGCGGATATGGGAGACTTTAAGATGAGGATAGAGATCATTCAACTTGACACGGATACCTGATAATGCCCTATAAATAGGCTTGAGTTCCCGTTTCAACATCTTTTGCCCCAAATGTTGAGCTTGTTGCACCCTTTCGCGACAGTCGTTAGAAGAAAGTGATGTAAGGCTTGCAAGGAGGATTTCATAAGGTGCATAGTGTGGGTAAGACGCAAGAAGAACAAGGAGAACACTCCATTCGTTCTTTGTGAAATGCTGGTGTGTAAGAATAAATGGAGGATGAGTATTCAGAAGGGTTAGCATCTGCGATTGAGCATTCAATACCAAAGTATAATCTGTAGAAACAAGACTTTGTAGAACAGATTCAGTAACAGATTTCTGCAAATCGTGTAAAGATATACGCGTTGATTCATAATTCATAAGAATACCTTCCTTATGCAGTACTAACTCTCTACGCATACTATTTTTAATTCGTATGATATGAAAGGCTCAATATTTCAGAACCCTATACTTCATAGCAATTTTCAATCGTTACCAAAACATATATATTCGTGTAGCAATACTAGAGGCCAGCATCACTTCTCTATAAAGGCCAATTATTGGCTTCAAGTACAGAGAACCAGTAGTAGCTGTAAGAAATTGTGTAAAGCTCTCGTAGCCCATATGCGAACTCTGCTGCGTAAGTAATGGGCCTCATGTTTACATAACTCATGGAGGTATAACATATAATTGAATAAAAGTCAAGCTTTTCTTGTGTAATGAATAAAAATCGCTATAAAGCAGAACATTTACACACAATAAGGCATTGTCCAAGCAAAGGAGCCGCTTCTCCCAAATGAGTGGAGCAAACTTAAACGGACTTGGGAAGGGGTGAACAAGCTTTCACCATTAATACTCAACCATATCAACAATGTGAAACTTTCGCAAGATTAAGGAATAAGTTTGGATGACTACTAGACATAAATGAAGGATATCCCTTGTCATGATGAATACTTGATAATGTCTTTTAAGTGATGTTACAAGCTTGTGGAATACGTTCTGGCTTTTTCTCTAAAATAACAGCATTGTTAGGCTGTGCCAACATTTATTAACGGAAGCAACGAATAGAAGATATAGCTTTTATTCGTTGCTTTCGTTATCGATCATTGTAAACATATTCCTGCTGGCAGCTTTGTAGTTGATCTGCCACTTGCCTGAGCGACAAACGTGCAAAATAGAGCTTTTCGCTTATCTCTTCGCGCCGTTTTAGCGCGTCCGGGTCGTCAGGCATGAGCCGCAATAAAGCGGTGAAGTAGTAATGTGCGATTTCGCGCTTCACACTCCATTGCTGCAATAGGATTTCGCAAGGTTTCGGGTCGCGCTCCTGCATACACGTTCCCCTTTTGACTTCAAACAACTTCCTACAACGGATTTTATATTCTACCATCTGCGGGAATAGAATATGCTACCCCTCTGTTATATATGGCATGACATCACACCGCATTGCATCGCTTCTGTGAGAATTGGTTTCTACGAGCGTCAAGAGGAATGTCAGTATAGAATACAGGAGCGATAAAACACATGAGACTTTACGTCGGGGGACTCCCCTACCAAACAACAGAACAAGATTTGATCAGCCTTTTTGAGCAGGCTGGTAGCGTCGCCAATGCAGCCGTCATCACGGACCGCGAGACTGGACGCAGCAAAGGCTTTGGCTTCGTCGAGATGAGTTCGGACGAGGATGCACAACGCGCCATGCAACATTTGAATGGCAGCACGTTGGGCAACCGCACCATCACAGTCAACGAGGCGCGTGAGCGTCCCGCTGGTGGAAATCGAGATCGCCGGTCAAGCTATAACAACAACGACCGCTACTAAATCTTGAATCTTCCCATGCAACAGAGAGACCGCCAGGGTCTCCCCTACACGCAAAAACAATACAACGTGTAGGGGAGACCCTGGCACTCTCTCTGGCTTTTTGTCGTCATCGGTAGGTTTTGTGGAGATTGCTTGCCAGGGTATATGCGTCGAGGATTCTAGGTCGCGGAGATGCATAGCATCATTATATTGATTAAGAGACCATATTGGAGGTATGCCCACATTCTCAAAAGAAGCTTTACTCCAATGAGTGATGGAAGTGTTTCTGGTGCTCATCAAGACGCGTGGAAAGTGTAGCATACTGAGGCCAAAGAACAGCAGAAACGTACCTTCGATTACGCCGCCGTGACACACAATTACAATCGTCTTGCCCTCATGCTTGTTCGTGATGTTGTTGAGCGCAGTTCCCACGCAGGTTAAACTCCGCCCATATTTCGGCAGTAGGGTTGATACGCACAAAAGGCCATTCGCTTATCGGCACTTTGCCGAACAGTGCCTGTCGCTCATCAGAGGTCATACCTTGAAAGTCCCCATCGCGCCATTCTTCGGTAGTATCCTGAGTTGTGTGTAAAAGAAGGTCTGGTATCCTATAAGCGGTAATCCGTAGTTTAAAGTTTCACCAACTGACGATGCCACCAGCATCGCAAGCTCAGCCAGATACTGACTTTTGACACACTACCGAAAAGAGACTATGATGCTATGAAAGCTGGACTTACTCTTCCTTGGAGTCAAAGAAGATGTGGAAGGACATGTGCATCGGTTCAAGCTTCTCAAGCGACAAGCGTATGATCGAGTGAGCTTCCAAACGTTACGCAAGCGGGTGCTGCATTGCTCCTAGCAAAAGCGACCAAGAGGGACACGTTCCCGAATCATCAAAAGTTCGGGAGACCTCCCATCACAAGAGTCGGTGTCCTATTTTTGTCATATCCTCAGCGTGGTTTTTCGGGTTCTGACGCAAAGTGTGTGGTAAACCCATCAATAAAATGAGAAGAGGATGTATGTCTTCCTCTCTTTATTAGCTCTCTATATGCTACCTTTGAAGAGCTTACCACACACTTTGCGCCAGAACCACTTTTCGTTCCGTTAATGATACTCTCTCCGAATGTTAGGCCCCACAACCCTGTAAAGCAGCAAAGCGCGATGTGCGCGTTTTCGCTTGAGGAACTCCTTCTAGCCATACAGTTGACCGGACAACACGCATCGCAATCGCCGTGAAAATGTCTTGTACATGTGCTTTTGAAAGGCCGATATAACGACAGTGGCGCAATCCAAACCCACGGATTCCTTGAGAAAGCGTTCCCTCAATCCCTGCTCGTGGGGCATACACTTGACGAAATTCAGCAGTCTCTTGCCGCTTGCAGGGCTTCATGCTGTAATTGTGGACGAAGCGTGAGGGTTCGGGGATCCATCTTCGCTTTCGTCCACAACACTCGCTGTGGGCAGGCGAGGCAGTCCTTTTTTGCGAATGAGACCTCGATCACCTCCTGATTCCAAGTAGTGCGCTCTGGAGTCCAATGTCTACTGATTTGCCCTTGCGGACACGTCACGGTCTTTGCGTCCCAATTGATGAGAAACGAGGAAAGAGCAAACCCTTGCTCTGCTTTAGCCTGCCAACTCCCATTCGAGCGAAGAGGACCCACAACATCAACACCATAGTCGGGCTGACTTGTCACAAAGAGTTCGGCATCGGTGTACCCTGCATCCATCAAGTGCTGACTCGGGAGCATCTGTTTGGCGGAGAGGGCTTCATGAATCGGGACAACCAACTCGCTGTCGGTGATCATGGCACGTGTTGTCTCGACGTGCGGAATCAGAAGAGGTTCTCCGTCATCACACGTTTCGGTCAGATGGACTTTGTAGACCGTCCAGGTGGTGCTTCTTTTGTTGCCGTACCGAGCTTCGGGATCATAGGGCGAATCGTAGCGCATACGGGCCGGAGGAAGGTCTTTCGCCTGATGCCACCGTAGGTGCCCTTCCTCCGCGTAATACTGGTACAGCCAGGTGCGCTGAAGATGTTTCACTGCCGGAAGTGCTCTCAATGCAGCAAGAGAGGGATCCTCGAACAATGCAGTGAGCAAACAGGAGCTATCAGCACCAATGAGATTGCCATACTCACGTCGAGCTTCTTCTCCTTTAGGAAGACGAGATTCCTCACTACGAGTGCTGTAGCGATCAAACTACTGGGAAGGAGCAATGGAACATAGCCAGTCGGGAGCATAGGTTGCAAGCGCATTGAGGGCTGCACGCAGCGTTTCTCCCACATATTCCAGACGATTGAGACTGCAAATGGCTGCAATGATATGAGTGGAGTCAGCCCGTTGTTGTCCACGAGCTTTGAGTACCTTCTGGGCTTTCAGATGCTCAAGTAGCAGATCCAAAGGGTGCATTTCAGCACTTACTGTGAGCAATCGTGTTCGAAATTTCCCCAGAACCGAGAAATGGAACCCCGAATCATCTAAATGTAAGGCCAGTACATACTTCCAATCACTACGGCTACGAACAGCATCAGCGGCTTGACAATCAGGAAGACGTTCAAGAAATTGGAAGATACACACCAGCGCGAGTATCCAGGGAGTTTCTGCAGGTTGCCCATAGGGAGAAAAAGAGGGAAGCAAAGTCCTCATCTATACAGAAGGGACTCAAGGTGTCACGCAAGGTGAGATAGAGGTTGCTTTTGGGAAAAGCCGCATGAGCGACGCGCTTGGTTTTTTCAGGAATAATATCAAATGGCTGCGGATGTAAGGACATTGCTCTCCCCTTTCTTTTCTATTCGCGGTGTCTCTGTTCCTCTGAGAATATCACACTTTTTCCTTCTTTCTTCCTGCTTGTCTATTCGGTGACAATATCCGTTAATACTCAGGGCATACCTGATTACGCTCCTAGACAAAAAAAAAGAGTGTTGCAGGGATGGTGCAACACTCTTTGTTCCAGGAATGAAGCCTTATTGCAACTACCTCCCTCCTGGATGTCGCCGAAACCGAAAAAAGAAGCGCTTGCGTACTTCTTGCTCCTCCTCAGTCAGACCAGTTTCTCTGGCTCCAGGAGGAGTGAGTATCCCCCACAAGATAAGCGTCGTATGCAGCCTTTGCCAAAACGATTGATTCGGCAAAGGCTCTGGAGGTGTAGGACTATCCATCCTTGTTTTCCTTCCAAATGCTCTGAAACTGACCACTCTCTTTAATTCTATCCCATCCTACGCTATTATATGGCTATTTGGCAAGCGAACGATGCCACTGTCATTACCCAACTACACACAACACCCTTGATAGAGTGCAAAAATTTCGGTATGCTCTCCGTAGAGAGAGGCACTTAGAGCTAGCTACTTTGAGAAGTGGGAGCCAAAGAACCCTTGCCCAACTATGGAGATCGACTCTTCTGACGTAAGTGGGGGATGCGCTCTGATCCTTCATAAGCCTATGAGGGTGGAAGTCCCAGACCTTTTGTGTGTAGCTGGGTAAAACGCATCCACGGCTCCCGGCCTCTCTCACCCCAAATTGACTTGATCTCTGTAATGCGATGATGTCTTCTGTGTGGAGGATATTAGAGCCGATGGTATACTGAGCCGGAGTTAAATTGACCGACCCCCAAGAACGCTGTAAGCTGGAGGATATCTAAATCCAATCTCCAGGAGGACAGCAATGCTTAGGAGCCAGACCGTGAATAC
>JAABUO010008030.1_pt1 | contig 11971 bp, 22 predicted proteins | sample 5559291 | NCBI WGS metagenome assembly JAABUO01 (sample SAMN10711878, study PRJNA513372) | rock metagenome | isolation source: Antarctica rocks | place: Antarctica: Victoria Land, Finger Mt sud | reverse complement strand
GGTAAGGGCACATCCCCTTGCAGGACGCCTTGTATGAGAGCAGAGTTGCAGCGCTCAATGTCGCGCACATACAGCTTGATGGCAGCAGCAATGTCCCCTAGTCTTTCCAGCAGGTAGGCGTGGGCATCATTCACCTCATAGCGTTGACAGCTTGGCAGGCAAGCTTCTACCCTGTAAACAGCATCTACTCAATGAGCATCACCACACTTTTGCCTTTTAGTACTGTTAGTCAATCATCCATTGACTTATGTTTTGCTGTTTTTAGGCAAGATCTAGCAGAAGGCAGGCGTGATACTTGTAGCCCTGGACTTAGGGGTCACCACCATGCTTCACATACTGAAGCAATCATTGACATACAGCTGACTCTTGCTTTGAGCTTTACATTTGTAAGGCACAACGACAGTGTACCTGTAGCTGTCATGGCTTTGCAGGAATGCGAGCACTGCTGCTGGCTCAAACTGGCAGAGCAGCCCCACAAACTGCTCGCACATTGCAGGTTCAGCTAGCAGCTGATCATGCACCCCACTGCTCACCCCGACCCCATCTGGTGACCCCCTCACCTCATTCTCTACAGCCCTGTTGGCCTTGGCAACCTGCAACCCACTCACAGCTTTACGTGTGTCAATTTTTGCCGTCACAAGACCCCACGCATTTCGGTCTTTGAGCACATGCTTCTGTATTTTGACGGCTATGCGTACTATCATTGGCACCTACATGCTTATACATCTATGTAACACATGTATGACGTATCAGCTTGTCAAATTGTTGCCGTATATGTAGTACTTGTACATGGCTGACCTGTGTGGCTGCTTGCAGGTACTTGTACTGCAGCTCAGGCTGATCTTGCAGGGACTCCACAACGCCGGCATGTTCCTCTGGGAAGCGCTCCAGCACAAGAACTGCAGCTTCATGGGGCTCACTCTTGGCTAGGTCCCCAATGGACCCCATCACAGCACCTCTGAAAGCTGCAACCCTGTCCTCAGGCATGTGGCCCTCATCCAGCACATCTCTTATGTACTTGAACGCTGCACCTGCATGCATCCATATTGCAAATGTAAGATTACACTGGCCTCTGTGGACAAGTGTATGCATATGTTGGGTTCAGGAACATGATGATGTCATGCAAGATCAAGCACGAGCAGGTGCTGATGCCTGCATATTTGAGGTTCTTGCACAATTGCGGTTTAACGCAAGCAACCCCTGACATTCACATGCATACATTGTGTTACTGACATGACCAACAACAGTCAACACATGAGATGTTGCCTATGTTGTGAATACTGTCACTGTCTCAACACAACACCCTGCAGCCAGACTGCCGTCCGCCATTTACTTGTCATTCAAGAGCAGGGTGCAGCACACTTACCAGGGGGCGAGGCGGTGCCGATGGTGCAGTGCAGGGCTTGCAGGAAGTTGCCAGCCAGGTAATGTGCGCGCACCACAGCCTGCTGGAAGCCTGCTTCTTGAGCCAGGTGCAGAGCCTGATCCATATCAAAACCTGTGTCGGCACAGAGCCCAATTTGCAAGTTGCCATCAGAACAGGTGCACGTGGCTGACCAGGCAGCATATGGCTTCAGGAGTCCAGGTCAACTGTGGCATCTGTTGCACCTTGTATCAAAAGGTCCATGAGCGTGCATCAGGACAGATGACACAGACACACTTGCATCAAATGGTACAAATGAGAAATTAGGAATTGGAGGACAGACTGACAACAGGGGATGACAGAGGTCTGCTGTGTCTGCAATCACTGAGTGGCCAACACAAGGTTTGTGAGAAGCAGTAGTGAGCGCAAGATTTGCACACCCTGCAGGGTAGCAGTCTGTAGGACAGCCACAAAGGAGTCTTCAGCGCCCGGCTGGGGGTCCTGTGCCAGGTGGCGCAGCACCTTCACTGTGGCCTGGGGCTCTGCTGTGGCTCTGCCCTCCACCAGCAGGCCCCTCACAAAGAGCAGCGCCTCAGCTGTGCTATCGATTTTGTTGACATCACTCTGCCTACAAACCGCAAGCCTATCATGTGCAGATGCTTTTTGCTTGGGCAGTACCACCCAGTGGAATTAAAAATGAGATACACAGCAGAAGCAATGATAGGATGTGCACACCCTTGCTGTCGTTGTTGCTTGTAGTTAGGTCTGAAAACTGCCTTGACTCTTGAAATGTGAAGATTTCGGGTTGAGTGTTGATGCCTGTATATGCCAGCTGAAACATACAAGCATTTTCCCTGCTCAAATACAGCAGCATTTTGACTACCTGAAAACGCCAGCATCCAGCAGATCTAGCACAGCATCCACCACAACCTGTGTGGCACTCCTGACTCTGCTGCTCAGCTCATCAGCCTGCTGAGTGAGATTGGCAGACTCTAGAAGGTCTGTCTCCAGGGCCTCCCAGCCAGCCAAACTCTGCTGCAACACTGCCAGCACCGCACCTACACCCAACACCAAATCTACATTTTGCTTGATGAAAGGCAAAAGTTCCTGTCTTGCTCACAGGTATTTCACCCAAATGAGTGCTAGTAGTGTGCAGTGGTGATGCTGAAAGGACAAGCCTGCTCGCACTCCTGGCAAAAGCAGGCTGTATAGTAAGTGCAAAGCATGTTTGATTGTTGCTGTATTGGTAGGCATCTGGTTTGTGCATGACAGGAACCCCAGATGTGAAGATTGACAAGGCACAGAATCCATGGTCTCACCAGGGTCAAATGCCACCAGGCGATGCAGCACAGGGCAGGGCCCAGGAAGCATCTGCTCCAGATCAGGCTCCTTCTGCTCTTCCTCAGAGGCATCCTCAGGCTGCCCTGAACCCTGCCCCACTCCTTGAAGCTGCTGCTGAAGCATCGGTGGTGTTGTGTAGATCAAGAAGGCCAACAGCTGAGCCTTCACCACTGGTACCATTGCTTCAGGCAAACCACCACTACCTGCATCGTATGTAACCTTTCTCTGTCTTTGCGCACAGACACACAGAGTAGAGACAGTTGACTGTCTCTGCCATGCATCTGACTGGTTTGCTTGCAATGTTGCTGCTGCACAAGTAATGCCAGGTGAGGTCTCCTTGCTTTGTGCTCTGCACGCTTAAGCAGGATTTGCCGGCCATGAGCAGAATCTGTCTGCAGCATTAGAGTGCAACTATGTACACCAGCTAACATAGCAGGCTGGACTGGGGATGCTGAGTAGTGAAATGGTCCGGCAGCACCGCTGGAATGGGAATACTACCAAAATGAGCATTGCTTGCGGACCTGGTGGAAAGGTACAGCCTGTGAGGCAGCAGCGCAGGTACACCAGCAGTCTGTACCCTGCTGCTTTGCTGTCACTGCCGGGGCCATGCGCAGAGGGCCTCAGCAGGGCCATTAGCAGATGGGCAGCGGGGCCCATGTAGTCATTCAGGCCTCTGTTCAGGATGTATGTCAGGGCGGTCAGCAAGCCATACCTCCAGCACAGGCGCAGCACCTGCATTCCAAACATGGCTGGCGTTCAAAGTCATGCGCAGAAGAGCGCTTTTCAGCAAATTGCTTTCATGATCAAGACACGGTAGACTTCCCAAGGCTATGAGCTGGAGTCACCCAGCAACAAGCTTTGTTGCCAGCAGATCTGACTGTGTGCAGGCAGCTGCAGTCTACAAGTCCTGGCGGATCCTAAATGCATCACATGCGGCATACCATTTTGTGCAAAGCAGGAAGTGTGGGTGTGTCTGTTCCTCAGGGATGTTTGGGCAGCACGGCAAAAGTGATAGACATGTGAAAAAGGCAGTGACCTGGTTGAGGTCCAAGGAGGCAATGTCCATGTGCAGGACCGCTCGCTCCACAGCTTCTGGCTGCCCATGAGCGCTGAAATGCTCCACCAGAGCCTGCGCCACCAAAAGTATGTTAAGCTAAGGTGCATACCAGTTTATCATACTATGCATGTCAACACTCTGCCCAAACAGATTGCAAGAGCATATGCCGCGGTTGTTTGGTGTTGTGTGGAGTGTGCCGTCTGCTGCAATGCGCCTGGGTGTTGTTCCATGACATTTATATAGGTTTATATGGTGCAGACTAGATACGAGGATCCAGCGAGTGTTTGCCTGCATGACTTCTGGCGGGAAGGATGGCAACTTGGAGGCAAGGATGTGGGGTAGCAGGCGCTCCAGCAGGATGCCTTGCTGCTTGCGTGCCAGGTAGCGAGGATAGATGCCCTCCCATAGCACATCGGCCCTCTTGATGAGGATGCACAGCTGTATGGCGGTGTCACCCGCTCCAGCAGCCTGCAGCCAGGCAGACACATGACAAGCAACCCCAGATAAGCCCCAACAGGGCACAGATGCAGGGCCGGACAGAAGGCAACAATGCCTACATTTTGCCCTGGTCAATAAGCAGATCAGGCTGGAGCATCCACTCATTGGACAACTGCGCTAGACTGTGAATAGCATCTGCTGCAGGTGTTACCCAGCAAAATGACTGTGGCTAAAGAACCTGCATATCTTCTTCTTCCCCAGCACAATCTTGCAGGTAGGCGTCAGAAGGCTCTGGCAGAGCAAGGTCCAGGTAGGCCAGCAGCAGAGCGACAAGGGCAGCAGCCACTGCTGCAGGGTCTGCTCCCTTTCCCTCTCCCCTCCAGACTGACAACACTGCTGTTGGTGCGCCAGCCTGCAAAACAGGCTGTCAGACACTGCATGCTAACATGCATTGCCAACATGTCACAAAGAGCAGGCCAGACGTACATGAGCGCAATGCACAAACTCCAATGGGTATGCTGTTTACACAGCGGTTTGATAAGCACTTTTGAATTGACATGCCATCAAACTTGTGACAGCGGGACACCTTGCTATGATGAGGCTGAGCAGCCATGTAGATACGCAGGCCCAGCCAGAGGGCATGGTCCCACAACAGCAGCTCTCTCAGCGCTGCAAGCCGCTCCTGCCAGCTCAGCAGCCGTGCGCTGCGCACTCCTGCAGAGCCCGCCCGGTGACACAGCTGTCATGGCATCTACTGACAATAGCAAGCAGATTACACCAATCTGAAGTCTTTGCACATGGCAGTGAACGTGCAACATTGGGCCGGACCAGTGATTTAGAACACATGCATGGCACACGTAGACAAGTTGTGCAGGATCCTGACATGCATGTCTGTATCTGTGGGGGGCTTACCTTGAGAGGCAAGCAGAATGAGGCGGTCTGGGGTGAAGGCAAGAGAAACATGGCAGGCTTGCTCTGGGATGCCTGACGCGTTCACAATGTGCTGAGATCCGACCAGGCTGTCTTCAAACACCAGTCTCTCTCTCACACCACTGCCTGTCAACACTCATGCTTCAGTGTATCCGGCCAAACACATTCCAGTGCACAACCTTGCAACTCAGTGGCTTGACCTCAGTTTCATGCAAGGCTACTATATAAAACAAGGGCTGAGGCCATGCTGATATGCCCATGGCTAGCTTGATGCGAGCTGCAGTAGCAGACACAGTGGCACACCTGAAGCATCATACAGATGCACATGGGAGCGAGGTCCTTGTTCACTCATTACAGCCAGAGCCTGATCATTCAGCCAAGACATGCCAACCACCTGCAAGTACATAAACAGTGTCAGTGCCGGATCATTCACAACAGCGGTCAAGTTCATCGTTCTGTGAAGACACACAAGTAGAGGTTTTTGCTCAAGTCAAGTTCAGGATAAGTGCAGCAGCACCTGGTGAGGCTCCTGCTACAGTCTTGGCTGTACAACAGGGCATGCTGAGGCAGTGAGTGTTGTCTACCGGCAGCATGCATGCATGATCATACCGTGTGCTCAGAGTCCCACGACCTGAGGACCCTTGCAGGAGGAGGTGCAGAAAAACCCCTGGTGGCTGCAGCCTGAGCCTCACCAGCGGCCGCGCCAGGCAGCCCTGCTAAAGGCACATCCATCAGGTAGATCTTCCTCTCCCATGCCAGCACTAATGTGGCTGAAGGCAGTTGCCTGCAATTGCATGTTGACTGAATTGTTTGGTATGATCTCATGCATGTTGTTCTGGCAGGCGCTAGAAACATTCTATGCATTACATAACACATCAAAAGCAGTTTGTTATCATGGGACTGATTGGGTAGCACTGCCAGGTGCAGACCAGTAGTACAAACAAGCACAAAGAGGTCACACACAGGGCATTGCTTCGGGAGCAACATGTTTCTCTTGCAAAGCAGGCCATACTTTGTGGGGGAGCTAGATTTTGCAGGTGTGCGCAGACGCCAGGTGGGGTAGGGTAAACACCCCTCCCTGGCATCGGGGGGGCGAGCCAGGTTGTGCAGCACATTGAAGCGAGCATCAGGTGTGACACGAGCAATGAGCATTCCACCCAGAGTGGCTGCCAGGAACAGACCCTCATGAATGGCAGCATTCTCCTGCAGCAAGTAAGCAATGCTGCTGGCATCAAATACTAGAATATATGTGGAATGCAAAGCAGGTTACAGATAAGGGGCCGTCTGCAGCACGCATCACATAAACACAGGGGCACCTTCCATACAGATGCCAGACCCATACCCCAAGAAAGTAATTCTCTGGTCTCACACAGGTTTGCACATCGCTGTGTGAGCATAACTCAGCAAACGGAGGCTGATGCAAACCTGTGCGATGTGTGTGCGTGCTGGATCAGAAGCATCTGGGTGGGTGAAGGACCGAGGTGGCAGGAGGGGCAGCACACAACACACTGGCCCCAGCTGCTTGCCATCAAGCAGCATGACTGGCTGACTGCTTCTGCTTAGCCTCCCTGCATATCGCAATCTGAGCGCTCTGCTGGCATACATACTGACGCAACACTTGTATCATGCTGCTCATGGACAGGCTGAGCAGGAGCAGTCAGCCATATAAGCAATAGCATATAACCGTTTGCCAGCAAGGCAGCAGCAGCAGACAAAAGGTCCTGAGTCAACATACATGCATTCCTGAGGTGATCTATGACGGGATGATGCATCGGTATGGTTCCATACCAGCAAAGATAGAGGTGATACTGAGATAGGCTGTCACGTTGTGAGACACTAAACGGCCCTTGGCATCTGCAGTAAGGGCCAGCTGGGCACTGCCCTCCACGAACGTGGCACTAGTGACCGCACTGGCATGAGCATCTTTGATGGCTTTCACAGCCTCCCAGCCTGTGCGCTTGAACTCCCACAAATTAACTTCCCCATTGGCATGCCCTGCCAACAGGATGTTGCCCTGTATCAGAACAGCCATGAAGGAGTCGATCATCAGCAGTGTGGTTATGCAAGTGCCTCTGCTTGAATGGCAAGCATGAGCCATGTTCATAAGAACTGAGTCACACAAGGTCCTGCTAAAACAGGAAGATGACAGGACATCGGTATGACAGCATAAGTAGTGTACACAGAGTATGCTGGTGATGGCTTGCCTGTAGGCTGAAAGCCATGCTGCTGACAGCATTGTCCTCGGGCCTGGCTTCACCCAGCTGCACCACCCGAGCCTGCCCATTGGGGTGGCCATCTGCAGAGAGGCCTCTGGGCATGAGCACTCCCACCACCCCGTTGCTGGTGCCCACTGCCACCAAACCCCGAAAGGCTGCAACTGCCCTGCCGCTGCCTAGAGAGCCGCCCAAAGCAAAATACTCCTGAACCAAGTATAGTTTGCAAGCAAGGCACAAGGGACACAACACATCAATGCAGATATGCAACAGTGAATGCCTGCTAAATGCATACTGTGGTATGCATGTTAACACAGCATGCCAACGAAACAAGAGACCAGGACTCTGAGACCTGGATCCTGAGAGCTGAGGCCAGCCATCCTCAGCTGGGGTGGAAGATTGCAGATGTAACATGGGCGCACGTCTAATCAGATCAAGTGGGCTGCAAGGTCACGGTAAAGTGCTAGCAGCAGTACTGCAGGTGTACCTGAAAGGCAGGCATGAGGTCCAAGCGCAGCATGACCTCACCCCCCAGCAGGCCACCCTTGCTGTCAGGCCTGCCCTCCTGTGGCCAATCTGCAGCCCCCCACTGTAAACGGGACCTGCAATGATTGGCCAGATCAGCACATTGTTGCAAGGATGCTATATTCCAACACAATCTGCATGATGTCTGTGCAGCAGGCAATGTTCTTGTGCAATTGTCAGAACAGTACAAGATGACAGGCAGTAAGTCTGCACCCAAGTATAGTGATGCTTCGCAGCAGCATGATCTGGACGACATCCAGCCAGACAATACAACCATCTTGACGATGGTAATACTCAGTGTGATGCTGGTTACCAATGCAATATAGAGGGTGGAGATGTGTTGCACACAAGCAGCATGATGAGGCGCCAGCAGGTACTCACATGAGTGCCTCTGCAGGGTTCTCCTCAAGCTGACTAGCTGCCAAGGACTTATCTGCAGCATACACACCAAACTTGACGTGCCTCCAAGTTGTATGACACGCTGTCCCTACATACATTCATTGCCTGTTGTGAGGACTTCATTTTGTGTGAGTTCAACGGCTTTCAAGACAAGCATGCCAGGGTACAGTGTCAAGTGTAAGGGTGCATTTGTAGGGCAGCTGTTCACAGCTTTTGGTGAACGGTGACAAACAAACACATGAACAAACCCATAACTGACGCTGACACTGAGCATCCATGCATGCTCACTTGACCCAAGCAGACAACCTGATCTTGAACTGGTTTCTGGTGCAAGGCAGGCTGTGTCACATGCATTGAGCTGCTGTTGTAATTTGCATATGTTGGGCTGCTCAAAAACAGGCTGTGCGTGCCAGCCAGCAAAAGGACATGTGTAATGCAAGCCATGACATGGTAAAGACAACAAGGTGCTGAATGCAGCAGGAACAGCATGCGTGGCGCAGGCGTGCCTTCTGCCCATAGCCTTCAACAATGGCACCACCCACCAGTGAGCAGCCTCCTTTCTGCTTCTTCTGCTTTGGCCATTGCTGCCTCGTGCGGCGGCAGCACACCCACTGCACCATTGTGTTGCTCATCTTGCTTCCGCTCCTGCTCAGTGACTCTGTCATTGGGCTGTTGTTGCTGCCCAAGTGCCTGTGGGTCTTCACGAGACATTGCTGCAGCCGCAGTGTGCTGCCTGTGTGTGGCTTGTTCAGAAATAGAAGCTGCCAAGCTGGCCTGATCATCAGTAGCATGGCCATGGTCTTTCGCTGTATTGTCCTGCTGTGCAGCTGACTCTGTCAGTTGAGTTGGCGCTATATCAGAAGCAGCTGGCTGTGATACCATCTGTGCATCAGCCTGCTGTTGCAGAAGCTGTTGCTGCTGATTCTGCACCTGCCAGGTAGCATGAGAACGCTCCTGCAAAGACTGGGGATCTGGCATCAGCAAGCTGCTGACATCATCTGGAGCCCTACCTGGCTGCTGCTGGGGCAAGTGCCCACTGAGTACGCCTGCTAATGAGAGCTCTACATTGTCAGCAAAGTCATCTTCATCAGCTGACAAAGCATCTAGACTATCTTGCAAAGTTGCTGAAGTGCTTGCTTGGCTGTTTGCAACAGCAGTACTGGTCTCAGGCGTGTCAAATGTATTAGCTGGCTTTGGTAGAGATTCTGTGGCAAGCTGATGGTAGATGCCCAGTGCCTGCACCTCAGCAGCTCCTGCTGCCACCCCTTCTGCTGCCTGCTCAAAGCCAGACTGCTCCACATGTGGCAAGGAGGTGTGGAGCGTGTGTGAGTTATCGACAAATATCAACTTTTCATCGGAGGTGGGCAAGCTGGAGTGCGAGCCAAGCAGCACGGTGTCCAGTAATGATATGTTGTCCTGCGGCTGGAAAGAGCTTGTGATGGAAAGCTGTGTCTGCTCATGCAAAGTCTGCTCATCTGTCAACAACAGTGAAGGCAAATTGTCAGATGGGTCTACTGAGGCACGCGTCAGCAGCTGGTGGTCTGCCCTGCCAGGCCCTGGCAGATTGTCAGAGACTGCTGCGGCAGCTGCAGGCTGGTTTGATGACTTGCTTGTCTGCTGATTAACTGAGACAACTTCCTGCCCTGGCAAAGGCTCCTGAGTAGCAAGGGCTGGCGAGTGCACCGTGATGCTACCTGCAGCAGCACACCCCAGATGCAAAACTGCGTCTTCAATTTTGTCTGAGACGCACCGCACCAAATGGCGATCTGCTGGCGATCGACCAACAGTTACTCAAATGTCCAAAGTGCCTAGTCAATCTTCTACAACGCTTTGCACGAAGTGTGCTTACCAGGAGACTCGAGAATGCCTGAACTCTGCTGCTCACAATGGAGATTGTCATTCAGTTCCTACAGCACCGAGCAGGGCGTCAGTGAAACTCACCGACTCCCGGGCATGCAGCTGTATGTTTGCAACGCACAGCCGTTTACCTCGCTGTCCTCGTCTGAAAGAAGTTCAGCAAGCAGCTTGTCGACATCGGACATTGTGATGCACACAGGCAAACTGCAACAGCGCGGGGCGAAAGTGGTAACATGCATCACAATATGCATGTGAAACATGTGAGGTGGAGGCCCACGTGCATGCATGAATTAGTGTATGTGCATGAGCTGTGTATCATACCATACACAGTGTATGGCTGACATTGTCACACAATGCGAATCACATAGAACCTTACAACGAAAGATGCCTACTTACATGCATACGTGGAGAAGCATCAGGACTCACCGAGATTGTTGCAGCGCTACATCAATCACGCTGCACAAATAGGCGAAACACACACGTGTGCACACTGCGACACAAGTTATTCTCGCATCACGGTTAAGGCTGTGAAAAAGACGAAAATTCAACAAGCGTAGCATACAAATGCTGTCAGGATGATCAGACTTGAATACAAACCTGGCCACCTCGAGGGGATTTATTCCGTCCATTTGAAATCCGCGACGCAATAAATTTAAAGGGACTACTTCAGTACTCGACAAAAGCCTTTTCCTTGTTTGTTTGTATGATTCAACACCGTTGCACTTATGCCCCATCCCAACACCAACAGCGCTATCTCAGTGCTCCCAATCTCGGACATAGATACCCAACACATTACACGTCACGTTACACGGTGTATAGGGTTTGCAAGTTGCAAAAGATGCTGGCCCCATTGCCTTGCAATGATGACACACCGGCGAGCAGCTGCTTACCAGAGCAATAATGGCATAATTGGAAATCCAAACCAGATAATTGTACAAGGGATTGTCTATATTCAGAATCTGGTGGGATCCATTTGCGGGGTACTCATACTAAAGAAGAAGAAGGAGATTACACGCTGTATTGGCCGTTCTCGGGTACCCGAAAGTTCCCCTCGTAATACGGGGTAAGGCTTTTAGTATTCCCGCAGACCACGTCCGAACTTTTCCGGTGGTAACTCTCCTCTCTTCCGGGCGGCTGCGACCTCTCTTCTTCACGTTCTGCCGCTACAATCTTCGGCTCCTGAACCGTGCCAACTGTAGGCATCTCCTCGCGTGACCCGAGGCCCGCTCATGGCGATCCTCGCAAAACTTGATCGCTGTAGACAGCAGTGGTACCTCCAGGCCAAGCCTCCGGGCGCCTCTGAAGAGAACAAGAACCGCGCGCTGGCATTGTGCAACATGCGTCAGAACAAGATGAGACGGGAGGAGCCAGCTAGAGACACGCTGTGGGACCTGGCAAAACAGCACGATCCTGAAGGCAGGCGATGGAAGTCACGGAACGTGCTGCACAACAGGGAGTTCCTGATAACTCTCATCCTGGATGGAGAGCAGCGACAAGACGCCGTCCCGCCTTCTTGGCGCGAGCCCAGGGACGACCTGTGCAACGGCAGGAAACGCTCCAGGACTGTCGCCTTTGTCGAGGCAGCCGTGCCTGTGCAACCATCGGTCCTTGACTTTGACGGATTTGTTACGGTAGCCGATAAGTTACGGCGTCACGATGGTCCAGAAACCGTCATCGAGAAGCCCCGAGAGCAGTGTTGTGCCGCGTTGCTCGCGTACTCGCGTACAGCTCTCGTCAAAAGTGGTGTCCAGAGTCTGAAGCAGGTCTGTTTTAGACTATTGTAGAGCACACAGCTGCCGAGCTATTCGATGCTGCGACTCAGGACAGGTAAACGACTTATGTAACGAT
>JAABUO010008029.1_pt1 | contig 11971 bp, 14 predicted proteins | sample 5559291 | NCBI WGS metagenome assembly JAABUO01 (sample SAMN10711878, study PRJNA513372) | rock metagenome | isolation source: Antarctica rocks | place: Antarctica: Victoria Land, Finger Mt sud | reverse complement strand
CCAGAGCATTTTCACAGAAGACAAGGAGTTTGCTTGTTGAGCAAGCTTTGCTGTCAGTTGAAGCAAAGCTTGTGCAACCAGCAAGCCCCTGTTTTCAGTGCAATCACTTGCAGGTGCCAGAAAATTTTCCAGAGTGGTTGCTATTTGACTTTTTGACTTTGACTTTGACGGCAGACAAAGACAATCCACACCTCCGCTTACCTGCGCCTTCGGCTGCGCCGAGGCAAAGCAAGTTGCTATACCCCTCGCTGACAGCTGAACTCTAAAGCTATTCCTTTCAAACTTGATCACGTAATTCCCAGTGATGAGCTGACTCACGATACCATGGCAGTTGGGGGTGCAACAAAATGCTGCAATGTACAGCAATGCACATGTTTGGATGCAGACTTTTGACTGCTGCTGTAACTGCTCTATGACAAAAGAGGGCACTAGAGTCCCTGCGTGCTTCTTCCGACGTGGAAGTCCTGCGAAATCTCTCCACTGGCCAACTAAAAGCTCAAGAAGACAAGGCAGCATTGTCGCCATAAGTTGCCATCTGCGTCTTGCTGTGCGACTGCGGAGCCTGTGCAAATGAACGCTTTGTTCTCGGTTGTGCTACAGCCAGCCGGGCTTGCATGGCTGGTAGCGTCAGCTGTTCTAGCTCTCGCAGCTCTCCTGTTGAGCTCAAGATCTTTCAAAGGAGCGAGGTACCTTGCAACCGTCTCCAAAAGTCGCGCGAAGCTGTTAACAACGTTCTTGGACTGAGCATATCCAATACGCACCCCGGTTTGTGTTGAAACAGGAAGTCTGCCCTGCCACCTCTGGTTTGGGGCATCCCTTTTATCGGAGATACATTTCAGTATCTGAAGCTTGGACCTTATTTTGGTGTGCCTCACCATGCAAAGCATGGCAGCATTTATAGGTCCGACTTGAACTTTTTCACACTCCTGTTAACACCCACTGCCTGCATCATTTTGCTGGAACATCACCAGCATGAAATGCAAGCTGATGTGCATCCAGGTCATATCTTCTGAGCGAGCAAGTCATTCACGTGGGAGATGCTGAAGCTTGCAGAAGACTGCTGACCTCTGAGCACAAGCTTGTTGAAAGTAAGATGGCTTTACATACTTCAGTTCTGATGTTCACCAGACTCATCTGGCAAATCAGCAAGGTCAACACTGCATGCTTGAGTTCTTGTCTTGTTGCTGACTGATACAAGATCATAGCATCGTCTGTGCACCATGCCGTCGCTCATGACATTTGATCAAAACCTAGCTCTTCACTCTCACCTTGTTTGCATACGCAGATGATTGGCCCTTCACCATTGGAACTATCTTTGGCCAGAAGACTCTTGCCATGGTAAAGGGGCAGCAGCATCTCAACATCCGCAAGATGTTCCTGTCAGCATTCAGCCCAAAGACCAATGAGCAGTACATCCCTCGGATAACAGCAATTGCAGAGGAGCTGTGTGCTGACTGGGCCGCTGCTGGCCACATCAAAGGGGAGCATGCAATGAAGGCTTTCACTGGCAAGGTACATGAGTACCATGACCAAATGCTGCTCATGGTCTAGGGCAAATATTACTCATTGTGCTCATTGCATATAGTGTCAGCACTATGACCAATGGTCTGCATGATCTCATGAAGCTTCTGCAGCAGAGCTGTCATTGACACCACTAAAGCAGATGCTGTCATGGATGCCATAGCAGCTTGATGTCTTAGCGGCAGCAGCTGAGTGTTGTTCATGAAGAAGCTTCTGACCAGCTTCATGAAGAGACTTCGTACAGAAGCTTCTGGATCAGAGCTTGTTTGATCTGCAGGTAGTGACTGAGCTAGTGCTGGGCTTCCCCACTCACTTTGCCCCACCACAGATGCTGGCCAAGCAGCAAGCCCTGTTTGACACTCTTCACAATGGCCTTGTGGCTCTGCCAATTGACCTTCCCTTCACTGGTAGCCTTCTTTTCTTGTGACTCTGCCAATAGACACTCTCTTTAGTGGTACCCCTCGTCCCTTGCGGCTCTGCCACCCCTCTTCCCTTCACTGCCACCCCTCTTCCCTTCACTGCCACCTCTCTTCCCTTCACTGCCACCTCCCTTCCCTGCGGCACACCAGCTTCTTGCTGGGTCACTTTCCCGGTTCATGTCAGTGATGACAAGCAGAACAGACACAATCTTTGCTAGCATGAGCTGGGTGGCTGCAAAGCGAGTGTTGCTTCTGCAGAAGGGCTTGTGTTTTCATTCATGATACTACTAGGCTGATTTAGTTCAGCAATTTCCTTGTCTCAATGCTTTCTGACTTGCTGCTGTGACCTCCTGTTGTGTCTTGCAGCATACGGCAAGGCTCTGCAGGCTAGGCGCAACATTGCTGCAATGTATGCCGAGAACATCAAGAGGTTGACAGAGAACATGAACAGGTGTCGTTTTGCAAAATGCCACAGAAGCGTTGGCTGCCTGCTGCCCTTGCATATCCAGTTACTGCTGCCTGAGCTGTCCTACCTGTCAAGTTGTTCGTCTGCTGTTCACATAGGATAAAGCATGATGGGATTAAAACAAAAAACAGCTTGCTGTTTCGCCAGAAGCAGAAGCTATGCTGCAGCTGTGTCTGCCTCCCAATGACTGTTGTGAAAATACCCACATATATCTTATCTCTGCTGTCATATCATGAGGCAACTGTTAGTAGCTGGCCAGTCATCATGATAGCACAGTTGCTAGCTAACATCAGCATGTTGGCTCGGACCTGTTGATGGTTGTGCACTGACCACCTCAGGTGGTGTAGGCTTTCACAAAGCCCCACTCGAGCGTGTGAGTGTATGCACACAAATTGGTCCTTTCCTGTCTGTCTGTCTGACTGTCTGTCTGACTGACTGTCTGACTGTCTGTCTGTGCAGGCCTACAGAGGGGCGACCGGTGACCTGCATGGAGCTTGTTGTCAGAGCCGCCAAGGAGTCATCTGATGACTTCTATGACATGCAGTTCCTCCAGGTAGCTTTGCGCCTGGACTTCAGCACAATCACAGCCTGCGATACGCATTCTCAAAGCCACAACTTGCTGCTACATCAGTTTGCTGCACAACATGACGGCTGTCAAGCCTTCACTGCTCATATTGCTGTGTAGCTTGGTTGCATCGCTGACCAATCTTAGCGTGATGCACATGTGGGTCAGCGAGCCTACAGGTTGACATACGGCATGACTGTTCTGAGCAAGGGGCAGAAATGGGCGGAGACTTTACAACAGAGAAACCCAAACACTAATACACTGTTTTGCAGGACACGTGCTTCCATCTGGTGTTTGCTGGGCACGACTCAAGTGCTTCAGCGCTGAGCATGCTGCTCCACTACCTCAAGAAGGAACCCTGGGTCATGGACAAGCTACGTCAAGAGCAAACCCAGGTGAGTTCGTCCGTCTCAAAAGTATTGCAACGCCAGGTGTCCACTGTGCATGAGCAAGCCGCAAGCTTGCTGTGATATACAGGACAATGCAGCAGATGCGTTCTTACGCTGCCAGCCTGTTTTCTGGGTTTCAGGGAAATCTGAGCTCAGCTTTATGATGCACTATGTAGATGTTTGACACATGCATGGGCCTCACTGGCTGTATGCGTGCCGTGGCGTGGTTGGCAATTCAGCTGTCTTCAGCATGTCACTTGGCCTTTTGTCACCTGCTCCAACATTCACTACTGCACTATGCTGTTGTTGGCCTCAACTTTCCTGAGCAATGAACAAGGCAAGCTGTGCGCAAACAAGGTGACGCATGTGTGACAATTGCAGGTGGAACGCAAGCATGGCAGAAACATCACTCCTGAGTATTTGGCAGACATGCAATATGCTGATGCGACTATCAAAGAGGTGCTGCGCCTAGCAGTGATCATCAGCACTGTTCCCAAGAGGGCGCTGACCACCTTTGAGCTGTGCGGGTATACCATTCCAGAGGTAAACACTTCACAATCTGCACCCTGTATCGTGTCAAACAACCAGGCGGTACCCATGTATATGGTCTATGCAGCAAACTGACAAGTCGATGTAGTGATGCTCCGCCTTGGACACATGTGGGTGCAGGGGTTCAAGGTACAGGTGGAGCTGTGGAAGATCCTGCATGAAGACCCCCGCTGGCTGGGGGCTCAAGGCCCCCTGACCCCCACCAGGTTCAACCCTGACAGGTGATTAGCATGTTCATAGGCAATGCAAACAATCTAGCTGCTTGTGTGTGATCTGTTTGCGTGCTTACTGTAACACGCCGCGTACAGCTTCAGAACTGGGTTTGACATGCACACATGTGTGTAAGCAATCCCATCTCATTCAGGACCAGGCTGCGCAGTCTGTGTGTGCTGTCTGTTTGTCTGCATCATCTGTCTGTGCGGTTTTTTTGTGCTGAACTGTCAACAGCCCACAACTACATGCCTGGATCGCAGTGATTATTGCATTTGCGACAACTTCTGCAGACCAAATGATCTGCAGAAGATATGTGTGTCTTGTAGGTGGCTGAGTGAGGACGCCAGCAAGCCAGGCAACTTTCATGCCTTCAGTGCTGGACCTCGGCAGTGCCCGGGGCAAGGATTTGCCTACAATGAAATGAAGGTGCATCTGCTGATGTGCTCCCCTGAACACGTGATCACTGTTTTCTGGCAACCATTTGACCGGCACACACGCCTTGTCTGAACCATGCAACCAGAGCATGGACTGTGTGATACTGTTGTGCGGGTAACATGATTGACCCAAAGAGAATGCAGCTCAGTACTACACTTAGATGTGTGAGAGGATGCAAGTCTGTTTTGAGTGCGTGCAGATCTTGCTGGCTGTGCTGGCAAGGGAATATGACTGGGAAGTTGACCTTGAGGAGCCCCTGAAGACCTTCCCCCTTCCAGTGCCTGCCTGGGGCGCTCCCATGACGTTCTGCAGAATCAATCATGCCGCATCTTGAAGTGCTCAATACAATGCGCAGCCTCAGTCAGGTTTTTAGTGGGATCTTGCGGTTTTGGGAGCTGCTCCCATGCAGTTATCCAGAGGTGTTTAGGCTCAGAACACAATGCCACTGGTTGTACATCAAAGCGCGCAGATGTATCAGTATATGCTTTGATGCAACTCAGGCAAGATTAATCAGCATGCAATGATCAATGAAAATCATTGCTTGACGTCCTAAATATGCTGTCTATAGGTTGGTAGCAGGTGTTACAGCAGGTGTTACAACAGGGTCTGCAGGCAATTGCAGTACCAGTGTCAAGAAGGCTGCTGGTGTTGGCAGTACAGATCAGGGTCTATTGCACGAGTTGTATCTGTTGACAGGGCTTTGTGCATTGTGTAAGATGCATGCTTGGTCAAGAGAGCATGCAGAGATGATCATTTTACAATTTTTCAACTGACAACTTTTGTATGCGCTCACAGACAGAGAGTTGGGTCACATGATCATCCTTGTTAGACACTCTCTGTTAGGTGCATACAGACTTCATCAATGTCGTTTGGACCTGTCTGTGGTCCAGAGCAGCATTGAACGGGTTGTCTCATTAGCAAATTGCAAACCATGCCAGTGTGTTGTCAGACATGGTATGACCCAGGATGCTCTCTGAAACAGCATGCAAGCCAGTCTGTCTTTCCATCAAAGACTTTCTCTGCAGGTCTTTAAGCTCACGCAAGCTGGTGCAAGCATGTATGTGTCAGACGCGAAGCTGATTAAGCTCATTTGCCAGCTGGTTATAGCAAATTGACCCTCTAGATGCAGCTAACATGCTTACTCATACAGGCCAAGTCTGATGTGGTCCATTGATGCAGCTGTGCGTTCAATGCAAGTCAATTGCTGCAGCAATTTGACAGCAGCTCTCAGCTGGACTTGTTGTCACACTGGCCTTAGCGTTATTATACAGTTTCATCTGCTTTTGCTTTTCAATCATGCAAAAATGACATTTCGGTCATGCGGATACTTGGGTTCGACAGCAGTCAACACCCCCAGATATAGCACTGCAGGGACAGTTTGTCCAGGTGTCTGCTACTCACAGGCATCCTAAGGCTTGCGACATCAACATTGTGCAAGGGCTGGAGGCACCTGCCACGGCCATGCAGGCAACATTGGAGTATCATTTATACCTGTGCAATCACATACCAGGAATTTTCCTTCAATGCTTCTGATCACAGATCCTTTCTCGTAACATGTTGCAATTGTACCTGACTCATTCACTGATTCATTTCGCTAAAGTCTGCCTGCAAACAGCACCTTATAGGGGTACTAAATGACAAGTACTTGGCACGAGTATACAGGTCTTGGACCTGCTCTGTCTGTCAGTCTTGTCAATAAATAGCTGTTTCGTTTTGGCTCCCGACCATCAGTGGACAGGGACAGATCTGATTGTAGCCTTCTCTGTGTCAATTGCAAGGTGCCTACAGCAAGTCATCTAGAGCGCAGCAGCAGCAGATGTCCTCAAGGGCACAGCAGAAACATATCCCAGCCAAACTGCAAGACACCAGAAGTCAGAAACAGCAAAGTGGAAGAGAGCTTCTCAGCTATGTCACCAAGATTCTGCTATGCTGAGTCACAGCAGACTTACCATGCCAGACAGAAGTTACCTCCACCTTGCTGCCGTGCTGGCGGTCCCTGCTGGTAGACCTGCTGTGGAGGGTACTGCTGCTGCTGGAACTGCTGTGGGGGATAGCCCTGCTGTGGGGGATAGCCCTGCTGTGGATACTGCTGAGGATATCCTGGCTGCTGCATTCCCTGCGGCGGGTAGCCTTGCTGAGGGTAGCCTGCGAGAAACGTACAGGCGTGAGACACCAGACCAAAGCGTTTAGATGGCAATCGTAGTTGGCAGGATATACGTCATCAGCTACTTTGCTTATGCGTACCCTGAGGAGGATAGTTGCTCATCGTGCTCGGGATTGTCTGGCTCAATGCAATGCGTCAAGGGTCAATAATGCTCCGACAAACCGACTCGCAGCTGCGCAATTTTGTCTTGTTGCCTTGAAACTCGTTTTGTACAGCTGGCACCTGATTTAGATGCCCTAGCTACGGTCAGCTCCCAAGGGTAGCTGTATCCTTGATAGACTGGATCTCAGATACACTTTCCCAAGGATACACTAGTTTGCAGAGCTTGGTAAAATGCCTGGATCATAGAGGTATTGCGTCTGATACAGTATGCGGTCAAGCAAGGTTGTGTTAGGCTGCGCAATGCATTGCAATGCACCTTGGAGGCTATATTTACAGTCATGGAGAGTAGAGTCGCTGACTGAAAAGCTGCTGAGACAGTAATCATGGCGTTTGTTGCTGACTGTTGGGGCGAGGCTGACAGTGCCGACGGCCGGCCACGAGCGCAAGCACAACGCATGTAGAGCTGAGATTGGAGGTTGTGCAAGTGGTTATATATCAGCAGAGTAAAAGGCCCTCAGAATGTATGTCGAGGCTCTGTTGAAGAGTGCAATCAGGCACAGGCAGGTACTGGTCCACAGAATCAGGCACAAGGCAGACAGGCTCGTGACCGGCGCGCTGAAGCTGCTCTTGCTGGCTATCTGTATGTCCTTGAGTCCCCAGTCTACGTTTGAAAAGTGAAGAAGCCGCCTGTAACTTGACTAGCACAGAAAGGTCGCATTGCAAAGGGGCGAACCCCGTAACGCCTAGGGCAATAATAGCAAGTCCCAAAAGCAAGTAGTTATGCACATGAATGCATTGCAATACACAGCCTGCATCCCACATTCATATCATTTGTATCTGGCTCAACTATCAAACTTAAGAGGAACGCAGTAGCATGCATGCATCATATGATTCATCACAGAGGACCTGGTATGAAATGTATAGGCAGCATATGCAGTGCAAACTGTGCATATCAACACACAACATACAGAAACGTGCAAACTAAACAAATGAAACAAAGCAAGCAAATATGTGAATTAATTCAATATCAATATTGGCATTCAATATCAATATTGGCATTCAATATCAATTTTGGCATACACCACCAGCTAGTCGCTGGTTGATGCCCTCACCTCAGGCCCAAGTAGGGCTCCAGACCGCCCCCATTATTGCAATGTGATGCCAACGTGCGCTGTTGGCTGTTGCTGCTTTCGTCACTGCTGCTTGTGTCATTACTGCTGATGTCACTGCTGTTGAGGCTGTTGTTGCTGTCGCTGTCATTGATGCTGCCAATGTGACTGACATGGGCTGTAGTAAAGCATTACACTGTGCCATACAACATGTGTGACACTGTGCATCAAGCAAATGCAAGTCTGTGATGGTAAAGGTGAGTATGCCGTTTCGAGAAGTGACCCAAGGCAGTGACCCCATAAAAGCAGTACAGGGTAATAGGACACACGGCCACCCGTCGCACAGAGGGGGAACCGAGCTGACAAAGGAAGTGACAACTTTCCCCACCTTGGTTGGTCCCAACCTCAGTCAGCACGGATGGTGCAGATCAGCTCACATACGTTTCCTTGATAGACTGGATCTCAGATACACTTTCCCAAGGATACACTAGTTTGCAGAGCTTGGTAAAATGCCTGGATCATAGAGGTATTGCATTTGATACAGTATGCGGTCAAGCAAGGTTGTGTTGGGCTGCGCAATGCATTGCAATGCACCTCGGAGGCTATATTCACAGTCATGGAGAGTAGAGTCGCTGACTGAAAAGCTGCTGAGACAATAATCATGGCGTTTGTTGCTGACTGTTGGGGCGAGGCTGACAGTGCCCAAGGGTAGCTGTAGGAATGTTGACAAATTCAGGACCATACCTGAGCAGATCAATGCAGCTGTAGCATCCAACAGGTAGGGCACATTGTTGTCGGCATGTATCACAGTGCAACCATCCAAGCAGTCATTGATTAGTTTATACCTTGAGTGGCATGCACGCATCGCAAAACGGCAAAGCTAGGGCAATTGCCAGTCCTACATTTCGTTTCCTCAATCTCAGATCTTCACTTGGCCATCAAGGCACAGCGTGAGCGGCATACTGTTTCGTTGTAATTCAAGTGTTGACCAACATGTGCTTGGAGCAAAACACATGTGTCAATTGTTTTATTGGTAAATACTTTCGAGGTTTCTACTTGAATGACTTCGATGTCTTTAGTTGAATTCATTCGATTCTAATTACAGTCTGGGGTGTGGAGCCAGTTGTGACTCATCGATCATCCTGGCTTGAAAGCACAGGTGTAAACTTCAAAAGCACAGCCACCATTGCTCATAAACCCATGACCAGCGAAGGGGTGCATCCCAACAGGACTGAGGTTGTGATGCAGGGGGGTGGTAGGAATTAACTTATTTCAATTCAGCTCAAGATTATCATATGTCCACCAGCCTATATAGCAGCGTATATGTACCACATGGGCATCTTCCTTGCCCTTTGCTTGAGCTGCTCATCAGACAAACGAAGCACACATATACTCAGTAAACCCTAAGCTAGGTAGGGCTACCACTACTAGGGCCCAAAACAGGTCAAAATATTGGAGGTGTGAAATGCAAAATGGTGTGGTAGGCTGGCTTCCTAGCCTCCCACTCGACGCGTTGCAACACTTCATCAGAAATGAGGTTTACCTTGGCATGTCTATTGGGGTCAAGCATGGCTGTCAATAGTATTGCAAACTCCAGCAATGCAGGTGAATATGCATCTCCATTTGCTCTTTCATCATGTCTAGACAACCCTCAAGCTGCATAGCATCAATCAACATGAGTCTACTGCTGCAGCCTGATTGCAGTCAGCCAACCCTACATCAGTGAGAGGTCATTTTGACCAATAATCTGCTGATTTTGAAAGCCATCCTGAGGACTGGTCAACATCCTGTTGAATGTGTCAGGACAAGACAGCGCATCTGCTTTCATCACAAACGCCTTGAAAGGTAATGGACCACCTTTCCGCACCTTGCAACTCGCAATCTAGTCGAATGTTGTCCTCTGTTTATGCGGCTCCTTGTGCCCTCTGATTGTGTGGAGTCAGCAGCCTGATAGGTACTAGTACTGCTCTGCAAGCCCCATGCAGGCAATCAGCCTGCCAGCTCTACCCACCATGTGCTATCCTGCAGCCCTTCATTGTGACAATCTTGACAGATAGGTGTGCCATGTTCAACTGCCTCTGCAGGTTACTTGTCCAAGGTGGATGGAGCTGGTGTGTGGCTCAGACAGCAGTCCAGGAAATCTTACAAATGCAGGACCAGCCAGGATCACTGGAGGTGTGGATGCAGCTGGTGTGCTTTGTAGGTGGTGAAATAGAAAAAGTCCAGACTGCGCTCCTGCCTGCACAGTGTTAGCAAAGAAACTTTAGTGCCCAGTTTCAGCACATTTTGAACTGGTCTGTACAGAAAAAAAAGCAAGGCCTGACTTTGACCCGGTGGACAACACAGGCATCCTAGTAGGACATGTCAATGCTGCAAACTTGGCTTTTTACTATAAAAGCTGCTCTGAGGCAAAGAAGCAAGCAACGTGTGCAGATACAACATGTTGTGTATTGTGGGTAGTACAACACTGAGTTGGCCTGGCAATGTGAGTGATCATATGCTTATGAGGGCAACGGCCGGCAACTCACTTTAGGGCTTGCAGAAACAGGTTCTGGTCTGGTGCAGCCATTTGGCAGCACTCAAGCTGTCTCATGGCAGCCAGCCACTCCCCGATGCGGCCATCACATGCATCACATGGGTCATGTAATGTGAAGGCTGGCATGGCTATGGCAAAGCGCTCCATGAAGGGCATGTAAATCAGGTCAGCCTGCACAGAATTTTGACCACACGCTGAAATGTGTCCCTTGGCAATGACAGGAACAAGGTGTGCATGAGGTGCATGTGGACATGATTTGGTCAGATGATCAAGTAATGCAAACATCTGCATTTCTATACAATGTGTCAGAGCTGCATGCAACTTGTGCAGTACTGCATGTATGCAGGCAGTGCTTGACCAGTAGCATTCTCAGAGGACGCAATGCAAATGCTTACAATCTCTCCAGTTGTCAAAGCTAGTTGACGCAGCATTGCACACAGCAAATCAGTGCACAGACTTCTGAATGACACTGAAGTAGCTGCACAGAGCATGTGACCTGGTAACAAACCATGCAAATATAGCTGCTGTTTTGGCCAATGCAGTGAGTCTTGTGTATAAACAACAGTACAAAGCAGCAGCACTGTAGTACAACGCAAACAATGGCAGCCTGCAGTGGATGTTGCATTGCGGTGCCTGAATGCTGTGACTGAACATGCCACAACAGGACCATCGATTGTGCGTTTGACTTGCACAGTTTCTGTGTAGACCAAAGCTTGGGTTGAGCTAACACGCCTCAACAGGACCATCAATTGTGCATCTGACTTGCACAGTCTATGTGTGGACTTGAGCTTGGGTTGAACTGATGAAGCCTGATTATGACCTTAATACAACATGGTTCTTGTAAAGAAGCCTACCAATGACACCTCCGAACCCATCAAGAAGGGTCCCCCACTTTGGTCCACACCTGCCTGAAATTTCTGTAATTGCTGTTCAAAGGCTTCCCATTGTGCTGGGGAATGGCCGGTGCCTATGCCCCACGACCTGTACAGACCCATAGGCGCAAGGTGAGAGTATCATTGGCTTACCAGGATCAGGAGGATGGCTGGACGACTGTTGCATTGAATGAACATGTTAAATACTGTTCCCACTGTTGGTACTGTGATTGCCAAAATAGGACCTCATAGAGGGAGCTACTCAGGACTGTATGCGCCTGACCCTAGGGCTAAGACTCGTGTTGCAAGAATGGATGAATGACTGAATGAATGACTGGATGAATGACTGAACAAATGGCTATTTATGACAGTTTCCAGTTCTGCAGGGTGCTGTGCCTGTGGTTGTGCCATCAACTGTAAGCAAGGTGTGATGCATGCATGCATGAAACGCATGGTAGCACATGTCTAACTGAATGCTCACAGGTTGCCAGATCATTAGGCAATTTGCAAACAGCTCATGTTGGTTGTGCAGTGCAAATGCATGCAGATGATATGATAAGTTCACCTGCCAGTGCGGCCAGCAAGCAGATCCAAGCCAGCACTTGCAAATTTTGAGCAATTCTGAATTAGT
>JAABUO010008028.1_pt1 | contig 11973 bp, 14 predicted proteins | sample 5559291 | NCBI WGS metagenome assembly JAABUO01 (sample SAMN10711878, study PRJNA513372) | rock metagenome | isolation source: Antarctica rocks | place: Antarctica: Victoria Land, Finger Mt sud | reverse complement strand
GCGCTCGCAGCATGCGGAGCATGCGCAGAGCTCCCAGCGCCCAGGGCGGCCTCGCCGAGCGCGTGCGCGGCCGCCGCGGCCATCTCCAGGAGCGCACCCGCGGGCAGCACGGGGTTGCCCGCGAGCCTGTTTTGGCGCAGGTGCGCCGCCGCGGCCGCGCCCGGCAGGAAGCTGAAACAGCACAGGCTGCCAAAGGCGCCTGATCTGGCGGCGGCCGCCGCGCACAGCAGCGCGTGCGCGCGCGGCAGCGGGTAGTGCCGCGCGGCGCGCCAGTCCGGGCGCGGGGCGCGGCCGATCCCCAGGTGCTGCTCGTTTGCGCTCGCCGGGGCGCGCCTGATGAGCGCGTGCGCATTCACGCCGCTCATGCCGAAGGCGCTGCTGCCTGCCAGGCCGGCGCCCGGCCGGGCCCATGCGCTGCCTGCGCAGCCGCGCACAGGGCGTCGCCCTACGAATGACCTCGAAACGAGGTCTGCAGCGGCGTGGTTGCGGGCATGCGCGTCACATGTCAGCGATCAGGGTAGCTTCACCGCTCTCACCAGCGCACATGCATGCATATGACCTGACAAGTACAGGCGGCATGAACATCACGTGTGATCCCAGCCTTGTACAACCAAAATATATAAGGTCGATAGGTGGATCAACAAGTGAGAGGACGCCGCATGCGTGGCAGCGCGCACCGCCGGCATGGCGAGGCAGGTGCATGGAGGCGGCGGCGTTGCCGCGGGCGCCCGCGCCCAGGACCGCAGCGACGTAAGGGTTGAGCTCCCGGAGGTGCGCGACGGGCGCGCGCGCCGCTGCCTGCACCGCGGCGGCCGCCAGCAGAAGCCCAGACATGCCTGCGCGGGCCAGTGATATTCACTGCTTGCAGAGCGGCCAAGGAGGCAGACTGCATCAGCACCCTGGAGGCAGGCTCTGCGGAGCCCTCCTGCAAACTCCAGGCACTCTGCGGGCGCTTCCGCAAGCTCTTCTCAGCGGGTCTGCAGATGGACGGAGCATAAGGTTAGAGGGTAGAGTGTGTCCTTGTGTATCTGAGGCAGTTTGTTTGAAGTGGTTCCAGCCACGGGCTCAGCGCCTGGAACGCTGCGGTGACCGAGGAGTGTTGTTACGCGCGCCTGCAGCGCCCTCGGTGTGGCCGTAGCTTGGACTTGGACGACAGCAGCGCCTGTGCGGTCGCGCCGCCCCCGGCGCCCAGCGCCTGGCGCAGCGCGCCCACCTCGATGGGATCGCCCAGCGGCGTGCCTGCACGCCGCTCAACTCACCCAGTCCGCCCGCGCCTCTTGCGGCATCTGCGCACGGGCCGCTGTGCTGCCCGACCTGGGGCAACGCGCGCGAGGAGGCTGCAGCAGAAGTCATATCATCCACAGGCCGAGGCGCCTTGGGCAGTGCAGGGTCCTCCCTGGCAGGGTGGGCAACATGCAGCGCGGCGCTGCAGCAGCACGGACACTCATGGCCTTGAGCAAGCCTGGCAAATGGCCGTCGCGCCTGTGCCATGCATGCTCACGCAGCCGACGTCAGCCGCAGCGGCTGCTGCAGAGCCGAGTGCGGCGCGGACCAGGGCTGTTTGGGCAGGACCATTGGGCGCGGTGAGGGCACTGGATCGGCCGTCCTGCGCGGGGCGGTGGCAGCATCGTGAGCGCCAAGCAGTGACATTGCGGGGTCACTTGATGCAGACTCAGGTATGCACACTGTAAGCGGCCAGGCCGAACAACGTCACGCATGTAGAGCAAATGTGCCCGATGCGTACCACACACGCCGGCTCCGCCACACTGGCCACTGCCATGATGATGGGGTTGCGTGCAACAACAAGGAGGGGCCAAGCGTACTGATTCCGCTTTCCATCAGGCGCGGTGCAATGATGCGCCTGCACTACGAGGTCACGAAAGCGCGCCTGGTTGACGGCCGAGCCGGCGATCAGGATGGGCCGAGCGGCGTCTGCGGCCCCCGGCGCGCGCAGGACGGCTACAGCGACGCCCTCGCCGCGGCCGTAGCCGTCTGCGGCGGCGTCAAATGTGCGGCAGCGCCCGGCGGGGGACAGCGCCTGAGGTGCGAGAGCATCAGCGCGTCAGAGGGAGCAGGACTGTCACTGCTTGCCTGTAACGTGCGGCCATGTGTGGCACACACTATCTGGTGTCATTGCATGCTGCCGACGCACGACCGTTTGTGAGCCGCGCCTGCAGCTGACAGATGGCCGCCGTGGTGCCCGCCAGCAGCATCAGGTTGACGCCCGCGCACAGCGCTGCGCCGCACTCGCGCAGCAGCAGGCCCTGGTCAGCATGCAAGGAGTCAGCGCAAAGTTCAAATTTGCACTCTCTGCGTGGCCTTTGCATGCCATGCCATTGAGGGCACGCCAGCACTGCATGAGCAATCCAAACATAATCAGCGCCCAGTGATTAGCTTAGGATTATCTCGCATGCGGCCATGCTATGCCTCGCGGGCTGGGAGCATCACAGGCACACAACGATGGCAGGCAGGCCGGCGGGCCAGGCAGGTCCGCCTGCCAGGCGCAGACAGTAGGCGCCTGCGCGCCTTGTGCGCCAGGTGCACGGCCACGAGCGAGGACGAGCAGGCGGTGTCGGTGGACACGCTGGGCCCGGTCAGGCCGAACGTGAAGCTGAGCCGGCCGACCATAAAGCTGAGCCCGCTGCCGGCCACGGCCTGCGGCGGCAGCCGCCCGTGCGCCGCCGCCTGCACGTCCAGGTACTCCTGGTGCATGCAGCCGACGTACGCGCCTGCGCGCGGTGTCCTGGATCAGAGATTGGGTAAGGGTGAGGATAGAACAGTAGCTCAAGGACACATATGTTGTTGCATTCCTGCATCAACTAGCATGAACAGGCTGCACTCGACTTGCGTGCTGCGAGCATAATGCATCTGCTTTGTCCTGTCGCCAATGTGCTGACGTAAGCAAGGCATGTGATCCCGGGCCGGCCGCGCCTGCACCGTCGCGCGCCGCCAGGGGCCCGGCGTCGGCCAGCGCGCCCGCCGCCACCTCCAGCAGCAGGCGCTGCTGCGGGTCCATGGCGCCCGCCTCGGGCGCCGACAGCCGGAACGCGCCCGCGTCAAAGTCCGCCACGCCCGGCATAAAGGCCGCCGTGCGCACGTGCGCGGTCATGCGCGCGGGGCTGGTCGTCGGCGCGTAGCCCGTGTCGACGTCCCAGCGGTCCAGCGGGACGACGGCCGATGCGTCAGCGGCCGCCAGCACCGCCGCCCAGAAGCCTGGAACGCCTGCGCAGCGCGCGGGCCCTGGTGCCCACCAGCAATGTGTCCATTGGGCCCTTTGTGTATAGCATGAGTCAGAACTCAGGGCAAAACACTTTGATGCTCCTAGACGAAAGATGTTTCATGCAGTCATGTCCAACGGCTCATAGGGCGGTGTGGCCGCACCTTCTGAGCAGTGCAGTGACAGCAAGCGCATGCCCAATGTGCTTGAGAAGCGTGCATGCATGCGGATGCAGTGGGAGAAGCAGTCCATGGGGAGGAGGGCGCACTGGAGCCGCAGCTGGGGTACAGGCATGCCACGCCCGCGACCTCGGACGCCCAGGCGCCGGACCCGGGAGCCGCCGCCGGCCCTGCGCCCGCCCTAGGGCCCCGCACCGCCCCCGCGCCGCCGGCGCCGCGCGCCGCGCCCGCCGCGCCGGCGACGTGCGCAGCCAGTGCAACCGGCGTCGGGTGATCGAACATGGCCGTGGCGGGCAGGTCGACGCCGAAGCGCGCCAGCACGGACGCGCGCAGCTCCGCGCCGGCCAGCGAGTCCAGCCCGGCGGCCATCAGCGGCGCGTCCGCATCCACGCGCGCGCCCAGCAGCGCGCTCAGCACCTCCTGCAGCTGGGCTAAAACCTCCTGCGGCGAGACGGCCTTGTGGGCGGGCGCGGCGTCCTGCGCTCCCGCGCCGGAGCCGCCCGCCGGCGCCGGCAGGCCAGCGGCCAGCAGGCCGGCCAGCGCGGCGACGGTGGGGTGGTCGAACACGGCGGTGGGCGCCAGGTCGACATCGAAGCGCGCCAGCACGGAGCCGCGCAGCTCCACCGCGCCAAGCGAGTCCAGGCCCGCCTCCGCCAGCGGCTGGTCGTCCGTCACCTGACGCAGTGCGTTCCCCCTGTGCTTTTGGCGCGCCAACGTGTGCAAGCGCAGTAGCAAAGGCAGTTGGGGCTCGGCTCCCAGCTGATTGACGACTGGCGTGCGTAGGCGCCGGGCACCCGGTAGACCACCCGACTCTGGAAGCAGCATGCGCAAGGCTTATATGCGACATCGACCGGCGCGGCAGTGCTCCGCTCTACTGTTTTGCGCCAGCAGAGCTCAGCAAAGAGTTGAGCACCCTCCCGGCGCTCGGGACTGCCGCCCGCAAATGTGATCGCACTCAGGCGAGCATGGCGAGGGGGCACCTGAGGCCCGAGCATGTCTTGCACCAGCGCCAGCAGCTCCCGGCCGAGTGCCTCGCGCCGCGAAGCGAAGGACCCCCCGCCTGCAGCTGCCCCCCCAGCCGCCTCCAGCGGGCCCCACGCCTCGGCCCCGTCTCTGGGCGGGTGCGCGGGCGCTCCCGCGGCGGCCGGCGCGTCGAGCAGCGCCGCCAGCAGGAAGGGCGCGCTCTGGCCGGGCCGCCCGAAGCGCGCCCAGACAAACGGGTTGCCGACGGCCTGCGCGGGCGTCGCGCGGCGCGGCCGCCTGGGCGCCAGCCCCTGCAGCAGGCCCGCCAGCGCGGCCAGGCCGCGCGCCGGCGCGATTGCGCCCATGCTCGCGCGCTCCAGGCGGCGCAGGAGCGCTGGGGAGGCTGCCGCCATGCCGGTCGCCCAGGCGCCCCACAGGACGGCCGTGCAGGGCAGGCCTGCGCGCGCGCGTGGCAGGCCTGGAGGCAGGGCGGCGGCCCTGCGCGTGCGTCTGCATGCAGCGCCGGAGCGCAGAGGGCCTGCTGCATGCATGCAGCGCAGGTGGCTGCACATGCGGCCTCGACGCGCGTACGCGTGCGGCGCGACTCAGGGCGCTCGCTATCACAGTCTCAAAACCAGAGTACCCATTGAATCGCTGGTTCCAGTCACTGGGTCGCTCTGCAGGGGCAAGAGCCACCAGGCGAGCGCGCGCAAGAACGGCGCACCCGCGGCCTGCTGCGCCTCGGCGGCCGCGCCGAGCGCAGCATTTGCGGCGGCGTAGTTCGCCTGCCCGGGCGGCCCCAGCAGCGCGGAGGTGGACGAGAACAGCGCGGCGGCGCCCAGCGGCGCCGCCGCGGCCGCCGCGCCAAGCCAGCTCGCGCCCGCCAGCTTCGGCGCGGCCACGCGCCGCAGCGCGCCCAGCGTCTGCCCGGGCAGGCCCGCATCCTCCAGGGTCCCCCCGGCGTGCACCATCCCGCTGAGCGCGGGCGCGCGCGCCGCCGCCCGCAGCCGCGCCAGGGCGCACACCTCCCCGCGCTCGGTCACGTCACAGCGCGCGGCGCTGACCGCGCAGCCGCCGCCGACGAGGTGGCCATGCAGCCCGCCCCCCAGCCGGCCCGCCCTGCTGACCAGCCAGACGTGCGCGTCGCCGCGCCCGGCCGCCAGCCAGGCGGCTGTCAGCAGGCCAAGCGCGCCCAGCCCGCCTGTCACGAGCACGCCGGCGCCCAGCGCGCGCGCCGGGCCGGCCCCCGCCCCGTGCGGCGCGGCTGCGCGCAGCATCTGCGGGCGGAGCAGCGCGCCGCGCGCCACCGCGGCGCCAGCGGCATCCGTGCCGTCGGCCGCGCCGCTCAGCGCCCTGCGCGCGCCGAGCGCCGCCGCGCCCGCCGCGCATGCGCTGACATGCACCGCGCCCCAGGCCAGGTCCGGCGCCTCCTGCGCGGCGACGCGCAAGATGCCGACCGACTGCGCGCCGGCCGCGCACGGCCCCGGTGGGCACCCCGGCCCGCGCGGCGGCGCGCCGGCCGCCCACAGCTGCACCCTGCGCCCCTGCAGGCCGGGCGCCGCAACCGCCAGGCGCTGCGCGGCCACCAGCGAGGCAGCCGCGGCCGCCAGGGCCGCGCCCGCCTGCACGTAGCTCAGGTGCACGGGCGCGGCCGCCGCAGCGACCGCGCGGTGCCCGCAGCGGCCTTCCCCATGCAGCGCTGCCGCGGTCGCGGCGGGAAGGCCGCTCGCGGGCTGCAGCCGCCAGGCCGCGACTGGCAAGCGGCGCGGCGGCGCGCGCGCAATTGGCAGTGCCGCGGCGACGGGCGCCGTGGCGCGCCACTCCAGCGCGTAAACTATACCCGGTGCTGCAGCACCGGCGGGGGCCGCGGCGGCGGCCGCGGCCGCCGCTCGCGGCGCCATGGGCGCGGCACGCACGCCGTCCAGGGTCAGGGTTGGGCGCGGGCCCAGCGCGCCGCGCACCGCGTAGCTGCTGAGCGCGACGCCGCCGCTCAGGGCAGCGATGCAGCCGACCGCCGCCCAAGTGGCCGAGCCGGCCGCGCAGGCGCTCGGGGCGAGCGCGGCCTTGAGCGCTGTGGGCACGCGCACGCCCGCGTCGTGCGCCGCCGCGCCGCCGCCCCCGAGGCCGGCCGCGCGCGCGCGGCGGGCGGCCGCGGCGGCGCCCAGCGACGCGCCCAGATGCAGGCATGCGTCGGAGGCTGCCGGGTGCGCCCAGAACCCTGAACCCTCTTCGTGCGCGGGCCCAGCCGCGGTCAGGCCGCCCAGCGCGCTCGGCTCCACGCGCGCGCCCCCGGCACCTCCCAGGAGCAGGCCGGACAGCGCCGCGGAGCGCGCGGCGCGGCCGGGCCCCGGCCGGGCCACGCTGGCCGGGGCGTGAGCGCCGCAGGCTGCCACGCGCGCCGCAAGGTGCAGGGCGGGGCGCGCGGAGCCCGGCTGCAGTGAGCGCATGCTGACGGCGGCCGGGGACGCGCCGGGCGCAAGCGCGACGCTCGTTTCCAGGACGGCGGCGCCGCCCGCGTCGATGCGCATGGGCGCCGGTATGGCCGCCGCGAGCAGCGCCGGCCGGGCGGCGGCGGCGCCGCCGGCCGCGCCGCGCGCGTCCAGCAGCATCGCCGCCGCCGCGCCGCCGCCCTCGAGCAGGGCGGTCGCGGGGAGGAGCGGTTGGCCAAACACCTGAGCGGGCGGCGCTGCCCGCTCGCTTGCGCCGCGGGCTCTCGGCAGGCATCGCGCCCCGGTGGACAGTCGGAGGCGGCTGCGCATCTGCATATGCCCTGGTTGCGCAGCGCGTGTGTGCCTGCGCCAGAGATATCTAGCAGCTACCGTCAAAGTACAGTTTATCAGGGTCCCCTGCATGCATGCGCCCAGCCGCTCACCAGGCTGGCAGCGTGAGCCTGACCTACACGCTAGGGTAGGGTTAAGGTGACATGCACATTGGGAGTCGTAGCTGTCCTAGCTAGGTGCGGCGCGCACCTGGTGGTCCAGCAGAAACGCGAGCGCGGCCGTGCGCAGGCGCGCGGCCAGGCGCACCGCCGGGCCCGGCAGCGCCCGCCGCAGCAGCGCGTGCGGCGCCGGCGCGCACCAGTGCCGCGCGCGCGCCAGGCCGCCCCCCTGCAGGGCGCCGGCTCGGCTTGTGCGTCACACATGCTGTAAGGTGCTTCCGCCATTTGTCTGACGCTGGCTGCGGAGGCCGGGTGCCAGGCATGGCGCACACATGAGGCAGATGTGATGCTGGCAGCTGGCTAATGCAAACATGCATGCCGTGGCCTGACACTGGCAGCTGGCTGGGGCAAGCGTGCACGCCACGGCCTGGAGCGCCTGGGCGCACAGGCTGTCCTTCCCACACATCTCCACACCGCGGCGCATGTCCAACCTGCTTGGCTGGGCCAGGCACCCGGCTGCATGCAGCGGCGGGCAGCGGCGCCGGCGCGACGAGCGCGTGCGCATTCACGCCGCTCATGCCGAAGGAGCTGGTGGCAGCCCACCGGCCCGCGCGCCCGCCCAGCGCCCACCCGCGCGGCGCCGCCTGCCGCGGCAGCGCCGGCGCGCGCCCGCCGCGCGCGCGCCAGTCGCCGAGCGCGGCCTCCACGTAAGGGTTCACGACCCTAAGGTGGCGCACGGGCGGGGCTGCATGCGCGGCAGCTTCAGCGGCCAGGAGCAGGCCGGTGAGCCCGGCAGCGCCCTCGGTGTGCCCGAAGCATGACTTGTTGGACAGCAAAGCGGCCGGCTGCGGCGCGGTACCCGCGCGGAGCGGCGCCGCCAGCGCGTGCCGCAGCGCGCCGACCTCGATCGGATCGCCCAGCGGCGTGCCTGCGCGCTCGGGTCAGCGCGAGGCTTGCGCGCCGCGCGCTCGGAGTGACTACCCGATCCTGAGTGCACGCACTGGGGCGTACCTGTGCCGTGCACGCTGACGGCGCCCACCTCGTCCGCGCCGGCGCCCGCCGCGCCCAGGACCGCGCGCACCAGCGCGCTCTGGCTGGGCCCGTTGGGCGCGGTCAGGCCGCTGGAGCGCCCGTCCTGGTTCACTGCGGAGCCCAGGATGACACCGTGGCAGCGCGCCGCGCGCGGCGGCACGTCCCCTGGGGCCTCCGGCACGCGGGGGAATGCGGGGCTCGACGGGCACAGCAGCGCGACCGCAAAACCCTCGCCGCGGCCGTAGCCGTCCCCGGCGGCGTCAAACGACCTGCAACGGCCGACGGGCGAGAGCGCCTGCGGCGCGAACACGCGGCGCGTCAGCAGCCTCGCAGACCGCAGCGCATGCGCAGGGTCATCCCACTTGTGGCAGAACCATCCCTGCATCTGTATTGTTGTGAAAACGGTGCCCGAGGTGTAGCAGACAATCCAGGCTGCTGTGCACATGTGGTGGTGTAGAGACATGACACGGATGAGTGAGCCCTTTGACGCGCAGCGCCAGCCGCCTGAGCGTCCGGGAGCCATGCTCTCACTAGTTCACTGTTCAGGCATGTGATAAGCCAGCCCTCCATGCTCTCAGAGCGTATAACATGTCTGCTCGTCACAATCGTGCGCTCTGTATGATTATATTTGTCTCAGGTCGCGTCCGCGCTGGCGGCGACCACGCGCTGGTGTCAGAGCGGGCGCGACTTGAGACGCAAAACAACTGTATAGGGCGCAGTTTTGCGACGAGCAGACGTAGGGTATGCTTCGAGGGGGGAGAGCTCTCTCATCACATGCCTTGAACAGTGAACTAGTGAAAGACAGCTCTCGAACGCTCAGGCGGCTGGCGCTCATGGAGAGCTCTCTAATCAAAATGCGCACGCACATGCGCCGGCACTTTCCTGTTGCAAAGCGACCTAGCGACACTGCGTGAAATGCACTCTGGCAACTGCCGTGATAGCGGGTGCAACGCGTTTGCTCTCTGGCACGTTATGACTCCACACCAGGAGCTCGCCGCAGCTGCACTGACTGCATGATCGCGCGCCTGCAGCTGGCAGATGCCGGCGGTGGTCGCCGACAGGAGCATGGCGTTCGCACCACCCGCGAGCGCCGCGGCCGCCTCGCCGCCCGCCAGCGCGCGCGCGGCCAGGTGCGCCGCGACCAGCGACGACGAGCACGCCGTGTCCGTGGACACGCAGGGCCCTGCTCGCAGAGGCGCGTGTGCGCTGTGAATGACAGACATTTTTTTTTTGTGCTGTTGCGCAATTCGCGAGACGAGCCAGGGAGGGCTGCACACGGATGTTTGTCAGCAGGCCGTATCGCAGATCCCCGGGGCCTTGCTCACTGTGCGTACGTGCACTCTCGTGGAAGAGCAGGTGTTCAATTGCTGCAAAACAAAAGATGGGTGTGCCAGGACGTGGGTTTCTGTTGATGTGGCATGCAGGGAGAAGCGCAGATGTAGCCATGTGCGCTTGTGCACGCGGGATAAGTGCAGCTGTGGCGTCCAGCCATGCGCATTGGGGCAACAGAGGGCGAGCGCGGCGATGGTAGTGCTCACCACATCAGCAGTGCCCCAGGGGCAGGGTTAGGGTCAGGGCCTAGCCCATAACCCTAGGAAAGAACGTAACGCTCACCGGTGAGCCCGAACGTGTAGCTCAGCCGGCCGACCAGGTACGGCGCGCCGCTGCCGATGAAGGCCTGCGGCGGCAGCGGCGCGCCCGCGGCTGCCTGCGCGGCCACGTACTCGTGGTACATGCAGCCGACGTACACGCCTGCGCGCGGTTTTGTTAGTGTAGGATACAGGGGCAGGGTTGGGTGCGCGCCCACGTACTCGTGGTACATGCAGCCGACGTACACGCCTGCGCGCGGCATGGGTAGAGTCGCCCTGAAGCATGATCAGCAGGGCTTGCGTGAATGTGCGCACGACCCTGCACGCCCTGGACGCCAGCCGTGCTAATCTGTGCGCGGAGCAGCGCCGGCATGACCTGCACGGTGGACGAAACGAGTATGGCAGTGAGGGGGGTGCATCAAGCCAACATGCTCTGGCAACAGGCTGTAGCGTTTGCCAGCAGATACGTCTACGTTGCACCTGTGGGCGCCGCCGGGGCGGCGCCAGCGTCAGCCATCGCGAGCAGCGCCAGCTCCAGCAGCACGCGCTGCTGCGGGTCTGTGGCGGCCGCCTCGGCCGGCGACATGCGCAGCGCGTCCGCGTCAAAGCGGTCGATGCCGTTGCAGAAGCCGCCGAACCTAACGCCGACCGCTCTGCCAGTGACTTGTTATGTTATTTGATCTGCTATTGCACAGCATGTGCTGGTGTGCGCATATTTGCGCAGTGATTGCAAGTGCACAAGTAAAATTAAAGTTGGGGCGTGGCGTGGCAGGACGCCCAAAGCCCAAACCGGCGTGCGTGGGCAGTCGAAAGCACTTGCGCCTCTGTGTGAATGCAGAAATACAAGCCCATGAGTGAAATGGCATGTATATTTCCAGGCCTAAATGGTAGCCGAGTGCGCCGAGCACGCATGCCGCGGAGCCGCACCGCACGCTGACCGTCATCTTGCCGGGCGTGATGTCGGGCGCGTACACGTCATCGATCGCCCAGCGCTGCAGTGGCACGGCGCGCTGCACGTCCGCCGCGCACAGGGCCGTCCGGCAGAAGTCGCCGACGCCGGCGCCGGCCACGGGCCCCGAGGCGCCGCCGCTCGCCGCAGGGAAGCGGCAGGCGAGGCCGGCAATCTCGCAGGCCAGGGGCGCCGCCCGCGCGGCGCCGGGCCGCGGCGGCGGCCGGGGGGCTGCGGCCACGCGGGCGGCGCCGCGGGGCTGCAGCGCGGCGCTGATGTGGGCCGCCACGGCCGCGATGGTGGGGTGGTCGAAGGTGAGCGTCGCCGGCAGCTCGAGGCCGAACCTGGCACCGAGCGAGTCGCGCAGCTCCAGCGCGCCCAGCGAGTCCAGGCCCGCCTCCGCCAGCGGCTGCCGCGCGACAGCGGCCCATTTCCCTTCCTTGTGTGCATGGTGATAGCGCTCCATCAAGGCTATGCATGGCATAACCGTATGACAAATGATGTGTGGGCAGGGCCCTTGGCAACAACCGCACACAGAGCCATACTCCACATGCATGGCAGCATGTCTCTATGCCTTCGTAGATGCGCGTCGTGGTAGGAGGGCACTTCCCGGGCGCATGCCTGGCTGACGGGAATGCCGGGGCCCAGCAGCGCCTGCACCAGCGCCGCCACCTCCCCCTCCACGCCCGCATGCGCCTCTGCCAGGCCGGCCTCACCGTGAGACGCGGCCGCCGCGGGATCCGCTGCGCGAGCGGCAGCGGGCGCCAGGGCCGCCAGGTAGGCGGCCAGCGCAGAGGTGGTTGGGTGGTCGAACGTGAGCGTGGCCGGCAGCTCGGCGCCGAACCGGGCGCCGAGCGCGCCGCGCAGCTCCACCGCGCCCAGCGAGTCCAGGCCCGCCTCCGCCAGCGGCTGCGGCGGCTGGCCCTGCTCAGATGCCTTTGCGCGTGCGCCGCTGTCCTTGATCGCAGGTGCAGTCCCAGGCGCACACCCGTTGAGGGCTCTACCCGACCCCTAACACTTTTCAGGTGCGATTGCTAACGAGCAAACACCCTATGAGAGGGACCAGCCCTCGGAGGCGAGGGCGTGCGCACGCCCCGCGTGCGACGGCCGCCCCTGCACCTGATCGGCAGCGACGCGGGTGCCCAGCAGCGCGGCGATGGCCTCCT
>JAABUO010008027.1_pt1 | contig 11974 bp, 17 predicted proteins | sample 5559291 | NCBI WGS metagenome assembly JAABUO01 (sample SAMN10711878, study PRJNA513372) | rock metagenome | isolation source: Antarctica rocks | place: Antarctica: Victoria Land, Finger Mt sud | reverse complement strand
TGGTCTTCAGCCATTCGGTTGAGCAAGCACAGATGTCAACAACATTGCTGACCATGTTGTTATTGTAACGCAGGGGCAGAGGGTTGATGCACCGTTACCAGTTACAGGGATATGCCAAGCTGATTGGTGTGCTGAAGGTGGTTGTGTACGCCTTGCTGCTGAACGGCATTGCAAGCAGCACTAGCATTGCCCAGGTGTGTGCACCTGCTGTGCCTGCTGTGCCATGAGATTGTTGTCATACAGTACTCATTTCACAGTCGATGCAAAACTGTGTCCGTTCTTCTTGGCCACAACAAACCTGCTTTCAAGCACAGGCCTTGTAGATCTTCATGTGGTTCCAAAAATTTGCGTCATCGCATAACGTGGACTTGAGATGTGACACCCACATTGATTTGTTGGCCCTATACACAGACGAGTGTTTGAATTGGTTCTGAGCCTCATGCACTTGCTGCTTACTGCTTGCTGCCTTTTCAGTGTTACTCTTTGTGTGGTCAACTGCCTGAATGATGCTCACGTCCCCCTCTGACTCTGTCACTTACACAGTCACTTACACAGTCACAGTCACTTACACAGTCACTTACACAGTCACTTACACACAGGTGATTGCCTTGATGGTGCTGAGCATGACGCACCTGCTGTTCCTGCGCTTCATAGAGCCTCTGTGTGAGAGGGGAGAGCTCGCAGTGCAGCTTGTCGCTGAGATCTGCGACGTCGGCGTCTTTGTCTGTGGTCTTGTACTGATCCTTGGCGACTCCTCCAACGACAAATTCAGGTAAGAGCGTTTGGCATGAGCATTGCATGGCATCATGCTTTGTTGCTCGTGGTACAGTGAGTATAACATACTGTCAGCATGAGGGGTCAGCCCCATTGTAGCTTAGGCAGAATTTAGATCTAGATTCTGCTGCATGCAAGCAGTCTGCAGCCAAATGGGAAGACATGCATCTCATGCGCAAACTGTGATGCAAGCAAGCCGTTTCACAGTCAGTTCCTGTGAAAGTTTTCCCAGAACCCTGGTTAGTGCAATGTCTGCTGAGCATGCAACACCTGAGTTACCTAGTGCTATACTGCAGCCTGATTTCAAGTGATGCATGCTGCAGTCTCATGTTCATCCACCGCTTGTAGACTGACAAGTGACTGGTTTACTTTGCTTCAAAGCAACATGCAGGCATTGCGCGCCTGCATCGCTTGATGATTCCTCCTTTTCTTTGTGGTGCTGACAAATATTTTATTCTTGGATTTGTTTCTTCTTAAAGTAGAAAAATCACAGTCTAACGTTGGAGGATCTGGTGTGGTGCAGACTGACTCTGGGTCTGGTGATGCTGGGCCTGAAGGGGGTGGGCTTCCTGTGCGCCTTCATCTACAGCTTCTACAGCAGCCTGTCTGCAGCCAAGGAGTTTGTGCTGCGATACGCATGGCCCTACATCCCCTTCCTGGCCAAACGCCCCGCTGACAAGTTTGCCGACATCGTGGACAGAGTCATGCTGCAGGTGAGCCTGGCTGATGTCAGTGGTACCCATCTATAGCCAATGCTGTGTTGCTTTGTTGGGTTGTAACGCTGGGGTCGTTGTTGGGCTGCATTGCTGGGCAGCGCTTTTGGGCAGCACTCCTGGGCTGCATTGCTGGGCTGCATTGCTAGGCTGAGCTGTTTATTCAACACAAACACACAGCCTGCACCATGGCGTACTTCATGCTATTGCACAAACAAATCCATATATCAGGGCTGCAATGCATTACATGCTGGTACTAGTGCAATTCTGTGAAATAGCCTCGCTCATTTCACAGCGACCCTTCTGCTGCCCGGTGCTCGCTTGATTGACGTGCTGCTGCCCTTGCACTGCAGCCTGGACTAGTTAGTCTACATGACTAGCAGTGACAGGGCTGCCAGCAGTCACAGCAGCAGTGTTCTCTGTTGTTTCATGGCTGCTGCTGCATTGTTTTGTTGCTGTTATTGTTGCTGAGCAGGTGTTTTTATCCACCTTTGGGTTCTCTTCTGTACAGCTTTCAATTCTAGACGTTGGATCACAGCACAACTCCCTGTCTACCAAATCAGTGTACCTATATTGAGTGTGGTGTGGTGTGGTGCTGTCTGCAGGACGAGCACATCCTGGCTCGCAAGTTTGCGGACAGGTGGATGGCCCAAGCCCTGGGGGTGGGTCTCTTCAAGCGTCGCCTGTACCGTAAGGAAGTAGAGGACACACGCCAAGTGCTGTACTCCACCATCAACCCACTGGCCAAGGTCAGCAACTGTGCACCTGTCTGCATCCCCAAAGACTGATGTTGTTTTGCAGGAACGTTGCAACATGTGGTGCAGCAACGTATGCTGACAATGTGATGCTAACAGCATCACGACAGTATTGTGCTGTAACAACAGCACAAAACCTTGTTTGTGTTGCCCGATGGGTTGCTGTAATGTGTATGGGTAGAATTTAGTATGCTGTCATGTGATCCAGTGACTAATGATGTGATTGGTTTGGTGCAGCCCTCAAGACAGTTATCTGCGTCGGGGCGGTGGGTGGCTTCTCCAACACAGCAGGGCTCACCCCTGAACCCCTTTGCCCGGCCCTCCAAGACTCTAACCAGCAGTCCTCTGGCTTCCCAGGGCTTCACCAACCAGCCCTACAAGCCATCGCCCTCGGTCCCCAGCCATGGCCCAGGACCCGTCATGGGTCCCATCACTGCCAGCTGGGATGCAACTGTCCCCAATGGACAGGCCCAGCATCCCCAGAGCCTGCCAGGCGTTGATGCTGGCCCTGCAACATCAGCCCCTGTACCGACTTTCAACCCTGGCAGTCAAGGCAGATGGTCGAACTTCACTGGCATGTTCAGGCCTGGTCGCAACATGCCTCAGCAGCACAGACTGGGTTCTGGAGCCTTGCTCGACCATCCTGATGCTGTGCTCAGCAGCATAGCAGAGGCAGATCCTGAGGCAGACGTGGTGGATGCATCATTGCATGCTTACCACAGCACTGATCTGGACGCTGCCTCAGCTGCTTCATCAGCCAACCGGCTGTGGGCAATCACATCACCAAGTCTGAGTCCTAGGCGCAATGCAGCAGCATCTCAGGCTTCAGACAGTCGCACAGACAGTCAGACAGGAACATTCAGCCAAGGCAACTACCCTGTACCCTCCTCATGGAGCACCCCTACCAAGCCAGCACCATCTTCCTCATCCTCACCGTCCCCGGGATCCTACCCTGTCCCCAGTCCCCAGACTGCACCCCTGGGACAACGCCAGTCTCGGAGGGCGTCCCCAGCTGCATCTGTGGGGCCATTTGAGGCTGCAGCCAGAGCGCGAGCTGCTTCATATCAAGCGGGAAGCAGCAGTCCTGGGGACAGCGTTACTGCCAGTCCCCAGCAGGCAAACCCTAGCCCTGCCCCATACCCTGTCCCGTCACCCAGCAACAGCCAACAGCAGCCGGATCCCGTAGCTCCAAGCCGCTCTTCTTCATCTAGGGCTTCGCTCAGGGCTTCTCCGGTCAGCAGCATGTCCAACCGCCCTGGCTACCCTGTACCTTCCCCCATCAGTGACTGGAGCACAGGCATCTCTGGCATGAGCACTACAAAGGCTGCCAGGTCTTCTAGTGCTGGAGCCAGGCAAAGGAAGTTGTGACCAAAACGCATGAGAACACACGCACTGACCGACTCAGATTGAAGAATACAGACACAGCGTGACAGATTAGCCTAGGGAGTGATCTTTGGCCACGAGTAGGCGATTGTATTTACAGACTGTTGAGAGGCAGTGGAGGTGATGGAGAGAGTAGACATTTAGGACAGCAGTGTGATGCAATGCAGTTGATTGATGGTAGTAGACCTGCGATTTCTGTTTTCTGACTGAATTTTATGCTGTTCATCTTTCATGTTCTTCTTGTTTTCTTTTTGCCTGGCGGCGCTGAACACTTTTTTTAGGCATGATCCCTGAGCCCTTGCTTACACACAATGTTTTGCATTTGTACTTCAGGATTGTTCCTTTCTCAAACTTTCTTTCCTTGGAACAGCTTGTCCACAGGTTTAGTGATCTGGGCACTGCCGTGTACATTGTCAACATTGTCATGCACTTCAAAGTGTGATCATAGCCTAAGTGCTTTGCTAACTAAGCAGACCAACTTTGGACAGTGGGATTTGTAACCAGTTGTCAGCCATCTTGGATTGGCCTGCTGATACTGGCTTACTGCTCCTTGCCTGACCCTACAAGTCCCATGTAGCTGCTGATGTGATGCGCATGCAAGGCGCAGTTTGCTGCATGCATGCTGCATCCAGTGTCTGTTTCAGGCAGTGGAAGGTGCTGGCGTGCAACCAGCGCCCAAATGCCTGCAGACAGCTAGATTGTTCACAGGCACCCCATGGCCGCCAACTTGCTTACAACTTTGAGCTGCAGCAAATTGTTCATCACTCTGGGCATTTTTCTCATGTAACAACCTCAATATCACTCGATGCTCAGATATAACAGATGTCGCTTTAAGCTACACATCCTGGCAACATGCATCATCAAGATTTGACTTACCTACTAACTACAACACAGCCTGTTGCATCAGACAGAGATAGAAAGGTAATGCTGACGGCCAAGTACTTGTGCTCCCTTGTGTTAACTTTCATGAGCATGGTGCCAACCATCATTGTATAGAGTAACGTGTGCAACAGTTATAAAAGATGTGCTCAGTGATGTTCCTCTGAAATCTAGGGTGCTAGCATTGCATACACGTCTATGAAAGTCAAACTATGCGAGTCAGCTGATGTACAGTCAATATAGTTTCCTGCTGGACCAAAAGATGCCTGCAGACTCAGGCAAGGACTAACGAGCTGTACTTGTGATGATCATCTGAAGTATGCACCTCTGATTTGAGCAAGTTATGCTGCGCTTTCTCCAAACAATTTCCCGACTCCATATGTCAAAGCAAAAGCAATCCATCCACCCAACAGCACCCTGAAGGCGGCCTTGACTCTGTGAGCGCCACCCAGCCATGCACCAATGGCCCCAAAAAGCAGCAAAGCAAATGTGGATGCTATGGAGACAATGATGATTCTGATCTTGGGGTCAGTCAGGAATATGGCTGAAAGAAGAGGAACAGCACCACCAATTGCAAAGCAGACAAGGGAAGATATGGCCGCCTGCCATGGGCTGACTAGATCATCCATGTCAATGCCTAGCTCATCCTGCATGACGACAGGGATGCTGAATGGAAAGGCAGAGCTTGTGGCACACATGTATGTATGAGACAATATACAAATTGTCAGGTGAGATGTTGCTGTGTTGCAGTGCAAGCAAGACGATTGTTCGTCAAGAAATCTGAATAGCAAGCCTCAGACAAGGAAAGAGCTGTTTATCAGGAGTGTAGCTTGGAGCAACAAGGGCACATGCTACCGGCATGGGGTGGGTGCAAAGAACTGCAAGTATACAAGGCGCTTGCAGCTGCAAATTTCAACATCCAAGATCAATGGGTCACTGCAATCAGGCTCAGCAATACAAGAGACAGGAGATAGTGTACACCACCAGAAGCAGCTGTAACAATAGGCAGACAGGCAGCAAGACGATGCAACTTACTCGAGCATGAGCTCTCACTGCATCCTTTTCTGTGAGCGCCACAGCAACTTCACGTGCTAGCCTTTCAGTAAGACCACGCTCGACATAGATTTGAGCAAGCTCATCCAGCTCTTGCTGTCTTATCTGAGGACCGCTGTTTTGAGCAGCACGCTCCTTGTCTACATCTGCCTGCTCTGTGTCACGCTGGGAAGCGACAGAGATGTACTCTCCAGCTGCCATGGACATTGCACCTGCGAAAAACCCGGCTTCATGGCTCCGGTGTGTGTTTGGCAGGACAGCCTTTAACAGGTAGGTTTTTTTCAACTAGCTGTATTACACACTAGGTCCAGGTCCTGCAGACGGTATGCAAAAGCAATAGATTCTTGGCGTCACATACCTGCGACTAGGGCGGACACGCCGGACAAGATGAGGGTGTGCTTGTCTTTGCTACCTCCGCTCACACCGAGCATGATTGAGGCAACAGACACCAGCCCATCATTCGCTCCCAAAACAGCTGCTCTCAACCATGGTGCTCTGTCTGAGTAATGCTGGTGGTACTTGTCCAGGTCCGCGGAGTTGCGTGGACTAGGTTCGTCATGCCGACCGTCTTCTACAATGTGGTCTACTCGGATGGACAAGTCTGCGCCCTCTGTGGGGCCCCCATTCTGACTGTCTAACAACGGCTGCAGAGTGCTCGCCATCGCTGGTCAAGATCAACCAGATACGGGCACAATCAGGGCGCAAGGTCCTGCTGCCGTCTCACGAAAGCAGCACTCCTCCTTCGAGACGCGGAGGAAGAAGCGTCTGACCGGAAAGTTGTAACGCATGCAGGAATGCAGGAGAAACTTTGCAGCGCGTAGAAGCGCCGGGCAGCACTGCAAGTTGATGCATGCCCAGCTTGATGTATGGCCTGCACATCCGTCACAAAACAGAACGGATCTCATGCACTTTCTTATCACGAGTCAATAATCAACAAGCCCAGATGAGTGTGCCTCACTATCGCTGCATGTTGATATAGCTCCGCACCTACGCCCATACAGCGGCGGTGCGTGCGGCTGGAAGCTGCTGCACCTTTGAGGAGCTCCACTCTCAGAGCTGCAGATGCTGCAGCGATTGAGGAGTTGCACATTAGCTGGAGTCAGCACAGCGTTTTATGGTTGCAACGGATCGGCCACTCGCCTGTTGGCTTATAAACGCGGAAGGTTTGCGAAGAACAAGGCTGCATACAAGCGTGTCATCAGATACCATAGCAAGGACCAAGACGATGTCCCGGTCAACAAGCACCACGGTGGAACTGTCATGACTGATCAGCTGTATGGCTATCTGCTCTCCCACACAGCCGAACACGAGGTACAGCAAGCATTGGTGCATTCTGTCAGACCAGGATGGAGCGTGCTCACATCGGTTCCCTTGCTCAGCTGGGCAGTGAAGTGCAGGTACTCAGATGGCTGAGGCAACAGACTGCAGAGCATTTCCCTGTGGGAGCTCGCATGCAAGTGTCCCCTGAACAGGCGCAATTTCTGGCATGGCTAGTGAAGGTTACCAGTAGTAGAAAAGCTCTGGAGTTAGGCGTGTTCACAGGCTACTCTGCACTGTCTGTCGCCCTTGTAAGCTGCCACTCCCTATTCCCAAACAACCTTGCCTTTGGCACATTTGCAATCAGCACAGTGCATGCACTGTCTCAATGCTGATCACGCTCTAGATCCGACGTCATCAGCTTAAACCTGCATTTGGTCTGTGACAAAGCGCCTTGCACACTATGCATAGCCAGCCTTGTTCACCATGGCTGCTCCTTCAGACCAGTCAGCATCTTGAGGTTGCTTGCTTACTCTTTATGGCACTGCACATCCAAGGCATGCGTACTGCAGTGCAGGCCCTGCCGGCTGATGGGAAGCTGATAGCATGTGATAGGGATGCACGTCCACTGATATTAGCTCGGCAAGCATTTGAAAAGGCTGGTGTAGCTCACAAGGTAGGCTTGATTTCAACGCCACTGAAAATCCAGTGAAAACCTTCATATGCTTCTTCCACTGAGCATTGCGTGCTGCTTTATATGGTATTGCATGGTAGCATGTGGGACAAGTTGCAGCCAACATCTGCCACAACCAAAGCTTCAGTGAGTGTTGACTGGGAGCTCAGCTACAGCACTGCCCACATGTGGCTTTGTCTGTTAGCAAGGTATCAAATCAGGGGTTGAACAAAGTCAGACCAGAAATGCTTGAGCCGCAAACTAGATCTGCAGAGCCAGGTACATCTGCAGGTGTATGTATGCTCCTCACCTCTGGCTTCAACCAGCTTTCCTCTGCAGATTGACATCAAGGAGCAACCAGCCATTGAAGCCTTGCAGCAGCTGTTGCAGAGTTGTGAGGAACCAGGCAGCTTTGACTTTATTTTCATAGGTAGATGCTGTGTGATTGCCTTGATTGATTGTCATGTAAATGCAAACATTGATGGAGGTGATGGGTCACATCCAGATATGGTGCTGTTGTGCCTGCTCCAAACATACTGCATCATGATTGCTGACCAGGCACTGTGCCTTGTGTGTCCTTAGCATGCAGTGCAAAAAAGCCCGATGGCGTTCAGCACCACCGGAATGCTTGCGTCATCATTGCGTTACACAGTTTCTGCACTGATTTTCAGTCCCTAAACCCTATGCAGCGTCATGACAAGAACAGAACGCTCTGATGCTTCTGCACAGCTTGGCGTCGTATTTTGAATAGGCTGGCATAGTCAGTAGCAAGTGTGCATTTTGGTGACCCACAAGCATGAGCACAACCTCCACACATTTACAGGGAAGCTGACAGCTGATTCCTCGCTGCAGATGCTGACAAGAGGGCATACGGCAAGTACTATGAGCTGTGCCTACAATTAGTGCGACCAGGAGGTGTCATTATCCTGGACAATGTGCTGTGGTATGGCAAGGTTGCAGACTCTAAGGTCAGTCTGTGGCTGCAACCGCTGTGTTGCAGCAGGCATGCTCCCTTGCGAAGATGAGATGCAGTCTACCGCACTTGAAAGCACTTGCACCTGATGTACGTCTTATTGACTAAAGCCATTCATTGAGGCCATGCATTGATCAGTCAGCAAACAGTGTACAACTAACATTGCAACTGAATGCAAGTGCAGGAAAAAGACAAGCGGACTGAGGCATTGCGTCAGCTGAATCAAGAGCTTCTGCACGATGAGCGCATTGTGCTGAGCATTGTCCCTGTTGGTGATGGTATGGCATTGTGCATGAAGCTGTGACTGCACTCTTTGCTGCACTGTCATTGGCATTGTGCAACACTGTTCATCCAACCTTGCCATATTACCATACACCACCTTTTAACCTTCAAATAGGCTTTGCACCACCTTATCACCTTCAAATAGGCTTTGCACGCTGTTGCAGTCTTACAGTTTGGTACAATTCTTTTAGTCTGTGATCATACACTGCACTCAAAATTTTGTTAAAATGCACGCTTCATGCATCATGCCCGCTTTTAACCATCATTACTTAACACGATGACAGGCAGTTTGCCCAGTACAACTCCCAGAGCTGAAGAAAAGTGTGCATGCAAAGTTGCACACCTGACCGTTCAGGGCAAGACTTGGTGATGTATTCAATGTTGCAAAAGCCCGAAAACGCTGCCTCACACCTGCAGTGGAGACCAGTTCTTGGCATCAGTAAAAGATGCCCCACACCACATGCTGATGTTCGACACCTCAGTTCCCGAAAGTTGTAAACATAAAACCCTAATCTAACGAGTGTCCGATAAAAGTTGTAAACTTAAAAACCTGATCTAACCACAAAGCTTAATGTAATCTAGATGTTCTGTTGCACCGTCAACAAAGTGTACAGCTGGGTGCAGTATCATTTGGAAAGAGAAAAGAAAAGTAAGAAAAGAAAAGAAAAGTTTACGCTTTTCAGCGATCATAACGGGAGCCTCCTAAGACGGCAGCCCGGAGGTATCATTTGACACACATGGTACTCATTTGACACTCATGCTCTTGAATGAAATCTGTACAGCATTCATTTGTTGTGTGGCTACCACAAGGTTCATTCCAGTCTTACAGTGCTTGAATCTGCACAAGATCTTGTGCAGGCTACTTAGCCATGTCTCATACCTTAGCCATCTCTCATACCTTGGCCACTTTTCAGTTCAAAACATCAAAGACACGTTAACATGTACAGATACAAACACACCATATGCCTCAAATTATCATCCACATGGGTTGCCACATAGTGACATGCTTTTAAGTTTTACAAGCCCAAAGTCGTCTTGTATACCCACAAGATAGAAGGAACTGGATTCGCTCTTGAAACACCTTGCATGTGTCACCTGTCACCCTCAAACCTGCTGACATCAGGTGCCACTGCAGGTCACACTGCCTCAGCCACACTGCATTGATTGACTTGTGTGTTGACATGCTTGCAGACAACCTTAGCACGTACCAAAGAGACATGCATCAATCCAAAGATCATCCCTGAATTGGGCTAGCTGGGGTTTGACTGGGCCGGGCTGGGCTGAGATTTGTATTTAGTTAGCTCAGGCGGCGACGTAGCTGCTTTGACGCAGAATGTCTGGCCCTTTCGACTGCCACCCTACCTTGTGCATGAGTCAGCACCTTCCCCAGCTGATGCAATTGCTCTTCACTGCAGTTTTCTATGTTGCCACCGGTGAGCTGAGCAATCTGTTGCCGCAGCTGGCGTATCTGCTGGCACACAGAGCTAGTTTAGAGACAGCTTCTTGTTTGCCTGAAGTGCTATGCCAACTTTGCACAATCCAATCTAATTCATGCTCCTGTGTCACTGCGTTGCAGAGCTACACCCTGACAGACATACACACGCCGTATAAAGGTTCAGCGCCATGTGAGTTCACCTCTTTCTTTGCTTCTGCCTTCTCTGCTTCTGCCATCTTGTTTGCTGTTCTGATCTGCTTGAGCTCTTCTTTGATTGACTTCAGCTCCTGTTTCAACACCTGCTGTGTAAGGCAGGCAGTTGAATTTGAGACTCTAAACGCTTCAACTGCATGCCTAACGATTTCAATAGCGGCCTTTGCGCACCTTCATCTCAGTGCTGGGGGGAAGATGAATATCAGCTTCCAGCTCCTCTTCATCGCTGTGTAGGCTCAGTGTCGGGCTGTCAGCTCTGTGCTTGACACGCTCAGTGGGACTAAGCTTCTCTTCTGCCTTGGCCGGAGTCAACGGAGAATGCCCAAAAGAAAGGCGACGGCGTTTCTGCGATGATCTATTGTAATCTTGCAAGTCCGTCGGCTGCAAGCGAAACAGGGTACGTCAGAGTGGGTAGGTCTGGCACATCGTCGATCAAAATAGGCAACCCCGCCGATCTCTCGTCGCTCCAGGATGCTTGCCTGTGACAGTGCATTGCCGGAAGGCCCAGGTGACTTGCCGAGGGTGTCGTCAACAACCATCCCACACGGCAGAGCCACGGGCACACCACGAAGAAAATCTGTGTTTTTCTAGGGTGAGCCGCTGTGACAGGGTAACGCGTGCGCTGAGCCGCAGCACTTAAAGCTAGAGAAGCGTACAAGACGAGCTACTGTGGTTCAACGCCGTCCATAAGCCGGGACTAGGATGTGCAGTGCGACGACAAAGATAGGCGGGATGACTCGAATTCCCTCCTCACCAAATATCATCTAGCAGTCGTCATGATCCTACTACTGTGAACTTAGTGCTAATTACCAACCCCCGTGGGTCCCTCATTGGGAGAAGTCAGCCACACGTGGGCTGATGTACATGGCAAAAGCCTTTGGCAATTTGTCATCATGCCCCTGATGATGATGATGATGACTGCTGAATCATTCGTTGGCCAATCAAATGTTTCCGTGACGACTGCCTCGGGTTGCGTGGTGGTTCTGGCTCACGCGCCAAGCGAAGCTAAGGAGCTACATTCAAAGCACCTAATTAGTAAACACCTGGCACAATTCTCCTGGCTTACGCGCCAGGAGAACTTCTTGATAGCTTTGAATGTTGTGACTGTTTGCATGTTAGGCAAATATATATATATATATATATAAATGATGTTACTTTCTTGCAATGCAGTGCTCATGTTAGGCAAATTTATTATTACAACAAGCTAGGCAAAACCTGGCCATAAATGAGAAACAAACTGAGGTAAGAAAGGATCAGCATCTCTTTTCTCACACCCCCAGTGAGCCCCAGGGCCATTGGCAGCAAATGAGGGCAGGGGGAAGGGCCAAATATTTCCAGTCCAACCCTTACCAGATGAGGTCAACTTGCTGATGCGCTCAGCTGCAGCGCTTTGTCGGCTGCAGCTTGCACAGCTATGTAGTACCCATCCAAGAAGCATGCAGAGTCTTTCAACAAGTCAGTCACCCATCTTCATTCATCACATGCTTGCCTGCTAGGCATACGGATGTATACAAATATTCAAACAATGAGCTTTGACCTGCAGCTCACACATGCGCAACTGATTACACATTTCAAAAGCAGCCA
>JAABUO010008026.1_pt1 | contig 11974 bp, 10 predicted proteins | sample 5559291 | NCBI WGS metagenome assembly JAABUO01 (sample SAMN10711878, study PRJNA513372) | rock metagenome | isolation source: Antarctica rocks | place: Antarctica: Victoria Land, Finger Mt sud | reverse complement strand
AACATACCTTCTACGCTTGCAACATTGGTGTCTGTCAATGTTTAAGCAACACATTGTGCGACTGCAGTCAGGTCCAATCATCAGCCACTGCCTGCACGAAGGAAGCCCAGGAGAAACAGTGCTCAAGCCAGCTATTGCTAATGGCAATAAAAGCAGCACCTCTGACATGTCCACAACATACGCACAGGGTGCAGGAACTTTTTTAAAGTGTACACATGCCTGACACTTTTTCAGAAACATTGACGCAGCATACATGGCACCCGGTGCTTGAACCACCATGCTCTTCAGGTAAATAGCAGCCTTGCCTGTGCAGTTTGACGCGGTGCAGCAGGGTGCTAGAAGCTGAAGCAGACAAGACTCAGCAGCAGCAGCAGCAGCAGCAGCAGCAAGACCACACATCACATGATCAGCAAAGTCATGAGCAACAGTCACGCAGACCACCGCGTCAAACTGCAAGCATGTTATGCTGGCCTCCTCAAGATGCCGCAAGACAATAGGACCCTTCACAAGCACAAGATGATCAGCAGCAACAGGGTTCACAGCAGCAGCTGCAAGAAGGTGGAAGGCAGCGGCGCCAGCAGCCAAGTCAACAGTGCCAAGCAAGCGCTACCCCAGCAGCAGCAGTCAGGTAGCAGCAACAGTGTGATTGCCAACAGGCAGACTGCGCGGCCTGCCTGCGCTCAGCTGATCTTCAGCCTGTTGACAGAGTCTGTGGTGCAAAACATTACAGTGCAGCAAGCATGGCAGAGGGTGGAGGAGGAGCAGAATGACGCTGAGCCCGCAGATGCTCAGATGCAGAGCTCAGCAACAGCAGGAAATCAACCTGATGATGACAATGATGAAGAAGAGGAGGAACAAGCAGTTGAAGATGCTCAACATCAGCTTCTCAGCTATAATCCACCCAGTGCAACAGGGTTCATCACAGGCATCATAGGCAATGTGCAGTGGATGGCAGAGTGCAGAAAAGGGGGAAAAAAGACCATGCCTGTTGGCATTGTTGAAGAAAACCCTAAGGATGGGATGTATTGGACTTCCCTGTAAGCAGAGCTTCCCTGCATACAGGTTCCTGAGGGTTTCAAGGCTGTGCAGACCTTACTCAGTAAGTGTGCACAGTTGTTTGTGAGCAATCAGAAGCTGCAGAAAGAGCACAACCAGTTGCAACACAGATGGTATTCCTTTGTTCATAGTACTCCTTTAAAAACCTAGTTATGGCTTTGGATCATGTAGGGTAGAAAAGGGAGACAGTGTGAAGGCTGCCCCCCAGAGAATGGTAGTGAACCTGTTCCTGATGGCACAATATGCAGAGCAACCCAACACAGTACTGTGAAGAGCCACCTGTCGGCTTCATGTCCGTCCCTAGGATTCATAGCTTTCGCTGTATAGTTGTTACACAGGACTTCCAATTCCGACATGTTTGTAAACAAGTGTTGCAGCTATTTTAGAACTGAGCTGATTTTGGTTTTGGAGCGCACTGCTGCTACCCCGTGTTTGGAGGCCTTGGGCCCCAAAAGGCATGCAGTAAGTTGCAAACACCTGCGCAGCAAGGTAACCAAACTGTCATGCTGCTTCATCTGGTCTTGACAGCTTAGGCAATCATCTGGACCGCGAGATGCTCGCACACTACTGCCCGCCTGGGGCCAGAGGGATCAACACCAGGAGACCAGCCTGGCACCAGCCTGATACCGCCTGCACAGTCTCTGCTGGGTAGTGAGACACTACAACCCTTGGGTGCCAATATATTTGCATATGTTTACATAACTGGATATTGCTTCCTCAAGCTGACGGCAAACTTGTCCTTGCTGAGAATTGCTTCACCAAATTTGCTAGTGTGCATCACAAACACACAATGCGTGCTGCTTTACATTCCGTGTGTAAAGGCGTGGATCAGTTGCTGAAGGCCGGACTCTTGGTCTGATCTTCTAAACGATAATGGGTAGCTGTAAAGGCTTGTTCGCCTCCATAGTACTGGAGGTTGAGCGTGATGACCACGTCAGAAAACTCGCGGAAACCTAGAGTTTTGTTGGGCGTATCGACGAGGTTGGTCCATAAAGTTCCATCATAGTTGACTTCATTATTTGGCTGAAAGTTGCTCACTTTTTCCTCAGAAGGTGTCAGCGGAGTCCACAGATTGAAAAGACCATAATCCCTCATGACTTCATTCGTTTCATGTTGATCACAATCCACTGCCAAGTACGCACTCGTGACGCAGAGCTGCTGATAATGCAACGCTATTATACTTTGACTGTTGTCTAGTGGAAGATGCTTTGTCAGGCAAGGAGTGGGAACGCGGTATTTGTCAACGTAATCGTCTAAGATGTTGAGTTGTGAGGAGGAAGGATAGAGTCGCTCGAACCGAAAGTCGTACTCATCGTGTTGAAAGTTGAACAGGAACGTGCCCATCAACACAAACTGACCCCATTCATTGGGGTAGAGCATTTGGTACTCGGCCCAAGCCTCCTCGAAAGAATTGCAAGAGGTGCATTTTGACGTAATAAATTCACGCATCAACGGGAAGTGAGAGCGCTTCACCATGAAAGGGAAAGCCATCATGCAGTCAGCTGGACATGTCACGCCAAGGAATGAACCTGCGTTTAGGCAGTGTGGTGTTCTCTGCGCGGCGCAACGAATGATCGGCTTGAGAGTGACAGGATGAAAGAGGTCTTCGGGGTTAGGTCGCCGCATAAACTGAATATCACTATCAATGATGGCAACGTACTCAGCATTGGAGTACAAATCGGAATAGAAATTGGACCACATTGTGCGGCTGTACCCGACATTGCGTTGATTGGCGCTGAACGTGGACGGGTCCGGCATTTTTTCGAGATAGACATTAGTAACAAGGGATCGCCATGTCGCCTTTAGAACTGCGGCCAAACGTCGATCTCTAGACTCCTCCTCATCAAAGATGAATATGAGCTCATTCTCAATGTCTTCATGAGGCCACCAAAGCATATAGCTGAACATGAGTAGCTGAAGATCTTCCCAGGAGTCCCAAAACGTACGGCACATGAGGGTGAAGGATGGCGTCGCTCGCCACGGTGACTTAGCGGAGAATGTGTCAGCAGGAATGACGCTGTAGTCTGTGCCAGGTGCTACGATCCGTTGGTTGGCCGAGCTTAGTGTGACAGCGCCAGCTTTTGTTGATGAAGAGGCCCAGGTTTTGCTTGTGAATGGAGAGGAGAGTTGGATATTCGATGGTGGCATTTGAAAGCGTCATGAGATACTGCACTAAAATGGTAAAGCCCACACCGGACATGACAGCAAGTATGGAGACAATCGGAGAGCTGTTTGACATCATGATGGGCCAGGCGTAGCTGAAAGTCAATCGCGCCTGTTCAATTTGTGGAAAAGGCCATAATCCCGATTAGGACATTGTTGACCCCAAAGGGACTAGCCCATAGGGGGATCTCGCACGGGTAGCTTCCGCTAAGTGGGATTCTGGCTGCAGCACACCGCTAACTTTAACTTAACATTAATGGGGGTGCAACTTGCGTTCACATACGTTCAACCATTGCTGCACTACGCAAATCTCGCTGCGCAATTGCTGCATTGCACATGCGATTAGTTCGAGCTTCCGATGGACCAGCCTACTATGACCTCGCGCGGGCGTGTACTGCTGTTGGTCGCTGCCATGCGCCTGATCCTGTTAAGCAGGATCACCAAACAGACGATTCAAACAATCCCACTGTAGTCCTGCTCCGCCAGCTACCTCTGCAAAGAGTCAAGTCCTGCTGTGCCATATTGTTGTTGCGGTGCTGACGGCCCAGGTGGCCATCAGTCAGGCTGCTCTCACCCCTTGCCATGCCGGAGGCCGTCTGTTTTCAGAAGTTTCCGGAAGTCTGTTGGGGCCAGATTTGAATAGCCTATACAGAGCTCCCAGAGTGTATCACTCTGAGTAATATGTGAAGCCTAGGGATACTCTCTGGTGAGTTACTATACATCTGGCAGACGTCCTGAAGCTGAGCTGCTCCTCTGATTTTGTGCTGGAAAAAGTTGGATGGTCTGGAATAGCTTTGACTTCAAACATGTACATGTGGCACTACAAAGCGCACGTCATGTACACTGTACAGATCAGTCAGTCAGTGAACATGTTGTTTACACTGTGTGAACCGACTGCAATATTATCAGCTAAAGACACTGCTCAATGCTGCCTTGACTGTACATGACTGTCCAATCCTGCCTTGACAGTATATGACTTTATCAGATCGACATTCACACGACACTCAGAACAACATGACGAAATATTTCCTATGGAGCCTATCGTTTCTGCCTTGTGCAATGAGCTCTCCAACAGCATTAGGCTCACACACTTTTTCAAAGCATTGCCAGCAAGGATCAGGCGGTTTGCCTACTGTTTCAGACTTGAATGCACTGCTGCTCACGTCACTTTCAGACATCTAGATTGCCCATCATCTGGCTGCGATAACACTGTGCGATATGCGTTATTCAGTGCGATACTGACGCACTGACAGAGGGTCGTGCGGAAAGTGCGAAACATATTAAAGTTACTAATTGTGTGCGGGGGTTTGTAATATCGCTGCGTACACTGGCTATGACCATCAAATTCAGTCACGTCATTTGCTTTTCTACTGGATGCCCTTAAGGAAGTCACGAAAGGCTTTGAAAGCAAGCGGCAAATGCCCAACTGATTTGGGGCTATAGATTGCAGTCAACTACAATGCAGCCCACCCTCCATTTCTGATTACAAAGGGTATCATGACAGGAACCATCAGAAAAGCATCATATTGCAAGCTGTAGTGGATTCTCAAGGAGTTCCTTCAAAGCGTCTTAGACGTCTATTCTGGTTGGCCTGGTTCTGTTGGTGACTGTTGCGTGTTTGCACACTCTACCATAGCCGATCATCTGTATCATGGCAAGCTGCTTGAGCCTGTCGTGGAGATAGATGGCATCAATGTAGGCCCTGTATGGTAGGAGTTGCTGAGTACAAGCTTGAGGAACTTCTGATCATCTCTTACGGCAGTGACGAGCTGGACGATGATGAAAAAGCAATGTTCAATTCTTGGCAGTCATCCACAAGAACTATAGTTGAGCAGGCTTGTGGAAGATTGAAAGGCCGTTTTCAGATGGTTGATAGGTAGGGTCATTGTTCACAACCCTATAGAGCATGCTGGTATTGTTACTGTAGAATGCACCTTGCACAACAATTGCATGGACAAGGATGTCAAGAGTGACGTGAAGTGGGCTGAAGTATTGAAGCTCAGGTGTGGCACCCGAGTGCGACCTGAGAAAGATCATGCTCTTGGAGTTGTAGGTGTCAGGGATGTGCTGTGCAATTACTTTTACAGCAGAAACAACTCTTGAGTCAAAGCTGAGGGTAAGACCACATGTGCTCACTGCACTATGTGATTGAGAAAGTTGCAAAACTACTACATCCAAGATGTTCAGGACAAGCTGCTGTTCAAGCACAAGTTGTTGATCAATAAGTACATGAGTACACCAAAGAGATGTCAAAGAGCACATTGGCTACAACTGGCACAGCGCTGCAGCCATCTTGCATATTGCAACAGTCTAAAATTGTGTTATCAGCAGGACTGCACCACAACATGGCACTGCATTTTGGGCCAGGAGCTGGGCCAGACGGCAAGGACAAATCACTCAATGCCTGAGCAATCAAAGCTCTGTACAGATGTCTACATGTGTGGACTGCATGAACTGCCTGTGCTCTTCATATATATAGCGCTGCTGGTCAATCTGCTTGTCCTCTTTATAGCGCTGATCCTCAAGCTTTTGCCTCTGCAATTGCCTTGCATCACTTTCTTGCTGCAGCCAGTCTAGACTGCTGTAGCAAAGCCTCAGCAGTTGCTGTACTACTAGCCAGAGCCTTGGTGGCGGCACCTGCCTTGGCGTTGCTGTCCTTGAGTGCATACCGGTTACTGACACGCGCCTCATGTGCTTTTGCTGGAGAACCCTGACACAACATGCAGAACTGTAAGCGTTGATGTGTAGATCAAGCAATGCAGCCATGACACTGTGTGTGAGCAGAAAAATGTATTTCTCCTGTTCATAATCTGTGTCATCTGCATACTGCTCCTGGGGTGCATCAAAGTTCCTGTTTCTTCTGACAGCAGGTCCCTGAGATGACCTTACCTCTGCTTCAATGTACTCATTGGTCTCCACCTTAAAGCCTGCCACAATTCCTACAGCAACATTGCAATGGAATAAGGCGCGCAGCTTTGCTGGATGACAAGACTTGCTACTGCTGATGTGTAGTTGTGAAAGCACCAAGGTGCAGCAACTGCACAGCAGCGCTGATTGCTGCTACATGCACACCTGTTAGCAGTACAGCAGACATTGACCAAAACAGCTGGGCAAGCTACTGCACAATGGCTATCAGCATAAAAGCCTACAACACCCACACTCAATCCTCACTTACTGCACCATTGGCAAGTGCCTTCCTCCCAGAGCAGCCTTCTTAAGCTCAAACCAAACATCATACAGCTCTCTAGAGTCCATCATTTGTGTCTTGGGGACCCCCTCGGCCGTCAACAAGGCAGCCATAATCCCCTTCTGGGCCGTACCTGTAGCAAATGCAAGCAGAACTCTGTGTGCTGTGCCCAAAGCAGCATAATGAGCAAGCAAAGTGTCTGGGGACTGCAACAGCAAAGCACAATAGACATGTCTAAGGCCATGGCAGTGGGCAGAACCTAGTCTACCAAATGCATCACAAAGCAGCAGCTGCACCTGATCACACCGTGAGCAGCATGCATCGACAGTGGAACAAAATAGAGTAGCAACAAAATGCTTACAATTTAACATGATCTGCTCTTTGTCGGTTGCTGCAGACCAGTCCAGAGCGCCAGACAAGGTCAGCATTGAATCCAAAATCTTAAATTCCTTGTTTATGTTGTGGTACTTGTTGAAGCAGTCTTCTCCAGACCTGCACACAACATGACATTATTTGGGCACTGCTCCAAGTTTGCAGCATGTTGAATGCACAACTTAAGCATTAAATGAAAAAGAACAGCTGCGCAACCAGATTTCTCTTACAGGCAGCCGTTGACAGGCTGTGCAGCAGCAGCATTGACATCATCATCACCCTGAAAACTTGACTTTGTCTGGCAATCCCATCTGTGCAGCCAACTTGACAAGATAATACTCCAACTGAATGTCGAACTTGTTGTTCAGAGACTTGCACGCATTTGGATTGATTGCATTTGGGCCAAACCAATCTGGCCAGGTTTCTGTCACAGCTTGATCATCTGCACAGCACACCAAACATCAGCAACAAATGCTTTGAAACAGCTTGAAGCCAAGTGATGTAGCCTACGACAATAATTACTGGCAATGACCAATTCTTCATCCTTAGCTTCTTTCCCTTTGCCTCAATTGCTTGAGATGCATATGCTGCTTGCTGTTCTGTTGCACCTGTCCTCCTTTTCTTGCCTGCAGGAGCCGAAATGGATCCATCAATTTTCTTCTTGCCCCTTGGCTGTAGGCAGGATTTTCCCTTCCCCTTTGGGCTATGGCCTATGGCCTATGGCCATAGCTCCGGGCTGCCGCCTTAGGAGGCTCCCATTATGATCGCTGAAAAGCGTAAACTTTTCTTTTCATAGGACCATGTGCTGCTCAAAAGGTTTTAAAGTTGTTTCCGCTGCTTCTTTGGACCTTTGCTGCTAGCTAACCTAACAACATGGTTAGGTTCCCATGGCGCCACTCCCGCACGTATGACAACCCCAATGCAGATACAATATCAATCCAAGAGTAGCTATTACGTGGTGGTAAACAAAGATTGGGCAAGGCTGTTTTCTTAAAGTTTCCTATGTTGGGACATTTCTCAAAGGTGTCCGCTACAAGACACATGGGACAATAGGAGTCCCATGGGAATCTGTGAGAATCAACATCAGGATCAGTGCCCCCATCAGCTGCTGGCACCCTTGCCATGTTGGCCAGATCACTGTCACCTATTGACTAACCAATGCTGCTTCAGCAAGTGACATGCTGACAGTCTCAGGAGCAATGTGCATTAGTATGGTGGAGTCTACTGCACATTCAATCCATGCACACCCAATCCATTGTCACAAGCCCTTACCAGATGCGAGCTCCTTAGCACTAAGACAGACTATGCATCAAGCAAAGTTGACTCTATTTGGGAACCCAGGCAACCCTTTGCATGTGGAGTGGCTCACAGACTGCCTGCTCCTGCAGAGGAAAACAGAAAATCTCTAACAAACATTAATTTCTTGCGTGTCCCTGTATATAGGCAGCTCCACAAAGATGATCAAGACCACCTTCTGGCAGGCATATGCAGCATTTAGATGCAATGATAAGTGTCAAGTACAATTGCATAGTTCATAGTCAAGGTCATATGACAGCTTTCAGGGCTGCAACTGCCTGCAGAGCGGCCAGGCGCCATTGTATCCTTAACGTGTAAACGCACATTAGCCACGTTAACCTTAATGTGACAGATTACATGTCCCGTGTGAATTCCCCCTTACAGCTTTCCACAAAGGTGTTCACCAAACAATGCACCTCATACTAAATACAATATGGCTGTCAAAGTCATGCATGCCTGCTGATGCTGACAACTGCCCTATGCCATGATGCATTGGACTGCACTGGAGTACAAGCAGCACATGCTGAAACCACTTTGATACAGGACTTTAGGAAGACGTCATTGTGAGCTGACAATTAGTATGCCGCCTGCCACATGTACAGCAAATTGTAGACATCCCCATAATAAGCTATATACTGCTGAGCTGGGAGCATAAAGCTGCCATAGTTGAATGTGCACACATGACAAACTGCTACCCATGAGTGCAAGAGCTTTTCAGTGTCAGATCCCAGAATGGCTTTCCCCTAGTGTTTAGGCACTACTGCCTGCCACAGCAGCATGCATGCACATGGTGAGCTACAAGCTGCTGAGCTGGAAAAGCAGATACTGCCACAACACCTATGCACACAAGCAAGGCAGACTGGCCCAATGCAAACTGGCAATCCAATCACTGTGGATGCAACATGTGAGAGCTGCAATAGTGTGCTCCAGCAATGCATTATGCTGCCTGTCACAGCAGAATGTACGTAACAAACAGCAGAATACATGGAAAAGTTTACTGACGCACTGATGCAATGTGCTGCTTGTCACAACATGCATGTAGGCAGAGACACCATGCATATGCTTGTCAGAAGCCTAAATTACAGGTGCACGATTTTGTCATGCAAGGCTACAAGCAATTGCGTATGCACTTAACGACTGTCAAGAAATGCATAAGATAGGCTCACAGCTTAGCAGCCAACATGCACTTCTCATGCAGCCATCAGCTTAGAGAGCCCAGCGAGCATGAGATGGGTGGTGCAGCATATGCATGCAGCCTTCTATCAGCACATCATGCTGCATTGCATAACATGCATTGCAGGTCCAGCATGGGGGCAAAGCCTCTTAGATGAGGCCCAAAAATCACAAAAGGTGACCAGAAAAGGTATTTACTGGAGTGCTCAAAGCTTGTATATTGTTACATTGCATGACATCATCAGCTTTCAGGCGTCTGTCCTTGGGATTAACTCATAGGCAGTAATAATTTAATCGTAACCAAAGCTGCTTCAGCATGTAACACGCAAGTCTATCCTAGATGGGTTCAGATTCAAATGGTTGGGCAATCATTCAGCTTGTAAGCAAGCATCCCATAGATATTCAGGCTGTGTGCACAGCAGTTTGCTGAAAGGAAAGAAAACAAAAGACTACGCCTGTTGGCATTGATTAAAGAAAAGGCCAAAGATGAGGTTTATTGGGCTTCCCTGTGGGGCACTGGGGCATGAGGATTTTCCTCTCATCTCAGGCCTGGTCTCCTTTGCCTCTTAGTATCTCAGCCTTTCCCACCTTGAGCTCTTCGTGCATATACACCCTGCCTTTCCAGATACCGTCGTTGTATGATAATGTTGTGCAGACATTTGACAGCATGCACATACAGTTTCTGGAGAGTTTTCCTCCCTTGCAATCTGGTCAATCCAAAATCCATCACTGCGGTAGATTACTCTCGTATACTGTGCCTGCATACCTGAAGTGCATCAGTCTCATCAGTACATTGTGGCTACATTGTGTGAATAAACTGACTAACAGTTCATGGTGTTGTGTCTTCTGCAAAAACTTTTCTTTAGATTTGGTTCCAGATACGTATCCTCCTTCTACTATGCAAATTTGCCTCACTCTGCTGCCATTTCTAGATGACAGCTCCCGGTGGTTGTCATTTGGCCTTGCTTGTGAGTAGCGACGCTGCTCTTTAAGCGTCAGCTTGACCATCCTATTGTCTGGCCTGAGCGTTGCTCTAGCCTCTTCAGGATCGTCACTGTGCATTGCCAACATATTGTTTGGCAGCACCCACTTGACGATTTGCTTGTGATGCACCCCAAGGTCTCTCAGCATCTCTTTTGTGCCAACATATGCTACGATGAAAAAGCTTCTGTGGTCTCCTTTGTTGATGGCATTGATCATGAATCTGTGAGCCTCATCATGTCTGTGAATGATCATCCTCTTCACCTCTGGGTGAGAGCCACCACCAAGAATGTGTGATTCAGATCTAGCTAGTTGGCGAGACCAGCGCATGATATGGGTGAACAGTCCATTTATGCATCCGAAGACTTCAAGTTGGTCCATGCTGCAGCACTCAGTCGGCAGTGCTCAGTCCAAAACTTGTGTTGGTGATGCCAGGGAGAAATAAAACAAGTTGAGCAAATGGGACAAAAAAAACAAGTGCAGGCAACAATGAACAGTAATAAAATGTGCCCCATTCTGTGCTGCGTATGCCAACATCCACTTTTCAATGACCACACACACTCATGGTTAGCTGTCGCAAGCACAATGCTGTATAAGCATGCCCCCCTGTCACAGCTGTGCAGGGGCAGGTAAGTTATGCAGCATGAGTTTCTGTGAGCTGGGATAGGGTGTCATGAATGTCTTGGACTGGCACCGTGGGTCCGTGCCATATAGCTCAGTAAATCTGTTGCATAACCCCCTGACTTGTTTGAGCATGCAGTCAGTATCTTGGCCCTTTGGCTGCATGTAGTGGAGGAGGCCAGCCATTCTGTTGGTGAAGTCATCATGTAGGATGATAATGCGCCAAAATCTGTGGTACTGGCTGGTGATGACTCCATACTTAGCTGCTGCTGAGACGTTGGAAGATGCATGTGGGAATTTGATGGTGGACTGATCTGCCAGTGGGGAGTGCTCCTATTTGCCATACAGGACCATGGTAAGTTTGCTGTTGCTGCCATGCTAACGGTGAATGCCGATGTCCATGTCGTTGCTTGAGGATCAGCAGTAGTGACCAAGGGAGTCCTGGGATGAATGCCTGTCGTACAGTTATGGTGAAAATGCTTGTCAACATACAATACGACTCCAGAGTGCAGCCTACAGGATACTCAACACGTAATGCTCAGTATGTAACACATAGCACTTTACAGTATCGGCAAAACAGTGGCAGTATAGTGGCAAAAAATAGTCAGGGCGTTTGGAGATAGTAGTAAGAAAGCACTTGACCGTTAACTACAGTGGGGCCCATAAGTCCTGATCAGGACATTTGCATTGCTGGAGATGGCACGGTGCATTGCCATTCAAGACCATGACAACCCAGTGACTTACGTGACCAAGTTTGAAAGCCAAAGCTTCGTTCAAAATTTGGGGTAGCCTTTGCTCAGCAAGAAAGCTGCTGGCGCAGTCAGCAGTTAGCGTCAGCGTCAGCGTCAGCGTCAGCGTCAGCGTCAGCGTCAGCGTCAGCGTCAGCGTCGAAGTCGAAGTCGAAGTCGAAGTCGAAGTCGAAGTCGAAGTCGAAGTCGAAGTCGAAGTCGAAGTCGAAGTCGAAGTCGAAGTCGAAGTCGAAGTCGAAGTCGAAGTCGAAGTCGAAGTCAAAAGTCAAAGTCAAAGTCAAAGTCAAAGTCAAAGTCAAAGTCAAAGTCAAAGTCAAAGTCAAAGTCAAAGTCAAAGTCAAAGTCAAAGTCAAAGTCAAAGTCAAAGTCAAAGTCA
>JAABUO010008025.1_pt1 | contig 11975 bp, 4 predicted proteins | sample 5559291 | NCBI WGS metagenome assembly JAABUO01 (sample SAMN10711878, study PRJNA513372) | rock metagenome | isolation source: Antarctica rocks | place: Antarctica: Victoria Land, Finger Mt sud | reverse complement strand
AGCTTTAAAGCTCATTAACGATAAGAAGTAATAAGAAATTAAGAAAATTATAAATAAGAATAAAAGTAAAAAGAAGCTATGATATAAGATGAAATGATTAAGTTAAGATCATATATATGATTAATGATTACTTAAAGAAAAGCTAAAGCTTGCTTAAAAGCTAAAAGATAAATTTAATGATTAAATAGCGTTACGTAAGCGACGACGAAAGAATAAGTAAGCGAATATCGCGATAATAACGTTTAATTATTAACGACGTTAATTTAATACAATGATCGTCTTCGCATCGTTATTAATTATAAACTTTTAGTTAAAAATTTCTTTATTTCGTTATATAAAGTGTTAATAATGATAAGATTAAACGCTTAACGCGCAGCGCTTAATTATAAAAAATTTATTTATTTATTTATTTATTTATTTATTTATTTATTTATTTATTTATTTATTTATTTATTTATTTATTTATTATTATATACATTAAGCTTAAATATTAAAATAATAGCTTCGAGCTATTAATAACGTTTAAAAACGTTAAGCTAATGCTCGTTTAAAAATCGTCTTTAATAAACGAAGCCTTTAACAAGTTAACGTTAATTTCTCTAAAAACTTACTTCGTAACTTCGCGCTTTTACGTTTTCTTTTCATTCTTCTTCTTATTTCTCTTTTTACTTATTATTACATTTTCTTCTTACTTCATTTCTTTAATCATTATTTTACTTATTATTCTTTTAACTTTATCGCGCTTAATTCGAAATATCTTATACTTTGTCTGCGTCTCATCGCGCTTTTATTTCGTCTTCGTTAAACGCTCGATTAATTAAATAATCTCGCGCTAATCACGTTTAATCGCGAGCTAAGCTTTATGTGCGATATTAGAAATATATTGATTAACGCGACGTCATTTCTTCATGACTATTATTAATCTCTTTCGTCTGTTCTTTACGTTAACGAAAATAATACGTTAATGTTAATTTACGCGAGTAAATTCACGAATAACGCGCTTCGTCGCATTTTAAAAACGTTTAATAAACTAAATGATTCTTAATAATTATCGCAGCGTTAGCGAGATAAAACTTATCGTAATGTAACGATTTAAGTCGTAACGTTAAGCTTTACACGATTTATAAATATTTAACTCGCGCACGCATTCGCGTTTATTAATATAAATTATACACGAAAGATCTTTACACTTTAAAGAATAAAAGATTAACTTTGTACTTAAATTAATAAATATATATATATTAATCGTGATCATTATCTCGTTATTAGTTCATGTAATCGTTAAGATTATAATGTTTTATTTATATTAAAAAACATACATATAAGTTTATTCATCGTTTACTTCTTGTTTTTAAATACATATAAATTTATTAAATCTGTAATATTTAAAAGTATATATTAATATTCGTATCGTTTACTCGCTATTATTAAATATATATAAAAAGTGTTTAATTAAAAAATAAAAATAAAAATAAAAAAGAAGAAAGAAAAAAAGAAATAACAATATTATATGTAATAAATAAACGTTATCATAATAATAATGTTAAATAAACATCGAGTTCGCGTTATCGTAACGACAGCGCGCTAGTAAGCATCGTAATAATAATAATTAAAATCGTAATCTTATAAACTTTCATGAAAAAATTATAAATTACAGTTAATTACAAGATAATATTACATTTAAAAGACTCTTTTTCTTTTATTAACTTAAAGAGATTTAAAAGATTTTTAATGAGCTTTAAAAAGCTGCGTTTAGCAGGCGCGATTAATAATTATCTTTACTTTAAGAAATTAATATAGCTTCTTTATACTGAAGATTAATGCTTTAAAATAAAAGATAATTATAATAATAATAAGCGCTAGCTTTACGTTAACGTTCATTAAAGATAAGATTAAATGATTTATTAAATAATCTCGAGTCGCTCGATAAGTTAACGTTTCTTATAACGTATTAAGAATGATTTATCATAATTAAATAACGAAATGTTAGCGATGAAGTCATTAAGAGTATTAAATAAGCTGAAGCTCATTTTCTTGATGTTTTTTAGCGATTAATTTTATATATTAATATTATAATAATTAAGTATAATTATAATAAATTTATTATGTCTTACGTCTTTTATATTTAAGCGCGCTAGCGAATAGCTAACGAAGTTAATCTTACACTGACACACTCGTAACATTATTTCTTTCTTCGAATATTTATGTTCGCATGAATAAAAGAAAAAAAATTAAATTTAAAACGTCGTGTTTATTTAATCTAATGTAACTTATTTAAGTAAAGTTTATAAAATTCGACTAGAATCTTCTTAAAGCTTTTAAATTCTTCTTCGTTAACATAGTATTATTCGTCGTCTCGATTTAAATCTGTTCATTTAATCTTATATTATAATCGATCTTAATAGCGTTTAAAGTTTAAAATATCGTTTATCTTTTAGTAATTCTCGTTCTTAATTATTAACGATTAAGATAATTTTAAATGTTAATTTAATAAAAAGTCTTAATAATAAAAACGCAGTAGCTTAAAGCTGAAGATTAAATGAAGTAGCTTTATACTTTCGAGTAAACGAAGCTAATAAGAGATTTCTACGTTAACAGTAATTTAATAAAGTTTTAACTGTTTATCTTTTAAATTCTTACATGATTTAATCGTTTTAATGTTTCTAGAAAATAATTATATTTAGTCGTTAACTTTATAAATTATATCTTAACGATGATTATTTATTTATGCTTTAATGCTTATCTTAATCTTTTTTAATTATTTACGATTAAAGATTAAAAACTCTTTCATCTTAACTGTAATGTCGTTAATCTTTCTAGCTTAAATGCGTGCACGAGTTGTTTCGTAATTAGTCATATTTAAATCGAAACTTATTCGTAAATGAAAATCTTTTTTAAAATAAAACGAAGTCATTAAGATAATCGAGAAGATATTTAAATTTTCGCTGAATTTCATCATTGAAAGTCATTTTGCTTAATCATTCTGCATGTAGTTGCAGTAAATTCTTAACTCGCGTTTAACGTTTTAATTAACTCGTTTTAATTAATTATTTATTTTAAAATAATAAATTATTAATAAACTAGCTTTAATTCTTAGTCGCTTGTAAAGACTTTATCATATCGTTAATATAAATTAAAAGTCTCTGTTAAAAATAATAAAACTGAGTAAATTATAAAGTTTATAAACGTTTCATAACATGATTTATATCGTTTTTTTAGCTAAGATTTCATCGTCTTCTTAATGACAGAGTACGTAATAACGTTTCTTAATAAGACGATAAATTATGATACAGATCGCGTTATAATCTTCGAATAAAGATAATCTCGTAATGAAGTTTATAATTATATTTTTTTAGCGTTTTCGTAAAATTAAAAGAAATTAATGAAGTTTATTAATATTATCGCGAAGCGTCTTACTTCGTTAATAAACATGATAATTTTAAATGTATTATTTAATCGTAACTTAATAATCTGACTAATAATAAAATCGTTAAATTAAGTTTATAATTCTTTAATTATTAAGATAAAAAGTTAACGACTAATCGTGAATTTTCTGTAGCAATTTCGTATGCATATTTTTAAGAACTTACAACAAACTCTTTCTGAATAAAGCTTCGTTAACGATTTAACAGTTCTTTAGTTTAATGTTATGTAATTTAAGCTCACTATCGTTTATTGCTTGTTAATATTTAATGCACAGCTTATTAATTTTATTAACGTTTAATACTCGTTAATAAAGAACAGCTTTTAATTTCATTACTAAAATATTTATTTTATTTAAAATTAAAATGATTTAATAACGATTCTTAGTACGCTTAACTGTTTCGAAAGAATCGATTATAAGCATACGTGTCAGCGCATTAACTTTAATATTGTTCTTGCTTAATCGAAAGATAATTTAAAAGTTAAACTTTAATAAAATATTTAAATAATTAGCTTAACGTTAAGTTAATTATTTATTTTTCATAAAGATCTTTAGTGCCTAATGATCAGTAAACATTTAAATAAACAGTTCAGTTTTTTTTAGCTCGAGCCTTTAATGCTTAAAGCATTAAATAATAACTAGTAATTTCTTATTATAAATATAATAATTACATTTAATAAAAATCATACTCTTACTGTAAAAGATTACTAAATAAAGAACATTTTCGTTATCGTACTGAGATAGAATATCATCTTTAACGTAATTAAATGCATTAATTTTTAAAATAATTTAACGTTTAAAATCGAAATGTCGTAGTATAAAGATTAAGCTAATCTGTTTCTTTAAATCTTTAAAAGCTTAAACACAGATTTAATTTCATACGAAGAATGTGTCTTTGCGAGTAAGTTAAGTGAAGAATTTAATCAGCTTTAAGAAATTCTTAATGAATCGTTAATAAAAGTTAACAAATTTCACGAAGTTTTATACTTCTTTTAAATTAGTTAATGTTAATTAGTTAACAATTGCTTTTATCTTAATAAAATTCATGCGTAAACTCTGTTCGAACACGATAACTTTTAAAAAGATCGTTTCTTTTACATCGAATTCGCATTTTTAAATGTTTATTTATAAGTTAACTTCTTGTAAATAATTTAATATCATCTTAACGTGTTCTTAATATTCTCGTTAAGTCTTGCTATAAATTAAAATGTCATTTAAATAAATTTAATAAAAGTCGTTTAAAAAGTCTGATATAATATTATTCATGTATTATTAAAAAGAAACAGAATCATTAATAAGATTAAAGAAAAGAACTCGTAATTTATAAGCTTTTAAAGCGATAATAAAGATTATATAATCTTTATTATTAAAGTACATTCGAAGTTTATTAAACGTTAATATAATATTTAAGCGAGTTAAATGTTTACATTTTACAATTTTATTAATAATCTTCTTAATTAAAAATAGCGAATAACGATTTCTTTTAATGATGACGTTAAGCTTTTAATAGTTTACGCAAAATCGTTAATCTTTATTTACTTTTAAAGCGAACAGAATCGTAAAAAGTAAAGAGCTTTGCTAAAAGTAATAAAACTCTTAAAAAGATTCTTGTTTAAATATTTCTTTATCTTTTAAGCTTGTAAAAAGACATTTAATATGCTTAATATTAAAGTGAAACGGCGTTATTAATAAGCTTTATTTTGTAATTATAAAAACGATACGAAGATAGCTTATTAATCTGAGCTCGATCGAAAACGTTTAGAAAATTCTAATATTTCGCGAATAGCTTAACTTTAATGTCTTCTAAATTTTAAGTCGTTTCGTTAATTAAGAATAAACTGACTGAATTTAAATTGTACTAAGTGTTATAGATTAACTCTTTATTAATGTTTTCGACTGACATAGTAAAAACTTTAATATGATTCTTCTTTAAGCGACTAACTAAAGTTTAAAAAGCAGCAGCGTTTATACTATAAATTAAACAGACTTCTTTCTCTGAGATCGAAACTGAACGTTAAAGTACTTTAAGTGCTTTAGAAATATTCGTTAAATCTGTCATTTTTAATTCGTACGAAACTAATAGTACTGATATTAACGTTTTCAGTTAATTAAAAAAAATAATGATGTCGCGACTCATATTCAGTAGTATCTCGTTTTTATTCATTTAAGATTTTTCTAATATTATCTCGTAATGTTTAATATTAATGATCAGCATTAATACAGAAGATTTCTTATATTTATTAACGATTAAAGTAAAAATAATTTTATAAGTAATTGTCTTCTTAGCTAGCTTTTCATCGTAGTCGCGTATGAGCTTTTCTTTTAATAGAAAAATAAATTATAAACAGAGCTTCTTATATACTTTCGTGACTAAGTTCGTATATATTAAAGTGTAAGCAGCTAACTCGCTGTTTACTAAAGATTAAATATTAAAAGACTAATCTTACGAGATAAGAAACGCGTTAATCAGAAAGAGCTTTTCGAAGTAGTTATCTTTTTAAAGAATTTTCGTTTTATTACACAAGAATATTATCTTTATTTTTTTAATAACTTTTAAAGAGATAATTAGTTTTTAAGTCGAAATTCGAATCAGAATTAAAACGATTAAACTCGTTCGCATTATCGTTTATAACATTAACTTTTATAATTTAATAAGAACATTCTTTAAAGATATAATCGAGTTTATAACAAACGAAGCAGTTTTCATTTAGTATGTCGATTTCTTTTACGCTAGTTAAAATCGCGTCGCGCTGTTTTAACTAATTCATGAATATATTAAATTTTTTCTAATAATAAGATTTAAGAACGTCTTTAACAAAGATGACTTGTTTAGTCGACTTTAATTTAATGAATTTCTTTTTCTTAATTTCTCGCATAGCTCGATGATCATTATTTAAACGTATTAAATAATTTCGAATTTCGCTTAAAAAGTCGAGTTATATAACTTAACTACTTAAAGTTACTCGAAGGCGAGAAATCATCTTGTTCTTTAAATCGATTATTAATTACTTTTCTTAATATTTTAAATAAAAAGACAGACGCTAAAATATGAAATAAAACTCGTTAAACTTTTTAACTTCTTAAGTAAGATTATTATATTTTCTTCGAAAGTTAGTCTCTTTATTTAAATCGTTATATAACTGAGCGAGCTTTTTAAAAAATTCATTAATCGTTATATAAAGATTCATTAAATCTCGTTATCTTCGAGTCAGAGTTATCTTTAATGTCTTTTTAATAAATTTAAAGTAAACATAAGCTAGTTAAGCACGATCATTCTCATAGTAATTCGCGTTTATTTTCAGCTTATTCTGAATCTTTTCATGTTAATCATTTTAGAAAGATTTAACGTCGTCTGTTAATTAAGATAAATTTAAAAGCTTTTAAGAGCGATTAGTTAAATCGAAATAAGTGAAAATTAATGATGTAACTTCTTTAAACTAATGTAATTATTATTTTAACTGAGTCTTCGCTTCATTTAATTACTTTATAATCTTGTTAAAGTAACGAAAAAGTTTGTTAAAACGATCGCAGGCTTTAACATTTAAGTCGCGTTAAACTCGTAGCTCGTTAAGAATCTTTATAATCTTGTTCGAATCTTCTTTAATTTATCTCTTTAATTAATGAATGTTTTTAATGTCTCAGAGCGAGTTAACGTCGTCGAGTTCATTAAAAGCTGTAAAAACAGATACAGATGTGCGTCGTTCTCGAATTATATCGAATCGTAAATATTTTAAAACTTAAATCGAAAGTTTAAAATAAATAACGAGATTTACTGTTAATGAGCTTCGAAAGAGATCATTAATGATCTTTAAGTTTTCGAATTAATTAAACTCGTTAAATTAAGTTATAATTAATAAAAACGATTAAAGAATGACGATCGTTTAGAATTTTTTAAGTAAATAAATTTCGAAAGATAAGTAAATTTATTAAGCGAAGAGCGATGCTCCGTAATATTGTTAAAATAGAAATGATTTTAAAATAATTTTAATTTTATTAAAGAAGTTTTTATAATTCTTTAGTAATTTAACGAAGATTCTTTATCGTTAATTTTATTAATCGAGTAAACGATACGTACTGAATAAGCGTTAAATTCTCTGATAATTTAACAGTAATTTAAGCTCTTTAAGCTTAATTCTGTTAATTTAATTAATCTTCGAGTGTTATTTTATCTTTCGATTTCGTTAATCATTAAATAAATAAATTTTTTTAAACTCGTTTCGTGTTAAACGAGTATTTTAAATAAGTATAAGAATTAATATCGTATGATTAACGAATTCTTAAATTAATATTAAAATCGTGTTTAGAATTAATTTATTAATAAAGAAGTTAAATAAAATGTAAAATTTATAAAATAATTATAACTAGAAGTTTAAGAATACAGAAGAAAGTAAGTTTCTCGAGCGATATTTATGTTTAAAAACTTAAAATCTGTGCTAGACTTAAAAGAAAGTTTTTATAACACAGAGAAAATGTAATACTTAAAAGTGTTTAAAGCTATGTTAAATTAATGTTAAAATACGTTAAAGTACGTTAAAGCTTTTACTCGTAATAAGCTCGCTCTAGTCTTAATTAATTTTAACATACTCGTAACAATAAAGTTTAAAAAAATTTATTCATTAAAGTAATAAAAGTGTTTATTAAACGTTAATAATTTTATAACTCGAAATTATAATGCTTTAAATGAGCGAGTAATATTTATTTCGCTTTTATTACATTATTATGATAAATTATTTAAAAAAATAAACGAAATATTATAAATAAGAACAATGCGCTTTTTTTAAAAATTATAAGTCTTAAAGTTTAAGCTATTTATATAAAAATGTGCACTTAAACGTCTTTTTATACTTATTAAGCGTTTACACATTATAAATAATTTAAAAATAAACGTAATTAATAAAGATATAAAATATAAAAAGATAAGAATGTTTTCTTAAAGAAGAAAAGAAGCGCTGTTAACGCATGTAAAGAACGCGTAATACTTCATATATATTATACTTTAATTTAAACGTTAACTTAATTTTTAATGTTCGAAACTTAAATGTTAGCTCGCTTATTTACGATGTTATATTAATTTAAATAATTTACGTTTAATAACGACGACTTAATTAAAGCTTATTATCGCGAATATAAAAGTTATAATTTGTAAAGTTTAATTTTACGAAAGTTTTTTATAAAGATTATAACTTAAAGAGCGTACGCGTTATAATTATCGCGACTGATTATTAATAAAATTAACGATGCAGTTACTTAATTAAATAAAATATAAATATATTTCGCTTAATCGCGATTATTATTAAAATATTAAATGCGATTAAGAAATGTTAAACTTAATTACTTTTATACATTTCGAAGATTACATAATAATTAATAATATTAAAATAAACATTATGAATTTAATAAATCTGTTTCGTAATTTAATAAATTATATATTATTTAAACTCGCGAAAATAATAAACTAATTCTTAAACGTTATCTCATTAAAAATTATAAGAACTTAATCGTTAAAGTCGTACATTAAAAGATGAAATACTTTCTTTATATATTATATATATATAATTTAATTAATGAACTTTAACATTACGCTTAACATTATTAATCTTTAATCGTGTTACTATATATAAGAATTAATCGCAGAACGTTATTATTAAAGATAAATTAATTTTAACTTTTAACTCGTTTAAGACGAAAGTTTAATCGCTTATATTTATGTTTAATAATTTAAGTATCGTTTTTAAAATGTAATACATTTAAGATATTAAACTTATAAACATGAAAGAAACTTTTTATTACTGAATATTTTACGTTTATTTAAAAAATTATAAATTATAATATTAAACTTTTAACAGTAATTACGTTAAACGAAAAGAAAAATTATGTAAAATAATATTATTATACGATCATGAAAACGAAATCTTTTTATTTACTTTTCGTATAAAGCATACGACTCGTTTTCTTTACTGTAAAATGCGATGCTTATAATCTTTTTATACATATTAAATGTTTCTTAGTCTTTAATCTCGCGAGTTAATAAAGATTTTTAATTTTGAAAATTACGTTTAATGTGCTCTTGCGATTCGAGTACGATAATAATTTAATTAATTAAGTTAAACTTTAACATTTTGTTAAAATGCTGAAAAAGTAACAGCGTATCTGCTTTAAAATTAGTTAAGCATACGTAATTAGCTTAACTTAAGATTAAAGATTATAAGATATTAGCTTATAAATTTTTTTTAGCAGCTGTATTAAATTACTGTAAAGCTCAGTTCTTTAATAAATAAGATTATTTACTTATATATTAAGCGAAGATATAAGTTAAAAAAATAACATTCACGACGCTTTTATAAATAATTAATTTCGCGTATATTAATATAATTAACTGATATCAGATTTATAATTTAAGAAATAACGACGAAATCGCGAAAAAGTTAAATGAGCTGTTACATTTACTGTAAACGATAAATATGTAATTACTTAAAATCTTGTACATTATAATTAAAAACAAGATTCTTAATAATGCGATAACTTATATTAAACATGTAATTTTCTGAACTTTTCATTAACTCTTTTTATTATAAAAGTAAAGTCGTGCAGAAAAGATTTTAAAATAATTTTTAAATAAAGTTTATAAGTAATATGCTGATCGTTTATTATCTTTTTTTAAAAAGATTTCGTTACAAGTTTAAACAAAGAGTTAAACATTAAATATATATATGCTTTAATTTAGTGTTAAATCTTTAAGAAAATTCAGATAAAAATTCGAAATACAGCTTGTAAGCAATTAATAATTTCATTTAGCGATAATTACGTCTTTCTGCTAAATTTCTTAAGAAATTATTCGTTAATCGTTACTTATCGTAAAATTAATATAAAACAAGATTAAAAGTCGTAATTTATAATAAATTAAAAGCTTATAAAAGACTTTTTAATTAATTTTAAGATGCGATACGCAAGCTGTAATATTACATTTAGTAATTTTATAAAACTTTCTTTTAAAGTAAATAATTAAAGACTTTACTATGTTTGTTATGTTAACTCGTTGAATCTTCTTAAAGAGTTTTTAATTATACTGTGTAATTAATAATTTTAAGCGTTAAAAAATATTATCTTTAAATTCTTTAAAGCGAGCTATTAATATTAATTATATACACTAAGTTTAATTTCGAATATTAAACGTAATTAACTTAACGTTATGTAAAAAGAAAAGAAACTTACGAGCATTTAAGAAATAATTCTTTAAAAGAATTTTAATAATCTTTAAAATTACTAATATTACATTATTAATAAGAATTATTTTCTTTTTAAAGACTTTAAAGAATAATTAAAAAAGAATGTTCTTGTAATAATCGAGATTCTTTAAGAAATAATAAAGATCGTGAAAAGATGTAAGCTGATTAAAACATAATTAATAAGCTTTTCTTAAAGATAACTTAATATTAACTTTACGTTTACGATGTTTATTTTTTAATAACAGTTTTTATTATAAGTTTAAAATAAGAATAAATTCGTTAAATATAATAATAAAAACGTTTATATAATAATATATAATTAAAGCTTTTTTATTAAACATGTTAAATAATGTTAAATTAATTTAAAATATTATAAAAAATGTTAATACGTTAAGTTTAACAAGTTACTGCGATGCATTCATAACGAATAATTTAAGCTTTATAAAGACTGCGAGAAGTTAAAAATAATAATGAAAATGAGAAAATTAATAAAAAAAGAATTAAGATTATTACTTATATAAAGTTAAGAAATAAAAAAACGATTCATCGTTAAAAAACTGAAGTAGCTATTTTATTTAAACATGTACGCATAATTAATGTTTAAATAAGAAGATTAAGAAATATTATATTAATAAAAATTATTCATTTCATTTTCTTAATCGTTAATTCGTTATCTTTAATCATGACATAAATTTTATATGCAAATAAGATTATTAATCTTTATGAAATTAAAATAAATTAAGTCGTTTTCTAAGTCGTTTATAGTAAATGTTTAATGAGATTACTTAAATCATGTCGCTTAATGTTTTAATGATCGCGCTTACAAATAACGTTTAATAATGTTATTTTTATATACTTCGCGTAAAACTCGAGATGCGATTTGCGAATCATTATTAAAATTATAATTAATTAAATCGTTTTTTAAGTTATTTTAATTTAAGTTAACGTATATTTTAAAAAGACGAACGATTAAGAATAAAGAGTATTTATGTATTAATAATGATGCTTTTAAGTATAACGATAACATTTATTATAGCGACGCTTTATATTATAATCTGTTTTTAAATAAGTCTTTATAAATTTATATAATAAACATAAAAAGAAGAATTAATATATGCGACATAAATAACATATGCGACATAAATAACACATGCGACATAAACGATTAAAGCTGACTTTCGTTTAGTAACATATAAACGAACGCAGATTTTATTAATAAAAGCGAAATTTAGTTTAATAATATATAAACGAACGCAGATTTTATTAATAAAAGTAAAACTCAGCTCAGCGAGACTAGCTTAAATTTAAATTTTATTTAACTTTAA
>JAABUO010008024.1_pt1 | contig 11976 bp, 16 predicted proteins | sample 5559291 | NCBI WGS metagenome assembly JAABUO01 (sample SAMN10711878, study PRJNA513372) | rock metagenome | isolation source: Antarctica rocks | place: Antarctica: Victoria Land, Finger Mt sud | reverse complement strand
GCCTGCAGGCCGGCTGCAGCTGATTGTAGCTACCATTGCCTTTGGGATGGGGATCAACAAGCCAGATGTGCGCTTTGTCATCCACCACTCCCTCTCCAAATCCCTGGAAAACTACTATCAGGAGTCAGGTGCACCCTTGCCCTGTTTCACTCCAACCACGTTCCCCTTGACACAAAGCGCTAGTCAGCGTGCATCAGCTCATACGCACATTGTGTACAGCCTTGAGTGCTGACGTGGACCCAGGCCAAGCTTGCCTTGGTGAAAAAACTTGTGTGCTCAGAGGATCATCTGTTAATGCCGTATTACTGCATGATGCAGCTGACCTGACAATCTATAACGTGTACACGACAATCTATACCGTATAAATCACAGAGCATCTTGATTACATCATGCTGCATCCTGCAGTAACATTGCAGATACTAATGCTTGTCCGATTGGCCACGAAGTCAGGTCAGATTTGACTTTTCGGGTGACTTTCAACAATTGATTGTGCAGTAGAGCTAAAGCTGAGAGAGTTGCGAGCCACAGTGCCATCTCTGATCATTTGTGTATCGTTGACGGTCACTCTTTAGAGGACCATCCAAACAAGTCTGTGTGGAGGACTGACATGTGACAGGAGGGGTGCATGTGTGCAGGGCGGGCAGGGCGTGATGGGCAGCCTGCGCGCTGCATGCTCATGTACCGCTTCAGCGATGCTCTGCGGCAGGCGGCCATCGTCTGCTCTGAGCCCACATGGCAGCCCAACCTCTTTGCCATGATGCAGTACGCCTCCGTACTGTCAACATGCAGACGCGCAGTCATCTGCAGGTACTCCCTGCTCTCGACCTTCTGTTCAGTATGCTGTTTCTGGCCCACAACTCTGAGTCTTGAGCAACAGCAGTGTCTGCATTGTCCCTGGCATGATGTAAGCATTGCCTGTCATTGAGGTACGGAAGTGACATGAACAGGTTGGAAGCAGGCTTGAGCATGCTCCTATGTCATCACACTGAGTGGGGTTCATTGCCTGTCTAGCAGACAAGCTGATTGGTCAATAGAGTGCAATGCTGATGCATGCACATATGAACATGTGCATGCAACAGCTGTGCTCATATGGTACCTTCTATGGACCTCGTATCCGGCCCCGGCTTTGAGGACCTTGCGAGTGACACATGCAGCTTTTATCTCAACATGTCAGTGCCTGGTAGGCCAATACAACGTATTTCTGAGTATCAATGACGGCATTTCCATGTACTGGGTAACACTGCCTGCAGGTACTTTGCAGAGGCACCAGCAGTGTGCAGCGGCAGGTGTGACAACTGCCGCCGCCAGCTGAAAGTGAGACGGCAAGACATGTCAGTGGCAGCAGCTGCTGTTGTGGACACTCTGCAGACGCTGGCTGCAGCTGATAAACGCTTGCCCTTGACGCAGCTGGTGGATGCTTGGCGCAAAAGCCAGGTGAGCATCACCATTACGAGCTGGCAGCTGTGAGCCTACTTAAGGGAACATATACTCTGCAAATCATGAGTTAGGTGTGAGCAGACTGATAATGATAAGCAGCTTGCTAGCTTTGAAGCATAGCTGGCCTGTATAGCTCACAATATTGCTGTTACGGATGCTAGCTGGCATTGGCCGACAGCAAGTGTATGAGTGCTGAGTATATGAGGAGTTTGCTATGCGTGCTCAGCGCAAATACACCCGTATAGTCTACTGACTGCATGTCACTGAAACAGCTGCTTTTGTAGCTGATTGCGTCATCGGACTGGAGGGTTTGCCTGTGCACAACATGCTGGTATTGTACATGCTGTTGAGCTGACATGCAACTGAAGTCACAGTCAGTACTACAGACGATGTTGGTAGCTTGCAGGTGATGCACAGTATTGCCTTACTTTGTCTGCTGATTAACAGACAGTGCATGGACACCAGTCTGTATTACAGAAAGGCAGATCGGGACAATGAGCACAGTTGTGTTAGGATTTAGAGTATCATCTATGTACTGAATCTTTTGGCCCAGGAGCTGTCCTGTGACTCAGGTGGTTGGAGCTGCTGAAGCCGCCAAAGCAATGAGCAAAGAAGACAGTGAACAGCTGCTGGCTCAGATGGTGCAGACTGGCATCCTGTGCATTGAGTTTGGCTATACTGCCTATGCCACAAATGCCTATCTCAAATGCTCTTCCAGGGCTGCACAGATCCTGGCAGGTCAGTAGCAGCAACTTGTGCTCATCGTCCTGTGGCAAAACTTGTCTGGATAGAATGTGTTTGACAGGAGCAAACAGGGTGCTGTGACACCTGCTGGGCTGCACTTACGTAGTCTGCATGTGCTGCGATGAAAATCATGCGTGCATCTTGTGAGACATGCTGTGTCATTTTCTACCATCACTGCACTGTTTGTATTTGCACAGCATGCATGTTGCAGGCAAAGCAGTTGTGCTGGAAAGTCTGCCGGATGGCTCAGAGGTGGCCGAGTCAAGCACAGGAGCTGGCACATCAGAGCCAGCTCGGGTGTCTAATTCACATTCTGCAGCTGGCAGCAAACGCAGGCGGGCTGCCAGACCAAGGCAGGCTCCTCCAGCAATGTCAAGCAAAATACATGCGGCAACAGAGGTGGTGGAAATCTCTGATGGTGATGATGACTTTGAGCCTTTTGTTAAGGTCTTGCGGCCATGACATGCTTGCAGAATCATTCTGCCAGAGTGCACAGACAATGGTAGATCTGCTGCAGCTTTTACCAGGCCTGTTGACATCATGGGGTTTAGTCACCTTCTCAAGGTTTTGTACCCATAACACAAATTTCACAGTCAGACCAAGTCGCTTGTCATTCTGTACCAGAAACAATTTATCTGCGTTGCCGGCTGCAGCTGCAGTGTTGAATATTTGGCAGCACTGTATGACACAATCTGGTTAGTCATGACCAGCAGAAACTTGAAACACTACATATGCATGCGGGCACAGCGTGGCCTGCATCTTTTTTTGCATCACACCAAGGTGTGCATGACTGTAATTGCATATCAACATGCATGACTGCCACAAAGTGTTCATCGACCTCACAGGCGCTGAGAAGTTGCAAATAGCATTTATTTATATTGATCATGCCTGCCATGTGGCACTTGAACTTTGCAATCAAGTGAGCACTGTAAGTGGCAGACGATACCTTGTCAACCAGCTACATGCAACAAGCTTTATGTCACAAGCCCACGCCAAACACGACTGCAGCAAATAACACGTCGCCAATGTTAACATGAGCAGCATTGAACAGCACGTAGCTATAGAATACATGCTCGCCTGAGGCAATTGCCACATGCTCTAGCGCAAGTATCATGCCTACCAGGTCCTACGCCTGTTTATTATACTACTCTTTCAAGAACCTGCCAGCTCTTGTCTGAAGGTACATGCAACAGGTCAAACAAAATAAATAAAATGGGGATAGTAAATTTCAACATCAGTCAAAGTCTCTGGTAACGCAGCATCACCACCACACAATATTGTCAGGTTAAGATGTGAAAAAAATGATTAGGCTACAGTGCTAGCACAAAGACAACTGCTATCTCTAAGGTTGCCGTTCAAGCGCACTTTCTTCTGCCTGAGAGGTTTCAACAGAATGCGACTGTTCCTTCAATGGGCTTCCTGGATTGTGCTGATCAGCAAAAGGCATCTTTTGACTATCTAATTCTCCAATGCCAACAAGGTCTAGATGATCTGCATACACATCCAGCCAGCCATAACAGTCTTTGCCTGGCTCTGTCTCCAACACAGCATTGAGAACCCTGTGGTGGACCCCGTGCTCATCAACTGCATACCCATCCTGCATTCACACACAGCATTCCTTTTAGGTACAAGACTTGACCTTGACTGAGCACAGCTGCAAAGAAGCGCCAAGCAGAATCTGCCAGGGCTCACATGTACAGCTTCACAGAGTACTGCATATGGTGCACAGGAAATCATTGTTCACTAAGATTCACAGGGGACAGCAAGTTGAGTGGCACCACCTGATGAAGTGGCGTGAGCCACATCCAGTTAGACATGATTCCAGCATCTTTGCATGAGCAGCTTGTACACATTGCATCGCAGTGGCATGTCTCACACAGGGAAGACAATGCATGGGGTGTGCACAAGCTTACATTATGTGCGTGCCCACTGATGGTTGCAACAACATTGCCAGCGTCCCAAATGGCCTGCAACACCTCCTCATAGTTCCACAGCAAACAGGTGCCAATGCATGTGCCTGGGTGCAGTGGCAAATGCCCGCACACAATGACTCTTTGATCAGCGGCTCTGGCATCAGCCAGCTGCTGCACAAACCAGACCAGCTGCTCTGCACTGATCCCACCGCCAAACTGCACAAATCTGCGTGCAGGACCCTCGTGACCTTCTGGATTGTTCTTGTTCTGCATGCAACTAAAAGGCATCACCCATCTTGAGTTGAAGTATCCATGTGCATGCAAAGAAGCAAGGGCTGCATGCACATTTCGGCTGTGTAGCATGTCGCATGCTTCGTAGGCCGTGACAATGTGCAGGCATGAAGTTGATGCACCTGTGTGACCAAAAGCACATGCATGCATGCAAGCTGCCCAGACACATGCCTATGATCAAACCGGCATGCAGGACAGTCACCTCATTGATGTTTTTCTCATCCAGTATGGCTTTGGCTTGCTGATGCAAGGGATGACTCTCTGGCCAGCCAAGCATGGACACATCATACGCATCAATCACAACAAAACGCCAAGCCTGATGAGGACTAAAAGAGTAATAACTTGAAGGTCCATGAATTCCCAAGGCTTCATTCAGCCTGTTCCGCGGCAGGTTGTATAGGCAGTGATTGCCTAGTATATGATACACAGGCTTACACAACAAGGCAAACTCGTCCAGCACCGATCGTAGAGCTGTTTCAGACTTGTCTTTGGGGTTGAAGCCATCTATGAGGTCCCCAAACTGAATGCCAAACTCTACTTGCTGGTTTTTCCAGCCCAGCACTGCTCTCCTCAAACCATCAAGGCTGGCTCTGTAGTACCTTGGAGTGCCCAGAAAGGAATGGCCATCTTTGATATCAGCATACTGCACGTCGCTGACAATACCAAATCTAAACTGGAGTCCTTGCTGTAGTCCTACACATGGATAAGCAGAGAATTCTCGGCAGGGCTATACAACAGTTCTGCTGCAAAGTTGCAAGCCGAGAAAACGAAGAAACCTGAGGCATGGACTGTATTGCCTGTAGGAGGCATGATTTCGCCGCTGCTTTGGGCCACGACAAGCCTTGAAGTACCTGACAGACGATAGCTTCGATGACTTGGCCTCAGAGGTTGGCAGCTGCAGCACGTTCGGGCGACTTGTGCACGCATCAAAGGAGCAGCGGGTTAACGCGCCCTCAGAAAGCGCTAGCCTTATGATCTGCACATGCATATGCGGCATGCACAACGCCAACAGCCAAACGATTTTGAATCCTTTGTTGTGTGTGCAGGTGTGTTTGACCTAGTTGGAGATAGCCTGCTGTTTGCATCGGAGTATCAATCAGTCAGGACTTGCTCCTGGCCGCGCCTTAGCTCAGACATCGCAATGCCTCGTATGCCAGAGGTCCGAAATCGTCGACAGAGCAAATTGACTTGCCCCGGTTCAGATGCGAAGATACTACTCAACGCGGTACTCTCCGCCAGCTGAACCTGGTCTGGCGGCAAGAAGCTGCTTCTCACTGTGACACTTCGTTTTGTATGCGCAGGTTGCCCTTCAAGACCATTTCGCTAGGATGTTGCAGATACCTGGAGCGAAGCTCAAGCCAGCTTCACTGAAACCTGTAAGAGATGCCTGTCGTTGACACTTACATGCCATAGCAGGGCTGCAAAGACGCTGCAATTCAATGCAACACATCTGTTATGCTCTGCAGGGTGCTAGTCCGACATTGGCACAAAGGCATGGTCTAGTCAAAGCACCTCCACCACTGTTAAGTGAGCAGCAATGGTCATCAATGCATGCCAAGTCCACTGCTCGACAGGATTCACAACACGAGTGCTCCATATGTTGTGAGCACTTTGGAATGGAAGAGCAAGTGCTGCTCAGCTGCAGCCATGTCTTCCATAAACAATGCATCACCAGCTTTGAACGGTCCGCACCCTAACCCCTGCTGCAACCCATCCAGATCCTACCAATCTGTGGGACCTGAACGTAAAGCCTTCTAGCCACTCTGCCTGACTGTGTAACAGTTCACATGTTTGCCTTGCTGATCACACAGGCTTTTGCACCAAAACACAGTCTGAACATCGCCAGGCAAAATTGAGAAAGCTGCTATGCACTTCAGGTTTGCAAGGTCACGCTGCTGCCCTTTGTGCCGCACAGAGGCATATCAGAAGCGTCAGGTTCATGATGGCAAAGCAGCCCACAAGCACAGATGCGCTGCCCAGATTCAGGCTGCAGTCCGGGGCTTTCTTGCCAGGAAGTGGTACAGGCATCTGCGGCGGCATCTGCCTCCATCCAACCCATGCCTCTCACGCAAATGGGCTGCAGAGCAGCTGCAGGTGAAAGTGCAAAGCAAATTGAGCCTTTACAAAGATCTTGTGGCAGTGAATGCTTGTGTAACATGTGTGGGTACGCATTCAAGCTCTACTTCAAAAGTGGTGTTGCATGTTAAGTCTAAATTGCTCAGCACTCACCTGTCAGATCTCCACTCAGTCATCATGCTGTATTGTGACAAACAGAAAGCCTGTCCCGCACGGTCTTGGTTCTGCCTCTATCCTGGGCAGCCTGCGCCAAGTCTTGTGAGTCCTGATGAAGAAGACTCAACGCAAAGCATAAAGATGTGCCTGCAGGACAACACTGGCCGATTGTTGAAGGAGATGGCAGCAGCACAGGATAATTTGGACAGCCTCTTTGCTGAGCTAGATGTGAGCCTAGCTCAGAGCAGACAGGTCTTCAGCCAAGTCGCGGTCAGCAATAGTACAGCACATGTATCGGCACAGCGTGACAGCAATGCAGCAATGTTAGCCACGTCCAGCTCTGCAGTTGGTAGACAGACAATAGCAGCTGGTGGACAGATGGCTGCAGAGGAAGCCACTCCTGAATTGCAAGTGCCAGCCTATGTTCATGTTGGTGACCCTCTGGTGGCAAACGAGCCAGAGAGTGCATCCCAGCTGTGCAATCATGGCATCCAATGGTAAGTAGGACGAAGCTCCGTAACAAATCTGCCATGATCTTGCTCTCAACAGTTGTCTCATTCACATTCGACAATGCTTGGCATGCACAGGAGGTTGGCCAACGAATGCTATTTTACATGCAGGGACGCAGTGATTGCATTGGCCTTGGAGCGGGGGAGCACAGAATGTGCAATCTGTCTCGGTGCACTGGATAGGCATGGCTCACAGGGTGTAGCTTGGCTGAGTTGTACGCATGTCTACCATGTTGACTGTATTAGCTTGTTTGAAGCCTTCGAGATGAGCAAAGGCAGTCAGCCATCGTGTCCATGTTGCAGAGCCAAATATAGCTGGAAGACACTGTAAACACAGCTTCTGACATAGCTACATCCGTGACTAACACAGGGATGTACTGCTGCAATGAATCACCAGCAGGCGCGCTTTGCCTAACTGACACATTCACTAGCACAGCTTTCGATGATACATGATATCCTTCAGTCAATTTGTCACCTGCAAGCCGATTTCACGCAGCGCAAGACGTTGCGTGCAACTCCGTTACCGAGCTACAACTGATCATAGTACAGTTGGGGACGCGCATCCGGTCGAATCATCGCAATCACCGCTGCTAAACCGAGCTTGGCTGTTGAAGACTCCCAACACCGAGGTAGGGTCTTTGCTGAGTCTGCAGCACAAGTCTGCAACTTATCACACACATAGGCTTGCACTCAAGTGCAGATTCGAAAGGTTGCCCTGGAAACAGGACAATTGCTGGTCGTACAAGATGACTTGCTGCATCCTATACTTGGTGGCAACAAATTGCGCAAGTTGGATGCCTTGCTGCCGGAGGTCAAAGCTTCTGGTTGTACTGACTTGGTAAGGCAAGCAGGCCAAAGCACCTCACAAGTCGTCAGGCAATGCACCATGGTGTGAGGTGCACTTGCAGCTGACATGCGGCGGATTACAGAGTGCTCACACAGCGGCAGTGGCTGTTCACTTGCTAGCTCGCATGTATGGACAGGTCACATACGTCAAGCGCAGTGAATATGCCGACCGCAAGGCCATGATGACTAAGCATGCCAACATCATCTCAGGAAACGCCCCTCCTGACAGCAAGGTGAGCTGGTTGCTATCTGTTACACACCACATAAGATGTGCCACAAAACAGGTCAGGACAGGAGTTCATCAACCCACTGTAGCTGCACAGGTCTCACATCTGGCACATGCACAACTCAAGTATTATGCTTCTGCAGCTTGCTGACTGCTGTTTGAAGGTGACAAAGCTACAAGAGTTACCAGTGTATGCATGTGCTTTGCAGCTGCATGTGTTGCCTGAAGGAGGCTGTGAGCCGGCAGCTCTGCTGGGCTGCATTCGCCTTGTCCACTGGCTGGCTCAGCCAGAGGTGATAGGGCCCCACCCCCTCACCCTCATTGTGGACTGCGGCACTGGCACTACTGCAATAGGTATTCATGCATCATATGCTTTCTAGTAGGGTTGCAAGGCCTGCCTATACACTTACCCACATTGTATTGCAGATAGTCTATCATTGTAGTCAGCCTGTACTTATGGCAGATAAAAGCCTGCTGCTTGCATGACATGCTGTGTTTTCCCTCACTGATACTTGACATGCGCGGATCTTCGCATCTTGAATGCTGCTTGCAGCCAAATCTTGCATGAGATCATTCCTCCTGAGGACGATGCATGTTCCAAACACAACTTCTTCAAGCAACAATTGTGATGTCTGTCTCATTCAACAGGTCTGGCCTTGGGAATGCATCTGGCAGGGCTGCAGTGGCGAGTAAGGGGCGTCATGCTGGCAGGGCCCCTGTCCTATTACCATGAGCAACAGACAATGTTGACCAGCGCTTTTGCAGCCAAATACATGTCAGGTTTGCAATGCCTGCACCCTCAAAGGTGCATCAGTCAATGTCAATACTGAAGTTTGCTTGCTTGCACTGTGCACCTCATGTACATCATGCTCAGGATGGCCCAAGTTGCAAGAGGCAGTAGACGTCATCTGCCTGACATCTACGGCAGCCGAGTTGAATGTGTGATGCTAACAGTACTCATGCCATTGGCTGGCTGATGTGTTCATTGTCAGTCGCGACTTGCAGGCACAGAAGTCTTTGGGAAGATGCTGCCCTTGGACTGGGTTGAGCGGCCAAGGCCCAGGCGATTTGGCAAAGTATTTCGTGAGGATGTGATTGCCTGTCAGCAGGTAAGTGGCAAGTCAGACCCAGGCAGGCAATACAGTACTGCGTCAATGGCTGACAGACTTGTGCATCACCTGGATTGAGAGCATCTATGCCACAACCCAAAGCTACAGTTCACAGAAGCCGTCGTGACCAAAATCAAACCGTTCCTGAGCCTAGACTGCAACAAGTGTAGCTGCCAATACATGAAAGCTCCAGCATCTGATGACATGATGGCAAGGATGAAAGTCTGATGGCAAGGATGAAAGTCTGATGGCAAGGATGAAAATCTGTGGCAGCGTTATGTAGGTGGGTGCGAGCTTGTCCCTCAAGGCCAGCTGGCTATTCCATAGAGGGTTGCCCTGAGCATGCTTGTTATGTTTGGCACCAACACAAAAAGTGCTGTATGTTGCAGGTTGCACAAGAGCATGGCATCCTTGTGGATCCCATTTATAGCTTGGCTGCTTGGGAGGTGGCATCCCAAGCCCTCCAGATACAGCAGAGCAGAAACTCCAGAGTTGTCATGCTGCATACTGGTGGTGCTTTAGGACTTCAAGGAGTTGCTCAGCGCTATCCTGACTGGTTTTGAGCTTGCAGTAAGTACTACAATATCTGTGGAAGCAGTAGCCTCAAAACACTACGATAGCTGTGGAAGCAGACGCCATGCAATATGGAACGTCTGCAGCCTATTGCAAAAGAGTCAGCTGCAAAAGTCATGGCATACACATTCCTGGCCTTGCAGCCCATTGGTTGAACCCTCTCATATCATTTCAATCACACTGCTGTCACACTGCTGTAAACAAAGATCACTGAATTAGCAAGTGACATGCCTGCTTGTGCTGGCTAGTACTTGTGCTGGCTATGTACTTTGTAATAAAACATCCACACATGGCTGAACAGCGTGACGCTTTGTGCCTATGCTTCAAGCCGAGTTGTTTGTTGGTCTCAAGATCAGTAAACTGCAGTGTGATAACACTGAAGCGAGTGCTTGCAGATTTTGTGCTAGAAGTTCAGCAGTATGTGCTCTTTTGCAACTCCTTTGCTCTCCAAAACCTTAGTCACTGCCTCACACATCTCTTTGTGGCCAACCATGACTGCACATGCCTTGCTGGCATCAAAATCTGTTCCTCCCTGTATCAACACCTTCAGGTTCATGCACCGCTGCAGCTCATCAAGAAGATTGGTTTTGCAAAAATGGTATCCAACGCCACTCCTTCCAAGGGAATAGAATTCCCTGGATTCCGGACTGTGCTCAACACAGGGCAGACATTGCATCTGCGTCTTACCTCGGAGAAGATGTCTTGCACATAGCCCTTGTTGTCATCACTGTATACATGTACAGTATCGACACCAGCTGCTTTCCAGCTATCATCCAGGTCGCTGTACGCTGTTGCGCCAGTGTTTCGGGTGCCATAGTATAGCCGCACATCCTTCCTGTCATGTGCCTGAATTTGAATTAGATGAAGTGAATATAAGAGATGTATGCAAGCTGCTCATTGTAAGTGCTTTGTTGTTCACGATAGCATGTATCCAATCAACAGGTCACTGGCAGAGATCCTGTCACAATTTAGCACACAGACCGCAGATGACACAGACCACAGATCACATATCGATCATCAGCAATGCCAAAAGCTGCAACAAGGTGAATCTTCAATTTCAAGTTACTGTCAGCTGCAAACCTGCAGCTCCTCTGACTCTATGAGAGCCTTGATCGGACTGATGCCAGAGCCTGTTGCAAACAGCAGGCATGTGGGGTGATCTGACGCCGGTGCACGCTCCATCCGGAAGCCCTTGCCCATTACTGGCGACACCGACACCTCAGCCCCTGTCACATTGCATACAGGTCAACACCCGCTGAGACATGAATGCATGGGGCACACAAACAGCGCAAATCCAGCAGCAGCTATGCAGCCCTGGCAATGCATGCAGTCATGGTTGACATTGATAGCACCATTTGCAGCTGCTGGAGCGCTTGTCATCTAAGTAAGCAGACGCTGTCTTGGGTATTTCATACAGCCGAGTTTGCTCATTCTTGCTTGAATGTATCAAGCAGCAAGATACCTGCAGGTGTGGCCTTCAGAAGTGAGGTAAGGCATATCTGATATCTATCTGGCTGATGCAAGAGCAAAAATTGGCACAGGTTCAAATCAATCAATCAATGAATCAATACCTGCAGAGATATTACATAATAAATTTGCTGTGCTGTCTGGTGGCCCGTCTTTAATCAACACCTCAACAAGTCCTTGGTTGTTGCTGTCAGGGGGTGATGCAATAGCAAAGAATCCTGCTTTGCTGTCACCCACTTTGATTTGCACAAACTGCCCTGCCGTTTTGTACCCCTCTGCTAGGCTGCCCAGATCGATGACCAACTTCTTCAGCTGCATATAGAGACAGCAAGACCAATTGCTCAATGGTGTGTAACTGGCACCACAAGACATCAGAGCACTCTTATGTGCATGAGAACAGGATTCACCAAGGTATCTGGCTGAATCATATTGCAACAACCAATGAACACACTAGCATACAGCTGCTTTGGCTGGAGAGTTTACAACATGCACATGATGCTTCAATTTTTTGGGAAAGAAGCAAGCGCATACATCTTGTGCAGCTGCCTCGTTGCTTGAGACTTTGACGTTGCTCCACTCAATCTCCTGACCCCATGATGCAAATACGCGACGTGCAGTTGGGAAGGCAC
>JAABUO010008023.1_pt1 | contig 11976 bp, 10 predicted proteins | sample 5559291 | NCBI WGS metagenome assembly JAABUO01 (sample SAMN10711878, study PRJNA513372) | rock metagenome | isolation source: Antarctica rocks | place: Antarctica: Victoria Land, Finger Mt sud | reverse complement strand
TGAGCCCCCTTGACATTGACCAGGCTGGCTTGCCATCCACATCAGAGCCAGATTCCTACTTGCAATCTAGAATTGACAGATTCTATGCCGAGCTTCAGGTAACAGCAGCAGACGAGTTCCGTGGTGTGACTTTGATGATGTTCACAAACACTGGTGTTCATGAGCAAAGGCTGCATTGTCTACTGATACAAAAGCTGAGACACACTGACTGAGACACTATTCACTGTTGCTGCTGAGAATGCTTCAGCCTTTATTTAGGTCACCAGCCTCTTGCACCCTGCTTCAATCACCCTTGCCATCAATGCTTCTTGGTCAATACTGTGCTTGCACAGAGATGGCACAGGTGGTGAGCAGTCTCAAAAGCCCGCATCATTATCACACAGTCACCGCCTAACTTCCATGTTGTCCCTTTGCACTGATGCCAATGACAGCTGGAACATGCATTGATGCCATATCTTAATCTATCCATTCATTTATGTTTATATTTGTTCATTGACTAATTTATCCATTTTGGCATGTCTTGACGGTATGGTGTGATTTAGGATTGGCGGCCAGGAGTGCAGCGCACTGATGGGGGCAAGCCCAGAAGGGCCCTCAAGGAGGAGTTGGATGAGGAGAAGCCCCGCAAGCCATTCGACCCCAGGGCAGAAGTTCCAGTCATGCCTTCAGACGGATCCTTTCAGGGATCAGGTGAAGCTTTCCTTTTGCAATTGTCATGCCTGCAAATGCTGCATCTTGAGGCTGAGGAACATGCATCAGCCGCAATTGGCGCTGCATATGACATTAGTGAAGATGATCGGACATCCTCTCCATCCCAATCCAGCTTGACACTATATGCAATTGGATCCCATTTTCTGCACAGCCATCCTTATGTTTGTACTGTCCACCAACAGATACAGTCATCATCCATGCAAAAGTGGCCAGTCAATGGTAAGTTTCGCACCTCATTGCAGGTGGCGGTGGTTTAGGGTTTGGGAACGCAGGTCTTGGCTTCCATGGTGCTGCTGAGGAGCAGCCTGCTAATGCATTCGACAGTTATAGGGAGCAACGCAGTGGCCGCTACAAGTCATCACTCATCAAGCCTCCACCCACAACTTTCTCTTGAATGCCCCACCTGTTAGCTTTTCTTGCATTGGATCATGTAAACATAATCTGACATGTTCTTGCCTATTGTCAGTTCAGTTGATACCAATACGGCGGAAGTGCGTCATCAGGCCTAGTCATGTTTGCTGGTGCCATGTTGCATCTGGTACCAGGCAAGGTTCCAAAGATTGCAAGAAATTGTGTATGAGCAGAAGCTCAAGGATTGCGCCTGAGTGTGCAGTGCATGGTGCAACACTTACGTTTCAACGTGACCCTTCAAAAGCCAATTGTGCTGCTGCCTTGGTCTCACATTTCATCTGGTATCAGGCATGCCTCTTTGTTTGCGCAGCACAGCATGTGGCATGCAGCTGTGCTCAGAAGTGTGTAAGCAGTACTGTTATGATGATGGCCTCAGGACATGAACAGCAGCATCCTGGTCTCAGATACCGTTTCCTGATTTGTTTACCAACTGAGAGCCAAAAAGATGCCCTCAAGAATGCCTGTTGAGCCTGTTGAGATGTGTGCATCAAAATTAGTCACAGAGTGCACTCAAGCATCACTGTGAAACGGATTTTTTTCACCATGTGGAATGTCAATCTGTCCTTTCGAAAGCTGTTCTTTACATAGCTACGTTTTGGTCTGACCAGCTGTATGACAAGGACACGACAGCAGGTTAAGGCTGCACTGCTGCCCAGGGACCCAAATGCTATGCTGCAAGCTTTAGCTCCAAAACAGGTTAGCGTTGGCTGCACAAAGTGTTCCTTGCTCACTGCAGCATCTGCCTGCGAAGACCGCTCACATAATGTTGTTGCTAGAGCGTGATTTCTGTGGTGTTGTGGTCTCCCATGCTGCACTTGTGAACATTAATGAGGTCTCTCCCCTCAGCCCCTTAGACACTGGTCAGGCTGGCTGGCCATCTCCATCAAAACCAGACTCCTATCTACAGTCCAAAATTGACAGGTTCTACATCGAGCTTCTGGCAAAAGGCACTACCTAAATTGATTGCAGTGTTTCTGCTGTTTGCAAGACAGCTTGTGACCTTCTCAAAATCATGTCACCCGGGAACCATGCATAGCTTTTCTGTATTTGTTGCATTTTGACTGCAAGCAGTTTTCTGGTTTGGCCCTGCATTATGTCGAGCAGCCGTTGCCGTGTGCACTTGCAGCTGGCCGTGTCTACTGATCTATGCTGCTGGGCATTATACTATAATCTCTCGCTGTGCACTGACCACCATGACAATGTCACAGGACTGGTAACTGGGGCTGCAGCGAACCAATGGTCACAAGCCTCGTACAGCCCACAGAGAGGAGGCTGCTGAGGAAATGCCTCGCAAGACCTTTGGTTCCAGGGCAAAGGCTGTGGCCATGCTTTCTGATGGCTCTTTTCAGGGAGGAGGTAAGCATGAGATAACCCTGTTGTGATTTACGCAATGCAGATGCTTCTGCCCAGCCAGAAGTTTTTGTTGAAGGCGGTGGTGTTTGGGTTATGAAAACGCAGGGCTTGGCTTCCACAAAACTGTTGATCAGCAGCCTGCCAAGGCCTGCAACAGCTACAGGGAGCAGCGAAGCGGTCGTACAGATCATCTCTTGTTGAAACACCACCAACCACCTGCCTGACTGGCAGCACATATGTAAATAACTCGGTTATAACCCATCACCAAAAGGGGCCACTTGGGCCCAGCTGATTGAAGAAGTGCTGTCAGCGCAGGGCACCTTTATGACCACTGAAGCCATTATGAGGTAAGTTTCCATCCCAGGGCTTGTAAATGTGCACAGGTGCTGTCCTTTGCCATGTTGCAGCTGCCAATAAGCGGCTGAAGTACATGATGCCAGAACAGAGCAGTACAAGAAAAGATGCCCTCTGTTTGTCAACACATAGTATATCCTCCGACTTATGTGCTTGTGTTTTGCCAATCTCTACCTTGCTATTCAAGGCTCATTCGTCAGTGCAGAGGTATCAAAGCAAAGTCTACGCTACATGCGAGCAAAAGGGAAGAGATTGAAGGGTACTGTAACAGTGAAGACAGCCACCATTGGACAGAAGCTGACCCTGAAGTCCGAGTCAAGACAAAGGCCACCCCTGCAAGCAACTTTGTTTCAAACAAGATGAAAGGCGTAAGAGAGTGTATCAAGTGAGTTCGTGATTTCAATCTGTGACTTGTGCACACACACTATCTGATAGCTTATACAGCTGCATATGACTCAGGGGCAAACAGGTGAGACTCGATAAAATGGGTATGGTTTGGAACGATGGGGGTACCATGCAGGCAACCAGCTGAGTCAGGTAGGTCGGCTGCACCTGGTATCCTCAGGCCCGCTCAGGCTCAGTACTGTCCCACACTAGTCTAGCATTGCTGATTGTAAACTGGATGTGGATTTTGCTTTGGTTTGCACATATGACACAAGAAAGCGATGTTTGTCATTTGGTGTTTGTCTTGCATTGTGGCATAATTGTGCGTTGCAAAAGGTTATTTAGCATGACATCAAGCTCCTTCTCCCATTTATTGATGCCAAGTTGTGATTTCAGGAGACAATTCAAGAGTTGAAAAGGCAGCAGAAGCCAGACCATTCAGAGCATGGACAAGTCTGGGTACCAGTGAGTCATACGCCAGACGTGAATAATGACTGATGCAATGGTGGCTTGTGCTGTCATGTGAATGTCATACTATGTCGAGGCTAAGTCGATATAGTTGTAATTTGTAATTTGGAGGGGTACACCCGAAGGGCCCTCCGTTCAGAAATTCGCTAACCTTGCCGAGGCAAGAGGAAGCGGGGGATTGGAAATAGTTTTCAACCAGCAATAGTCGCGTCTCGGTTTGACCTCATGAACTGCGACATTGCCCCAAGCGCAAAGATGGTTTTCACGGCTTACTGCGGCCCTTATGTACCCAGCTCGGAAGCGGCACTGCGAGCTAGGGTATGGGACGAGACAAGCCCTTTTCGTCAGCATTTAGTGTTTAGGTGCGCACTGCCGTCAGCTGCACCAACCTGACACCTACATGACTGCGCGGCATGATGCACTGAAACGCCATGATCCAGGACCAGAAATTACAGAAAGAAAGAACATGGGGAATAGCATGTAGCTGCAGAATAGGATAATAGAGCTGCAAGTTCCGACAAAATGAGAGACACACAGATACAGAGTACAAAGATGCAAGTCTGGAGAGCCAGAACAACCAGAAATCATATGACCGCCTGCCTGCCTCTCAGAAGCAGAGTGACACATGCAAGCCACAACATGCTACAAAGTACAAGTATGGCTAGATCCATAGACAGATGTGTCCGTATTGCTAATCCCTAAGCAAGGTTCACAAAAGAATCCCGAGGCTTCAGTACATCAAGGTGCTGTACACTCTATATCACTGCAAATGCGTGTGAGATTTGTAAACACACAAAGCTTCAGATGAAGTCTCAAGTCTGCAAAATTGAGACTTTATCTTGCAAAGAAATTCACATGATACAGCACCCTCCGGGCACGCCTCCTCTCAGCATATCGTGCTCAAACTTCAACCTGTCAGCACTGGATGTCATACTGAGTAGCCTGTATTTGTCACTGGGGTTCAAAGGGATCAAGTTTGCCACCCAGAAGCTGAATTTCTCAGCATCTGAGGATGATGGTCTGTCCCCAGCTCTTGCGACCAGCTCTGCAAATCTAGAATGGCTATTTCCCACTGCAATGGCCCTGAAACAACAGTACAAACAATGTTGCAACACCTCTCTGCTATCAGGTCAGTGTACAAGTCTGTAAGAGAATTCTGGCATGCACGCATTACACGTACACAAGACTGACACTCATTCAGCAACTTTGCCGCAACAGATGCCCTGCATGCACCGCCTCAGAGCAAAATTGCTTGAATTGCATTCACGGCAAAACGCCACCCAAAACATCAGAGCAACTGTGTTTAGAACAACACTGTTCCACCATATGGTGGGATTCTTGTACAGAAACTGCAGCAGAGATTGATGGCCGGCTACATGACAGCAACACAGCTATGCAGAGCACCCGAACAAGAACAATGTCTTGAGCATAATACCTGACTTTGTCCAGCCAGACATTTGCAAGCTGGTCCACAGACTGGCACAAGGCATGAAGGCTGACTTGGGCCTCAGAGGCTGTTGGTGGGAGGCTGTCTGTGAAGTACTCAGGACGTGCTACTCGGTACCCATCCTGCTCCCAGCACTCCACCACCTTGAATCTCTGCTTGCCCTCTATCTCCAGGTAGAACCGCCTGTGCAGAAAGAGATGCATGACTCAGATGAACACATTCTGGCTGTCATCTTGTTCTCCACAGTCCATAAGCTTGAATCTCTGATTGCCCTCTATTTCCTGTGCAGGAAGAGATGCCAAAGACGCGCTGGCTGTCATGGGCTGGGTATGTCTGTGAAGCACTCAAAGCGTGCTGGCTGTTTGCTCCGCAAGTTATGATAAGGCACTTGGGGGAGAAAACTGGATTAACCAAGGGAAGGCAGCTCAGCTTCCCACACTGGAAAGAACAATTTTCTCAATGGCACCACACAATTGACAGCGTTTGCCCTTGTGCAGGAAACCAGCAGGAACAGTAGAAGGCATCTGCAAGGCGCAGACATCAGGCAAAGGCAGGCGCTGTAACATCTCAGACTGACAATCTTTTCTTGTCACAGCAGCAGACAAAAGCTTTTCAGTCTATGTTGCCGGCAGGAACTTCAGAAGATCAAAATGACACTCACTCGTCAGACATAGGCAGAACAGAACACACACATGACTGCAATTGCTACCAGCATAAGTAAAGCTGATCAGGCACTTCAGAATCTCACACTGATGGGCAAGCCACTTTTTCCAAAGTGCAAGGCCGTGTTTGTCACAATGGTTTCTAGAAAATATGGAATAACACTGCAGACCGAGGCAGTGTCTCCCCATCTCAATGGCACATCACAGGAGACAGTCAGGGTGGGCTTACCCATCAGGCAGCGGCAAACACTCCAAGATTTCACACTGGCAGGCGACAGCACTGAGCTGGCTGCGCTGGTTCACAGTGGCCATGCCAAAGCGACGGTTGCCCTCCATGCAGCGCCGTACCAGCAGCCGGTACCGTGGCTCAAAGATGTTCAGCTCCATTTTCTCCCCTGCATTTGATGTTTGTCTGAGCTTGCTTTTGTTGCTTCTGAGATTTTAGTAGTATGAACATCACAAAACTGTACTGGCTGCAGATTGGCTTGTTGATGGACTAACAGCATTACACCAACAGCATGAAGGTTGTGGCAAAGAGAAACAATCCAATGGCTTTTTGAAAGGGAGAGATGTTGATGTGGCATTTGCATGTGCATGAGCAAACTTTGCTATGTGACTTGGCAATTATATCACTGCATTCAGTAAGAAACCAAATAAGAGGTTGATCTGGACATTTATGCCAAGAGGAGTACTGCAACCCCTACATAACCCCTACATGCCTCACAGCTATACGAAGTACGAAATCTCGTGTGCACATGCCACCAAATACACGTACAGACAGACAGAAGGCAAACCCACCTGGCATCATGCAGCTCATGACAAAGAGGGGAAGGGGCGTCTCAGGGCCCCCCGGCTGGTGCCCCTGTTCTTGGGCTGCCACCTCAGCCTTCCTCAGAGCATACTCTTCTGGGAAGCTCTTCTCAATGATGTTCTGAAGAGTGATGGTGATGGGCAGTTTCCTGCCTACATGCAGCACCTGTAGGCACACAAACACTCCTTGAACCAAAGTACGGATGTGGTCATAACAAGCATGGAGTTTTACGAAGACTGTGGAACACCAGAACAGCTGTCTGCTCATGCTCATGCTGCATCTCATGCTCATGCCACATGTCATGCTCATGCCACATGTCATGCTACATGTCATGCACGTGCTCATACTACATCTCATGCTCAAGCTACATGTCATGCTACATCTCATGCTCATGCTCAAATCCCTGCCCTTGATCCCAGCATATATTGAGCAGATGTGGCCTGTCTTGGCAAGACAGCAACATGTGCAGCATTTGCTGTGCATCAAGTCATGCTGTGTTCTGGCATGTCTGTTGCCACTCACACCATGGTATGCATGGCCGTCTAAAATGCGTTACTACCAGCCTTCCCTCATTTTCCCCGTTTTGCCTTGATGGAAGACACCATGAAATATTGGCAGCAACAACCAGCTGGCCCATTGGTGATATGCTACTTGTTGCTGCGCACCTGGTCAGCAATTAGTCGCAACACCAATTGAGAGTGAAGTAAGAGCTTACTGTACGGCACATAGGGCACTTATTGCTGTGGTCCCCAGCCCTCAAGAAGCAGTCCCGGCAAAATGTGTGGCCACATGGAGTAGTCACCGGCTGGTACAGCAGCTTCAGACACAGTATACATTCAAACTCGTCCACCCTCTCTGCAACTCTCGGCCTGTGCATCGGTTTGGCAAATGGTGAGACCAATGTTTCAGGTGTGACAACCAGAAATTGTAAGGTATGCGTTGTATTGACAAAATGCTGGTCAATGGGAACACTGGGAAGGATTTTGACATCTTGTACAAGGCCTGTACAGTCCCAGCTTTCAAAACCAGATCTGCCACATTGTAGTTGAGGTAAGCCCTCAACATGCAGATGCTGCCAAGCCATTGATTGGCAATGACGCAAGTCATTGCTATGTCCACTGAGCAATATGCATTGCAAGTGACTCTGCAAATGTGCCAGCACCTCATAGTCTGCAAGGCTCAGCTCTGGCTTGCAGCAATCAAGTGTTTCTGTTATACATAATCATACAGTTGGACTGACCATGTTTGGCAATTGCACGCAGCATAAGCAATGCACTAACAACCAGCATCAAAAAGCACGCTTAGGTTTCTATGCATACGGTTGTGAGCTACATTCTTACCGCTTGTGTGGGTTTCCTTCTGCTTTGTCTGCCTCAGAAATGGCTTTGTGGGTGAACTTGAGGCCATCAATTAGTGCCTGATCAGTGGGCTCAATGCCCAAGCCAGCTAAGAATGCAGACTCTGCTGCTCTGTATGCCTCTAATAGCAGATGTGCTGCACCCTGAACAGACACCACGCAACTCTCATTTGACAATAACAAACAGCAGCAGCCGGCTAACAGTGCCCTATCTGTCACCTTGCATGCTGCTGACAACATACATGTCCCATGCTGCACAGACACAATGCCATGCGAGGCTTGACACGTCATAGCCATGCATGCAGGGTACAAAACTGTCCGCAACAGAGCTGCATCCTGGCCATCAAGCAAGGTTTGATAATTTGCTGTGAAGGCAAACATGCTTGGGAGATGTGGAGTGTAGAGATTTGAGCAGACTGCAAAGTGAAAATGCAAAGTATGCTGCTACTTGGAGCTAAACGATGGATAATGCAGCAGCAAATGTGATTTGCCTGGAGCTCATATGCCCTAGCTGATGGTGCAAACTCTGCTGCCTTGCAGGCATCATTGAGAGCAAGATGAGCAAGGTGGAAGGGATCTAAGCCTGACAGCTGTTGCCTTTCTGACTGTGCTGCTGGGATTGCTCGAAGATACTTGCTCAGTCTGCACCATGCACAGTTTTATGTTCATCACAAATATTGAAACTGATCAAGATAGGCAAGAAGCAACATAAGTCAAACACACCTAAGTCAAACACACCTTGCAAATGCTCTGCTGCGCTTGCAGAGATAACTGCTTTGCTCTTCTGCACTGTCACATTTCTTGAGGGCTTTGGACGACTGATCAATAAGCCTCTCACACTGCAGGCGCACGGATATTCAGCTTCCATGCGACCACGCTTCAGCAACATTCCGCACAGCAAACATTTTCGCACTTGAACGACAGTGTCCTCTGAGAGGTCTTCAAGATCCGCCACGTCACCAGACTACGACACAAGAAAGACTACAGCCGATTCGAGGTGTGAGACACCAGAAAGAACAGCGGCAGAAGTTGTCGTACCAGCGAGCCTTTCCGACGAGTAGAAGAGATTTCAACAGTTGCAGTTGGGCATGCAGCAACTTCTGGGGCAGGTGAGGCGCGACCAGTAGGTTCTCCGGTTGACATCGCACGGGACGTACTGTCTGGCAAAATTGAGCTCATGTCGCAGTGCCGGAACCTAGCAAGCTGCAGGTTCTCGCTAGGTCAAAGTGTGTTATGCAGTTATGCACACAAGGCAGCCTTCAAACAGACCTCTTTCAGATTTGCAAGCTAAGCTGATGGAAAAGGTTCATATACCGCATGCTATTTCGAGCACCGAAGACGATCACAGGGCAAGGCCATCACTAAACCGGTAAGTAACGCCTGGCCAGGCAAGTTGTGGTGCAATCATTGTCAAATCAAATTGCCTAAACCAGGACATGGCCATCACTAAACCGGACCAGTCAACATGATGGCTCTGCTAGGTCAGCCGCTTTGACTGTATTCAACGACAACTACAAAAACAAGTTTTACGTGCGTAAAGGCTGAAGTGAGCACACCACAGCCACTGTCTGAATCTTGGCAGGTCACCAAGATGCCGTCGTCCAGCAGTATCGGCAAAAGGATCGGATTTATCGGAGCAGGCAACATGGCAGAAGCACTAGCACAAGGCTTTATCTCAAAGCAAAAGGTTGAAGCTAAGGACATATGGGCCACTGACATCAGTGAACAACGCAGGAAGCTTTTCGCAGACTTTGGCGCGAATGCTACCGAGTCGAACGCTGAGGTCGGCCATCTTGCGATCTGCGAACGCTGGTATCCTTTGTCGCGTGAAACGGAGTTTGCAACAACCCCACACTGCTGCCTGCAGGTCGTTAAAAACACCGACATCGTCTTCATATCTGTCAAGCCACAGTACGTCTCTCTGGTCATCAAGCAGTTCAAGCAGCACCTCAAAGACAGGCACCTTATAGTCTCCATCGCAGCCGGCATCCCTCTGAACGTGTTACAGGCAAGGCATCCCTCACATCCTCCCAGCTGCTTGTGCACAAAGCACTCGCATCTGTCATGCACAACCCTTTATGCCATGTAGGAAGCAGCAGGCAAGGAGGCCCGTGTGGTACGGGTCATGCCCAACACCCCAGTCTTTGTGGGAGAGGTTGCATCAGCCATCGCCCTTGGCGAGAAAGCCACAAAGGAGGACAGTGAACTAGTCTCAGCACTTTTCAATGCAGTAGGATACTGTGCACCTGTCCCTGAGAACCTAATCAATGCTGTCACTGGAGTGAGTGGCAGCGGACCAGCATATGTCTTCATCATGATTGAGGCCCTGGCCGATGGTGGGGTCAAAGCAGGGCTCCCTAGGGATGTTTCCCAGAAGCTGGCAGCACAGACTGTGCTGGGGGCTGCCAAGATGGTGCTGGAAACCGGCAAACACCCTGGACAGCTCAAAGACATGGTCACCTCACCTGCAGGTGTTTGACCACTGCTGTGTGCTTGTCCCTACACTGCAATGCCGCAGTGTGCTGGTGCTGCATTAAGGCAGCGCCTGTCTGCCTGTGCGCATTGACCTGAGTGCGCATTGACCTGGCCATGTTGATGTGGCAAACAGTTCATGTTTTCTGCAATACTTGTGATGCACTTTGTGACTATGTCATCCAGCATGGATGCTAAGTTGCCAGACCGGGTGAGTACGTTTAGGAAACGGGGTGCCATGCTACTGCTGCAGGCACCACAATTCATGCAGTGCATGCACTAGAGAAGGCTGGTGTGCGAGCTGCTTTCATCAATGCTGTTTTGACTGCTGCTGATCGCTCAGAGCAGCTGGCTAAGCTATAAATGAAGCACCTCATGACAGCTACATACTACATATGGACCTGCTCTGACCTGGCTCGAGAGGAAGCAGCTGCTACAGGTCTGCCCTCTGCAAGTGCAAGTTAACTTGTCGCCTCCCTTTTAGCTGATATTATAACGGCATGAAATTCACTGCACATTTCTGGACTTTCAGATGGATGGGACCAGCTAGATGGTGCAGCTGTCTACAGGCACTTCGTGACAGCTAAGTCATGGACAGACAACTTGGAAGCACACATATATAAGTACCTTGCTGACTACTGACTCACAAATGATAATCCTCCGAGAGATTCAACCATTCAGCTTTGCATGAGAACGGGACATTCAGACCAATGCTCGGTTGGGCAGATATATACATGTGTGGTGTACTCTGTCTTAGATAGTGTTTCCTTCATAGATTGGATCTCGGATACACTTTCCCAAGGACACACTGCTTAGATAGTGTTTCTGATGGCCTCTGGGTCCACCCATCTGATGGCAGATTTGCGGCTCTGCATGCGCCAAAGCTGAGCATCGTTGGTGGCCTGAAGCCACCAAAGCAGCTTGGCCCCACAAACTGGCACATGTTGCACAGATTCTTTGGACAACACCGTTTTGATGAAGCTGCCCACCCATGCACATGGCATAGGTCTAGTCTTGCACATGGCATATGCATTGCATTTGCCCTGTGGGTGCGCATGAAATGGGCAAGGAGCTCAATAGTCTAGTCATGCAAAAGACATGCAAGTTTGAGGCATTGCATTGTGCTTTTCATAAAATGTTTTCTGCAACGGAACCCCGCAACAAGACAATGGCTGTCTATGATTGGTCATGCTGGTCATGCCTGCACACATACAAGTGCTACGTCTGAAATACATTCCTGAGCCAAGAACCTTTTTGCAGATGCCGTGTGTATGTTTGTCAGCATGTGCACTGTCAGTTGGAGCCATATGCATTGCTCTAAAAAGTTGGCGCAAGCATTGCTTGTGTAAAGTTCAAGGCTGACTGAACGAGTTTGTTGCAAACTCTTTTGGTGCTCAAATAGTAATCATCTCACTTGTTGGATCTCTTCATACGTTCTGATTCAGTGCTGGCTGCTGCGTCGGGAAAGGTAGCATCAAGAAACACGTAATGCTGTGCTTAGGACCTTGACCAGGAAAGACCGACCAGGAAAGACCGGGCAACTCAA
>JAABUO010008022.1_pt1 | contig 11977 bp, 17 predicted proteins | sample 5559291 | NCBI WGS metagenome assembly JAABUO01 (sample SAMN10711878, study PRJNA513372) | rock metagenome | isolation source: Antarctica rocks | place: Antarctica: Victoria Land, Finger Mt sud | reverse complement strand
CCTTGCCATCATAGATCAACACATCAGCAGTCCTGCTGTGCGCTCCTGCACCTCCGTACCTGCACGGACATCATCACACTAATGCGCAACACTCAGAGCGTCAAATGCTTGATGCCTCTGTCTTTGCATTGCATTTCATACTTGCAAACCTAGTAATACCAAGTGGATCCTTTTCTGCTTGACTATCTTTTTTTGGGTTCCTCTCACCAACATAGCTTGCAGTGACTTCAGTACCTCGGTCAGCTTTTCAATTATGTGTCCAGTGTCTCAAGTCAAATGCTCCCAGAGAAGATTCAGGCCAGTGATGGTGTCTGCACATTGGTTACCACAGTAGACAGGCAGGCTGTTGACAGACATGTCAGAGCACCTCTCAACAGCAGTGCTGTCAAACTGTGCTTGTGGGACCAACTCCAGCCTTTGCACACTCCAACAATAAAGCACAGGTGACATCCACCAGATCATAAGCAGGTAAGTCTCATGCAGCATGCACAATGTGAGGGTTACTGCCGTGCAAGCTACGCAGTGTGCAGACAGCGGGCAGCTTTGGCTTACCCACCAAACACCACCAGCTTGTCTCCACAGAGCGTCGCGCTGTGGCCCCATCTGTTGAGGGCACTTGCGTCCATGCCCTGCACACCTCAGCCCTTCTATATCATCTATGGCTAAAGACTACCAAGTTGAGATCTCAATTGTGATCAATGAGGCTTCAATGGAAATGTAAACATATGCAGCCGTGAATCGTATTCCCGCACATTGGGGTAAAGGGAAATCCAGAGTGTTTGGCATGGGTAGTTGATAGGGACGTTGCTCCAGGCGGTAATGTAGACTGCAAAGGAAAGCAGCTTGGCCATCTGAAGGGGTAAGTAGATATGTTGCTACAAAGCAGATGATGATTGCTGTAACAGAGCAACAGGAATCATTGTGTAACACTGCAGTGCAAGGCTGTACGTCAGATCAAATCTACGTAGGCAGCAAGTGATGATACCCTTGTACACCATGACCTGCAACCATAGACCTCACCTGCAGCTTTGGTGTCAGGATCTGCCATTTGAGGCAAGCCTCTGGATTAATACCAGATGCTACCTCCCTCCTCTGTGCTCGATCTTCTTCCAAGCATGTCACGCGCTTCAGGATGTCCTCTTGGCGGTTCTCCAGAAGGTGTGCTGTCTTCCTGAAGTCTGCCTTGCTGCTGGCTTTGGGATCTGGGCTGCCCTTTGAGCTGCCTACTAAATGGCAGCATTCCCTTTCACTGCCCTTAGCTGAGTTCCTGGCCTTCAGCGTGTCTGTTGCTGAAAGTATCCCTTCTGAGATGCTGTGGGGGCTTGCTTGGATCTGATGCAGTAGCTGTGTTGACACTCCAGCTGCTGTGAGTCGCTTGAATGCATATGATGACAAATGGCTCTGGTCGGCAGCAGGCTTTCCTTGGGTCAACTTGCTGGATCCCTTGGTTTTCCTTTTGGCTGTGACTTCTTTGTGAGCGCCATTAGGCAATGATTTCTGAAAAGCAGGTGGTGTATTCAGTCAGAATGCATGCTGTGCAAGCTGACAGCAAAGACCGTGCCAAAGCACAGGACATGCCCTACACTGACAGGAGAACAACAATGTTGCCAGAGCAAGCTTGTGTTCAGGAGGCGTAACATCTCAGCCGCTGCTATCAAGGTTTTCAGCGTAGAATGTGCTGAACAAGTGGCATGCAACAACAGTCACAGCCATCAGCAGAGAGCGCTTACCAGCTGCATCATCTTCTGCTGGAAAAGATGGTGCAGGCGTGTGGTGCGTGCCCAGTTTGCTTCCATCTTTTCGTTGCCAAAGTCCACCAGGTACTTCTGCAAGTAGGCTGCGTCCACAAGCATATGTCCAGCATCAGCCACAGGCACCTGCAACAGCACTATTGCCATGAAAAGGTATGGGTCTACCTCTACAACAACCAGGTTTTTTGGTGCAAACCTATCTTGGCTGATGACCGGGCTGGTGTCATGATTGAGCAAGAGACAGTGCAGCAAACAAGGCTGGCAGCCAGCAGCAGCGTGCTTTCTATCAATTTTTTCTTCTTAAAAACATGCTGAAACACTTCAGCAGTTTTTTAATTTGCTAACAATTTTTATTGATTTCTCATCATTTGGTAAAGCTACAATGATAAGCGTATAAACACGGAAGACGCAATTTTGAAAAGTTAATAGTGTATACGCCTGATCAATGATTGACAGGCAGAGATAAGGTCACCCTATCTGCAAGGCAGGCTGCAGTGTTGTTTTTTCTGTCAGAAGTCATGAGGAAAATTGTTTGCATGCGGACCATTTGATCAAGCAACATGGACATGTCACGTAGCATGGTTACAGGCTAAGCTGAACAAGGCAGCTGCAACAGTATGGCAACAGGCTTCACCTCCAGGCGCAAGGAGCAGCGGATGCCAGCAATGATGCGCGCTTTGGTGGCTGTCACTCCGGATTCCCTGAAGCCTGCTTCCCTGGCCACACTCACTAGCTGCTGGGCGGTGGACATGTCACGGCATTCAGCTGCCAGAATGAAAGGCTCAAACCTGAAGATAAGCTTTGCTCCTGCACAGACCCAAGGCATGCAATAGACAACACAAAAGGACAAGCGATTATACAGGGCTGCTTTGACTTCCACACCCAGAGCTTGCATTGCAGATTTTCCACATGGGTTGTAGCTATGTGTCAGGGTGTTTGGCTATAGCTGGATGCCTGCAAGTGCATGTGGCAGTTGCAAAACCCAAGTGTAATGACGCATCAGCATGCTCTGAGCAAAGAGCAGCAAACCTGACATCATTCTCTGCTGTATGCATGCGAGAACATCTGGGCCATGTGCCAAGTCGTGTGTTGCATACACCCACTCCCCACCCTTCTTGCCAGCAGCTCTTGTTGCTGCTGACGGCTCAGCAAACACACTGATGCGGCCTGCAAAGCCAGTATTGACATTTCGTGGGTCTGCTGTTTCAGCATGCTGCGCACGCATTGCCGAGGGTTGCACAGAGCGTTCAGGTGTTGTTGTGAACAAGACAGATGCCTTTACAAACATTGCTATTGACAGTCAAACAGGACAGCTGGCAGACTGGTACATGGGGTCAGCAAGCCTGGTGCTCAAAGATGAGCTGCCTGTGGGCATACCTGAGCATGAGCTGGTCGTGTACAAATGCAGATGCTTGTTCATGCCATCCACAAGAAGAGTGATTCTTGCATCGACACCTCCTGCTCTTGATTTGTCTGTCTCTTGGCTGCTCAAGGCATCCAAAACCTGCTGCCGTCTCTGCTCAAAAGGGTCCAGCATCCTGGTGCTTTGAAACAAGATATTCATAAAATCAAGACAGCATTCTGCAGCCAATAATGGCTGTTTTGTCTGTGGAGACTGCTCACTACAGCTTCATAGCCATCATTTCCTGCAGCTGTTTTAGCTGAACTCGCCCATCGCTAAGGTGATACTTGACTGAGTAAAGATCCTCCGCGTCACGATGCCTTTCAAAGTCTGCTCGAATCTGTTGTTTCAGATCACCTGCATGAACGAAAGACGGTAGCGAACACCGCAGCAACCACTTTGAGACGGTGCGCAAGCTATCGCAAACGGAGCGTCAAGAACGTAGCCAGGACATACCCCGAATATGTTCAGGAGCCTTTCGAACTGCTTTGAGGAAATTGCGATACAGTCCGACAACCTCGTTCCGCAATATGAAAGCTTTCAAACTAGAAGCTGACATGTATGCAGGCAGCACGCGCCAAGCAAGACAGCCTGCGGCGGCCAGTGAAGGAGACGCGCGTTGGCATTGCAGTGCTGAAGTGGGTAACAATACAGACGCCCGGCTGCAAACAGAACTCGGAGCACCGCTCCACCAGCGATGTGCTCGCTGCAGTAGATGTACCTTGTGGGGCCTTGGAACCCACACGATCTCTCCCGCTGTCATACGCTGAGTGTCGATGTCGTTTGCCTTGTCGTGAACAGGGACAATAGTACCATGCGCGATGCTCTGTGTCGACGTTGCATTGCTTGTCTGGGAGTTGCTCCGAGACACTTGTCCGTATGTCATCTCTCTTCCTTAAGACTCAGATGCAGGTTCCCAAGGATGCACTGCTCTTTTCAATCGACGATACATTACAGCCTGATGCAAATGACACGTTACTTGCAAACACTTAAAGCTAATGGAAATCACATTATGTCCCAGCTGCCTTGTCAGTAGCTTGATGCGCAGCGAATCCAGCTTGTGACAACTTGCTGCAAGTTGCCTGAACGTAGAGTTCAGGTCTTCAGTTGTGATCACCTCAAGGCAAAAATCCAAGCTCACAATTCTGCTGAACCACGCAAAGTCTTTGACAAAGTTCAGGACATCTGCAAGTGTGACATGCCTGTGCCACAGCCGTAAATGAATGTTTTCTGCAGAGGCGTCACCTAACAGCAAGTCAATGTGCAACTCTGTCATGGGCAACAAATCCCACACAGTGTTCTTATCAAAGACATCGCATCCCTGCACATTGAGGACCGACAGTGCAGGCCACCCAGTGAAGAGGGTGCATGGCTTGAACTCTGGATCAGGGTGCGGCCAGGCTGCATCATCAGTAGGCCCCCAATTGAAATATGATAGGTCAAGAGCCACCAGGTTGGTCAATGCCTCAATAGACTCTCCAGATAAATCAATGAGAGCATCGCGCAGGTCTAGGCGCTGCAGCGCAGTGAAGTCAGCGCTGAGTTGATGGCTTAAGCTTGGATGATCTGCCGTGATGCTCTGAGTGTGCGTCAGAGTCAGGCTTTCTATGCTGCGGGGGAGGTGTGCCAGGACCCCGGTCAAGGAGCAGTCACTCTCATCAAAGATGGCAAGGTCCTTGAGCTGCGTCAGGTGCTGGAAACTGTGGAAATGGCTGCTGAAATTGCTCAATGACACATCTCTAGAAAGGGGTGTGTCGCTTGCAATTGTCAGCTTTGTGAGCTGTGCAGCCTGGTCTGTGTAGTAGTGCAGCACATCCGCAAAGAAGCATTGCACTTCCAGAGAGCTACAGGCCAGTGGAATGTTGCGCATGTAAGATCCTCTGGAGGCTTGCATTTCTGACGACTTCTGATCTTGTTCGCTCTCATTTGTGTTGTCTGTCAGCTCCAGGTGACCAATGGAAGTCCTTGCTTTGATGAAGGAGCTGCACTGCTGAGCAGGAGCCTGAGAGTTCTGTGAGGCCTCCATGCATAGTGTATTGATATGGCTGCTGTCAAGTGCAGCTCGCCAGCTGCTGCAAGTGCAGGCAACTGCGCAAATGTTGACTGGATTTCTTTGCAATCCAAAACAAGCAGCCAGGACCCCTGCTGGAAGTGCTGGCCAGTCAGACACGGCCAAAAGTCGAAGCCTGCAAGAAGACTGTCAGAGTTTGCACAGCAGAGCATAATCAATACGGCGCACGCGTGAAGCTATGTACCTGACTAGCTATGGCTGTACCTTGAGGGCAAAAGGGCTGGGTCAGTGAACAGAATCTGCTGTTGTCATGTCTGATCTGAAAGGCTTATTGACGTCGCAGGCTTGCGTTTCAGTACAATACTGCAAGCGCAGCCTACAGCGGTCAGTGAGACATTCAAAGCTTGCAAGCTTGCAAACACACCGCTGCGTGACGGACATCCAGCCATGGACGAAGGGTAGTCAGGTGCCTGCAATAGACTTGCCTGTGAATTTGACTCAAGCTCAAAAATGTTGAGTTCAGCAAGAAAATTGACACCGCAATGGCACTGAGCTCGATTGATGTTGCAACAGCGTTTGCAGGCAAGAGCGGGAAGACGTTTTGTTGACATCGCTGCGAAGCCATTCTAGAGACGACTTAGTAATGGCGCAAAGTCAATGGCGATACGAACGAAGGCCTTGAGCCACCATCATAGCAAACTCAGTGTAATCTCTCCCTCTCTCTTTTGCGCAATTCATAGCAACTTCGTCAAGCAGTTGTACAGATACTTGTGCAACGTACGGCCAGAGCTGATTGAGCCCAATCGACACTCTGTAGCACAGTCTCCGAGAAGATAAACAAATTTGCGTGGACGGTATTCTGATATCTTGCGTTGAGCTCCCCCAGGGCTTCGGGGAGGAATGGTCGGCAGGCCACTCTCCCTTCATTCGTCGGTCTGGGACAAAGCAGCCGTAGCCGCTGCGTTTCAGGAGGCCGGCGTCAAGCCTTCTCACCTGACAAGCCTGTACAAGTATGGTATGCAGGACTGAGAATGACCTTCATGCTCAAAGCGTGCAGTGTCGGGCTTCTTAAACAGTGTGCATATGTGTCCCATGCTTTTCCAGGGCCTGGCTGGTACAGGTAGCAAGACGAGTTCTGTGTATGCTGCAGGCACCTGGCAAAACATCCAGAGGCTGCATGGGAGGAAGTCCCAAACCTTCCCAGAGCAGCTGTACAGCTATTGAATGCAAACTTTAATCACTTGACCTCAACAGTGCTCCACTGCCAAACCTCTGGCAGTGCAGACACGACCAAGCTGTTGTTGAAGCTTCAAAATGGAATGCAAGTGGAGGCTGTAATCATGCATTATGATACAACAGGTATAAGCACTGCTCGTTTTGGATGTCAAAATAGCTTGATTAACAATGGCAAGTTGCAAGGTGCTTTGCTTCTGCATTGGTGCGCCCTGCTGCAGTGTTGATGTGCAACATCGCTGTGCAAAACTCATGAGCAGCACTGGTGTGCAACACTGATGCTCTGAATGCCACCCTAAACTCACATTGTCAAGCATATGAAGCACAGTGCTATGAGCATCCTTGCACCAAAACTTGCCCTGCTTAAGCCAAACATGCATCACTTATTTCCTGCTCATGCTGCTATGCATGACAGATGTTGATGCACATGCAGCATCAGCAAGGGAGGAGTGCAATGAGACAGCATCAGATGATGTTGCTTCTACCTCTGGCAGATCTCATGTTGCCGGTCATCAACGTGCCACACTCTGTGTGTCTTCTCAAGTTGGCTGCATAATGGGATGCACCTTCTGTGCAACTGGCACTATGGGCATCAAAGGGGATCTGACAACAGGAGAAATTCTTGAACAGCTTGTGCATGCGCAGAGAGTCACCCCCATCAGGAATGTAGTTTTCATGGTGAGCTTTTAGCTTGTGTTGTTTGCATACACATGCTACTTGCAGTGTCAGATTGACTAACAGGTCATGGCGTCGACATCAAAGTGATACACTGCATTTTTTAGGCGCTATGCTGCATCACATGGAGCAGATGTGGCACAGGTGTGGCACATGCTGCGAGACATCAGAATGTTGGGTGCTACATGTGCACATGGCAATGTTGCATTCTGATGTCTGCACGCAAGGCTGCTAGTCACATTCATCCACTATCATGGACAATGTGGTTTGATGCAGGGTATGGGTGAGCCACTCAACAATTACAATGAGGTGTCATCCGCAGTCAAAATGATGGTTGATCCTCAGATCTTTGCATTACGACGTAGCGCTGTGACAGTGTCCACAGTAGGGGTCATACCTCGCATGCTGCAAATGATGGAGGACCTACCTGGAGTCAGCCTGGCTTTGTCCTTGCATGCCCCAACACAGGAGCTGAGAAAGACAATAGTCCCCAGCGCCAAGTCTTATCCTCTAGAGAAGCTCATGGCAGCTGTTGACAAGTACCAGATGCAAACAAGGCAGAAGGTGAGCAACTTGTTTTCGCTATTTGCATCTGATTTCTGCGCTGCCCAGCTGCGTGATTTGCTTGTCAGACAATTTATGTAGTTAGCTGCCGGGCAATCAGATGAGCATGGTTTGTCTTTTGCTGCTGTACATGAGGGTGCATGCTGTAAATGGGAGCTGAGCAACAGGTCCAGGGTGCTCATTCCAGCAAAACGTGAAAGGGTTGGCACAAGGGCTGTCCACAAGTGCTACTGACCGTGCACATGAGTGCAGGTGTTTGTGGAATATGTCATGCTGGCAAAGGTGAATGACAGTGAGGAGCAGGCTCATCAATTGGGAGCTTTGCTGCAAGGCAGGGCAGTGGTCCTGAATCTCATTCCATGGAACCCAGTGTACAGCCCTGAGTTTGACTTTAAAGCCCCTGGACATCAAAGAACAGAAACTTTCCAGACCATTGTGCGTCAGTATGGAGTGCATTGTACTGTGCGACAAGAGAAGGGGCAGGACATCTCAGGTAGCTGTTACGTGGGACATGGCTTCATGTGCACCGCAGCCATACATTTGTCAGAGTGTTGCAACCACTGGTTGTTTTGGGCTGTACTGAGGGTTTGAAGCAACTTGCAGGCGCCTGTGGACAGCTTGTAGTGGAGTATGGTGCTGGAAAGGGCTGTGGTAGCAGCACCAACAGCGACATGGAAGACATTGCATCAACGCTCATTGGCACCAAATAGACATCATCTGACAACACTTCGTCCAGAGATACGGCTAGAACTTGAAATTGCACACTGTGACATGTGACATGCAATCATGTAGTCGAGTACTCATGTAGTCGAGTACTTAATATTAACTTAACTTAACTAGTTTGAGCAAACAGTGGGCATTCAATTGGACCCCTCTGGTTTTGTTTCAGCGAGGTCCACCTTAGTAATGCAGTTTGACAGTCTGGTAGCTGACGCGATGCCCGCCTCAGCTGCTGTAACAAGCCCAAGCCAGCTTGTCATTCAAGCCTGCACTCAATTTACAATTTGGCTTTATGCACATGCGTTCATCTTCTTCAGCGCTGCAGCGATTACTGCAGAGGGTACAACCGTTCCGCATGCTAGAAAGGGCCGACGAGCAATTGCGTCTACCGCATGGTACAATGCACAATCACACCGCAGCGGAATGTTAGATTGCCTGATCTGATCGTATCGCTAGTCTTGGCCTGTTGATCAGTTTGCAAAGCTTGAGGTTTTCACCGACAGCGCTGGGCTATTTGCAGCATTAAAACACAGTTGCATCGCTGTGGACAGCGTGCTGAGTGTCAACAGGCATCATGGTGACTTCTTAACGCGTTCATCACGTCTGCGCGTATGTTGCCGCCAAAGACCGCTGTGACACTATCGTATGCTGCCTGCAGTCTGATCAAGTTGATGCGGACATTCCCCTGCCAAATGAGCCAGATGACCGTGACTACCACAGTGATGACTCTCGTAACATTCAAGACGCCGGCAGTGATGATGAAGGAGAAGACCTGCAGGAAGATGCAGAAAGGTTTGATCTATGTGGTGCAAGCTTGAGTTCACATAGGGGTGGAGGTTGTTCGTCAGTTAACGAACAGGCCATTGACCAGATACGGCACACACTGGCATATGTCATGCCATCTGACAGCTCCTTGTTTGACTCACAGGGATTACCGTCCCAACGAGGTATTGGATGCATATGAAGAGGAAGGTATTGACGAAGCACCAGAGGCCGAGGATGTCACTCTTGAAGAGCAGCTTGCAGCACGTGCAAGAGCTGAAAGAGAGCTCAACAAGAGAGACAGGCGTGAGAACAGGCGTGGGTTGCCTGGTGCCCTGGAAGGTATATATAGCAAAAACCAGGATGCAGGACTAGCCTGACAGCTGTGTTCGAGCCTGGTGCCAATTTGCTGATCAGTCTGTGTGATATGCAGAGTCGGACAGTGATGAGAGCGACCGCCGGCCAGCTAGACGCCGCAGAGTTGAAGCTGCCCAGGCTGATGATATGGATGATGATGAGGTGTGGTTACTGACTCAAGTGATCAAATATGTAGATGCCAGTCACAGCATTGATGCAGCTGATTCGCAGTAATTGCTGCTTCTTACATGGCCAAGCAGACAGCACATCAAACTGCAGGTGCTGGGGGATCTTGATATGCCGTTTGAAGACATCAAAGGGCCACTGAGCAACTGGGTGAAAACAGAAAGCATCCAGAGGCAGATCAAGCTCCGCTTCCGTGCTTTTCTAGATCAGTATCGAGATGAGAACAACAATCTAGTGTATAAGCAGCGCATCAGAGACATGTGTATAGGTAGGTCTGAGATTTGCCTGGCGTGTTGTTGCAGCCATCTCTGTCATTGGCTGTGCTGTTGCACACTACTGCTGTCCTTCATGCAACCCTGTTTGCCTGTATAGCTTTCACTCACTCATTGGCACATGTTATGCATGATGACACAGATGATACTCTGCAGATGGGCAGCAGAGCTTGCTGGTGGACCTGGACCAGCTTGCACTTGTTCAGACAGACATCACCATCTGGTTGCAATGTCAGCCAAAGATTGTGATGGAGCTTCTGCACCAGGTTGCCAAGGAGGTGGTCTTGTTGGAGTACCCTGAGTATGAAAACACACATAAGGACATCTTTGTACGTGTGGAAGCAACCATTGAGGAGAACATCCGTGACCTGAGGTAAGCATTTGCACGCTGTTACGGACTGCAGAACTGACCGGCACTTGCACCATGTCTGTCATTGCTGACAGAGGGGCCTCGGGCTGAAGCCTGGTCCACAGCTTTTGTAGCACTGTCACTGCTGTGGTACTGCAGGCAGCATCATCTGAACTCACTGATCAGGTTCAAGGGTGTGGTGACGAGAAGAACAGGCGTTTTCCCTCAGCTGCAGATGGTCAAATTCAACTGCACCAGGTGCAGCTTTGTTGTGGGACCTTTCTTCCAGAACACTGAAAATGAGATCAAGGTCGGCGCATGTCCAAGCTGTCAATCCCAGGGCCCATTTGAGGTGAGCAATCTGCCTGCAGATACTGCACATTTACGTAGCTTGTTCTGCCGGTGCTGCCAAGCAAGCATGCCAAGAGTTGCCCAGCCAGCTGGCGTACAGTCTACAGAACGACAGACATCATTTGTGCTTGTGTGGGCAAGTTGCTCTTTCTTTAAAAGCTGATGAGCATACTTCACGCTGAATAGATTGAAGTATGCAGAGCTAGCTAAATGTGGCCTGCAGTTGAATGTTGCGGAGACGGTTTACCGCAACTACCAGAAGATCACTGTGCAAGAAAGCCCTGGTACAGTTCCAGCTGGCCGATTGCCCAGGCACAAGGAGGTTGTCCTGCTACATGATCTCATTAACAGAGCCCGGCCTGGAGAGGAAGTCATGGTCACAGGTGCCTTTCCAGACTCAGGACTTGCAGCAGTAGACACCATGAAGTGTACATCGCTCAAGTGGTTTGTGCCAGCCATCAATGTATTCCAAATCATAGCACAAAGCTGCATGTGTACATGCATACATTGTCAGGCTGTCCCTGCTGTAAGTTGACTGACAGGACAGTTGCTGTGAGCTGCCAGTTGTCACACAGTATGTCTTATGTGATGCAGGGGTGTACATGAACACTTATGATGCCACGTTGAATGCTCGGAATGGCTTCCCTGTGTTCTCCACACAGGTGGAGGCCAATTGGCTGTCAAAGAGTGAGGACAAGTATGCGTCCTTCCGCCTCACTGATGAGGACAAGGATGAGATCAACAGGCTGTCCAAAGATCCTAACATCGGTGAGCATCAAAAACCTGGTCTTGCTGACAGACTGTTTAAGACAAAGCAGTGTAGGCATGACATGTATAGTTTGCGTTATGCAAGCAGTGGCAGCATCTGTCACGCTTGCATAGCATGCTGCAACCTGAGACAAAGGTGCATCACAAACAGTTCTGGCAGAAATCTTTGCATCACAGCAACCAAATACCAACAGCCTGCATGTGACATTGGTGCAACAGCAGTCACGCAATAATGGGTTTAAGAAAAGAAAAGGTTACGCTTTTCAGCGATCATAACGGGAGGCTCCTGAGACGGCAGCCCGGAGCTATGACCATAGGCCATAGCCCAAAGGGAAAGGAAAATTCCTATACCCAAGGTGGATCAGGCCTGTTCTGTCTGGTTTTGTCTGTCTTCTCCCTCTCTGTTACTCTCCTAGATGTGAGAATCTTGTGAAATGTCAGAACAGAGTGCTCATGCAATTTGGACATAACTTTGCTTGCAGGTCCATGCTCTATACCAATCTTTGCTAGAGCGTCAGAGGTAGTGTGATATTGTGACCCAGATTGTCCTAAGATTATAGGCAGTGTGGTAACATT
>JAABUO010008020.1_pt1 | contig 11981 bp, 14 predicted proteins | sample 5559291 | NCBI WGS metagenome assembly JAABUO01 (sample SAMN10711878, study PRJNA513372) | rock metagenome | isolation source: Antarctica rocks | place: Antarctica: Victoria Land, Finger Mt sud | reverse complement strand
TGAGTGTGGCGAGGACACATACATCTTGGACGCTGCGGAGGAGGCTGGCATCGACCTGCCATACTCTTGCCGGGCTGGAGCATGCTCATCATGCGCTGGCAAGTTGGAATCCGGAGAGACTGACCAGAGCGACCAGTCATTCTTGGACGACGGCCAGATTGAGAACGGCTTTGTCTTGACCTGCGTAGCATATCCCACCAGCGATGTCACTATCGCCACTCACCAGGAGGAGAACCTGTACTAGGTGTTCAACTTCTTGTTCAGACAAAAAAGACAAGCTGTATCGGGATAACGTGGTACTGACAGTATATGTGTGATGTTTCTGAGTGAACATTCTTTTTCCATTTCACACGTAGCTTGTGCAAGTTTTGGACAAGTTATCCTTTCATTTTCCAGCAGCAGATCACATTATTCTATTGAAGCAGCTTGTTTCTGTTGCATGGTGCTGCCTGGTTAAGGGCCTTAATGCTAAACTGAAGCAGAACCTCCTTTGTGACAAGCTGAACACTACCTTCAATGAATGATTTGTGGACTGCATGCTGTAACAGTCATCTCCTGTCACACAATTTATCAACTGTAGACCTGGTTAGCACACAGCTGATGCTTGCATTGTGCTTGGCAATGAATGCTGATGGCCTCATATAGCATCAATCACTGGCATGCATATGCATGGATGAGGTATGTCAGGCAAGTAGATACATGTTTATCCACAATACAGTGGATACGCATAGTGCAAACTAGATTCATGTGTCACAAACAACCAAATGATCGAGATGTTTCCCCAGCAAGCATAAACAGTGTGTTGCTGCATGGGACGTTAATCGATCCTCATGCACTAAGCTAAATGACACTGCATGGCATAGTGTGCAATGTGGAGTTTGCCTGCTCCTGATGATGCTTTTGCGAAGCACACGCACTCATTTACACTCCCTAAGTTACAACCTGCTACATGCCACTGTGAGCCTTGAGACAAACCAAAATAGTCACCCAAAAAAAGCAGTCTGTGCGATTACCTAGCAGTGACCAGCTCATGGCCAGCAACATTTTTTCTAATCAGAACTGTGCTCAGTCTCTGATCAGTCACCTCAGCTGTGCAGCAACTAAACTCACAGCTTGCAAACAGCCTTAGCTGCAACATAAGAGCTTCAAAATGCACTGAAAGGCACCACAAGCCCAACAAAAGTTACAGCAGAACCTGTCTGACAATCTAAATCTTGATCCTGCAATCTACTGAGCTCCGCCATCCAACACAGATTTGACAACATGTCTTTTGTATGCCATTGAGTGGAGTACAGGTGCTTCAGCTGATAAGGCATGGTGCATGGTGAACCTTCGTGGGGCTAGGTCAAATGTCACTATCTTCGGCCGGCGCCCATGCGCTATGTTGCGCTTGTGACAGTAACTTGCCCTAAGCCCTGGACTGGTTCAGGAAGCTGAAGCTACATCAATCAGGTCTCAACAATGTGCTTTGCTGCAACGACATCATCACCATGGGGAGCAGAACACCCAGCTGTTCAGTCGCACTATTGAGGCCTGTAAGCCTGCTGATTTTGCTCATCATCTTCTGACACCTTGCGTTCCACCCAGATTTCCCTGCAACAGCCCTTAAAGGGCTTGCCACCTGCAGCATGAGGAGCATGTAGAGTACGCTGTGGTGATTAGTCCATGGTACGTGACCTGCTCAAACACATCTTTCTGCAGATGTGTTTGTCTTGTGGTGCTGCAGTAGGCACTTTGGCCCATTGGGCAGCCAGTCATGACTGCAACTGGCATGGCAAGCCTGCACACAAGCTCTGTACTGACATCTCCTACTGTTGCTTACCCAACTTTTGCTGGCACAAGGCTTTTCTGATAGCCAGTAACAGGGCAGTTTTGGGGAACATCCCTGTACAGCCTTCTCCACGCTGCTATTGTGGCACCGCTGTGTTCTTCATCATTGAGGCCTGAGCCTCCAGTCTTCAGCCTATGCTGTTGATGGCTAAGCACAAGGCTATAGCCGAGCCCAATGGCAGAAAAGCTTATGCTGCAATAGTGATGCCAACTGGTGTTGCAACAGGGCTGACCAGCCTTGCCCAGAGGCATCAGCGTTTGCAACATGCGGCCTTGCAATTGCCTACGTGTGGTCAGGTCATCAATGGCACATGGCATGTGAGAAGCTGGCACACACACATGCTGAATGCTCGTGCTTCAGATTTGCCAGCGCAGAATTGAGTGACCTCGAGGGCTGGTGGTCATGGCTGCATGCACAAGGTTGATAAGCTTGGAACTACACCAACAAGTAGTGCTGCGACTTGCCATTCAATGGGCTGTTGTTGGGCAAGTTGTTGGGCTGGCCAGCTGTGTATGTGGCCCATTGCTTCTGGCCCAGGGTTGGCCAGAAGCAATGGGCCAATGGAATACCCCCACCACCATGGTTGGAGCAGTATAGTTGTGTCTCTCTGCATGGCGCCGCAATCATTTGCACTCCTGCAACCTCTTCAGGGCAATGTCCACAGTCATCTAGTCCGAAGGTACATCAACACAGAGGCAATACAGCAATAATGCCCTGAGTGAGAGTAGAGAGGTGCCGGTGTGGATGTGTGAAGATGGTAGCACAGGCAGCAGGTATGGTATGAACCAGTCACAAACCGCCCATTTAACTGCGGCTCTGTAGCTTTGCATGAATCTGATGTCATGGCTGCAATTGATGTTGACAGCAGATAGATCATGTTTGGCCAATAGCTCATGGTGCTGTACAGCTGCTGCACATGTCTTGAACAGTTACTGAGCCTGATGGCTTCGCTAGTTCCTTGCTGAAGCATACTGCAGTTGCACTGTAGCTCTGAGCACAGCCTCAGATATGGCGGCATTGCTCACAGCCTGTTGAGGAGTGCAAGCACCGTGCTGTTGCCAACAGGGTGCGTGCATGGCTGACAGGTCTATAATTTGGTGTGAGGCAAATGTGATGAAACACTGATCCAGCATGACCATTATTTCCCAGAAATAGAAAGAGAGAGATCACAACGCTTCAGCCAGTCTCAACAAGTCTGATCACTTTGTTGAAGAAAGCCCAAAGTCATATTCATATTTATCATATTTAAAGGACATCAAGACAAGTGGGTAATAGCATCATGGCTGGCGTTACTGCTCGCTTCTGTCTTGGCACGAGCAACCTCGACAAGGCGAACTCCGGCGAACCGTGCCGCAGGATGTCGCTAGCAGCAATGTTTGGAGATCCTGCCCCGCGCAATTTCTGTGTAAACCTTCCCTCACCTCGACACATCAGATCTGCGTCGGTTCAGTCTCGGCTGCACGATGATGAAGACCTTGTGCTTGACAGTGATAGCTTTGGCCGCTTGCGCCGGGTCCGTGCAGGCTCAACTTGATGGCTCCGTCTTGACAGGTAGAAATACAAATGGCAGCTTCCGCAAACCTCGTGACGGTGCTGCCTGCGCCTAACGCTGCGCTCTTGTCGCTGCAGACTTGACCAACCAGGTCGACAGTTTCTGGCAAGAGTTGTTCGACGGAACATCGTATAGCCCCGACTTTCTGTCGTCGCTGAGCAATCTGACGGACCTGCAGCAGAAGCTGAATATCCCTCAGACAGGTGTACCAGTGTTGTCTCACTGTGCTTTACCAGCATTCAGCTTCCTGCTTGCCCAGCTGCATGTTGTGCTTATGCTGATCATCAGCTTTGCTGCAGATATTAACTTCATACAGACTCTGTTGCCTGGCAATGCTGCTAGTGAAATCTCACAGACAGTCAATTCAGCTCTTCTGTCAGGACTACAGCTAGCTGATGAGCTAGAAGCTGAATTCTGCACGCCCCCCTATATCCAGAAGGGCGTCAACTACCCCACTGAGTGTGAGGTAAGCACCACTCCTTGCACATGAGTTTACTGACTCCCCTTGGATGACCCTAAACCTACACAGTACGATTTCATCATAAGTAACATGATAGTCATAACGCAGACTTGACCATTAGCTTTGCATCAAAATTGTCATCGGTGTAGAACAAGATCTTACATGCTTGACAATACAAGATGTAACATGTGCATTGCTTTGAGCCTGGTTTGCTGACATGTGCTGCAGGGACCCGAGTACATCTTCACCATCTCTGGTGGCTACTGCTTCATTGACAAGGACACCAAGGCGGTCACATGTGTGAAGCCCCAGGTCATTCTGGAGAAGGTGGCGGGAACCTGCACTCTGAAGTACACCAGCCCTACCACTACCTTTGTGAGCCACTCCTCCACACTGTTAAGCTGTCAAGCAATGCATGCAGCTGCCCAACAACATGTTTTGCTGCTTATGCTGACAGTGTCCATCCTGGTATTGTCCAAAAAACAGTACCTTTACCATAAGTTGTGAAGTATAATTGCGACGCGGCGCATGTGTGTCAGCTTAGGTTAGCAATGTCTTTTGCGACAGCTTCCATCAGGAACTGTACCTGTCTGTTGACACTCTGCAAATTGGCCTGTGCCTAGCCAAATTGCTGCAGACATGCTCAACAAACTGTCTGCATTCTACATTCCATTCATGCCTCAGCGTCAGACATAAGCGCCTGCATGAGGGTGTTGACGTGCTGATATGTCATGCAACACTTTCACTTGCTGTCTGCCTGTCATTGTCTTCTGTCACAATTCTGATTCAGCTTGTTCTGTTCACAAGATCCATGCGCATCACAGAATGACCTTAGCAGATGTACAGCACCTGACAATCGAAACCTGCTGCTGTTGCAGGACAAGGAGTGCAAGGCAACAAAGGTGTTTGGTGATGCTCAGTCAGGGGTTCTTGCCAGCTACCCAGGAGAGACATTCGACCTGAGCCAGATCTACAACCTCACACAGTCCTCCATGAAGTCAGATGGCCTTGACCTGTCCAACCTGTTCAGCAACTTCTTGGACACTGCCACCCCTGAATCAGCTGCTGAGTCAGCTGCAAGCGTTGCTGCCAGCGGCTAATAAGGTGTTCATCAGCTGATTAGCGTGCAGCCTTTGAAATGTGTCAATTAGGGATCTGGCAGTATGTCTGGCTGGAGCATCAGTGCTTGTGTAGTCAGTACAATATCTCCATGCAGAGTCAAATATGATCAGCATTGCAGCCCCAGCTATAGCATGACAGACTGCAGCAAGTGCAGTAACTTCACATGATTTAGCATGCGTAAACTCAATGACTTTGTAAATAGAATAATTGATTGTCAAAGCCACCTGCTGTAGCAGAGCTGAGGTAAAAGGCGCGTTGCTAGCGTGTCAGGAGGCTAATTTCCTGCAGTATTACACCTGCACACAACTTTTTTGCTCCACACATGCTGACAACTTTGCTACTTGATTCTACACGGCCGCGTGATGCAATGCAGTACCTGATGAGTGCATATCAAGACTGTTGTGTGGTTTCACAACACAGTATGCGGCTAGCAAAGTATGCGCTGCCATGCCTCTCAGTTGAGAAGCATTCACGCCCTCTGAACGAGGCCCTAGCATTGAATCTGGGGATAGCTTTCGGGATTGCAACACGTCCTTACTGGCAATTGCAAATCAGTAAAGCTCAGACTGCGATGCTCGAGTGAGCAAGCAGGCGCCAAGGCAAGTCAAGAAGCATGAGTCCATGGGCCTGATAGCAGCAGCAATCGGTGCGCATTGCTGCTATATAGCCCAGTGCGCTTTTGTGCGGGATGCCTGCCCTCAACGAGCAGGCTTATGAGCTAGCGAAGCCCGAGTGTCAGGTCCAACGCACTGACCAAGTTTTCTTGATACGTTTTACTGGGGAGGTGTTCCCTGATTACGAGTACGTGTCTCAAAAGCTATGTATTGTCGCAAACATGTAACAAATCAGCTGCTTTTGCGTGCCTATCACGCAGCTGCGCCGTATTGCCGAAGTTTAAGCTGCTTGCGGCCATGCCAGGCAGCAAGTTTGCCCTCATACTGACCTTATTGAGGCAGTCCGGCAGCCAGCTGAAACTTCTTAGCATAAAAACCGATTTTGCGCGCTCGGATCACGCATGCAACATTGAAGACGCTCGTTTGCGCACACAGGCTGTATCTCGGCAAGTTGAACTTCTATCGCCAACGACAGTGGTCCTGTCAGGTGACTGGTAAGCATGGACTGACATACGAAGAAGCAGCCACTTCGGAGCAGAAGTCCAAAGCGTCTGGCGGTCAGGTGAGTCTTTCCCGCAGCGTCGACAAGCTCTGTTTGTTTGAGCCGGGAACGGTGGTCGCAAGCTCCACAACTGATCTTGGTCTGAGATGCTGAGTAGGACACCTGTGGCCTGGCTTCGTCTCATGCTTACTTTCCTCTGCTCTCTTCATCAGCAGCGGTCACAGTGCCTTATATATGCATACTGAGTAGCCTTGCTGCCAGTCACAGCTGCACAGTCTGTTACCTACAAGCTGTGAAACTACACCCCTTTACTGTGCTTGCTCACATGCTCATTGCAGTCTTCACCGCAGCTTCCCCATATGTGCTGTTCTATACAAGCCTGTTTACATGGCATGCGATTGAAATGCTCTGCTGGTCTGGCAACCGCTGCTGAGCGTGTGTAGCCTCACAGCACAGCGCAGGTTACACAACTGTGTGCAGCCGTCTCTGACAGTCTCTCCAACATGATGCAAGTTGCCCCTGCATGCAGTTCCCGGCCATATATGAAGAACCTGTCATGCGGCACATTCATCATAGTACACACAAGCTGGATGACCTAGCAGGCCGCATTGCAGCTCACTTCAGAGACTCCTTTGTGTGTGGGGAGGAAGTGCTTGGCAGCAAGGACAGCACCCCAACACCTTGCAGGGTCGTTGCGGTCCATGAGGCTCCTCCTGTTGAAGGTAAAAGCAGCAGTCCCCATAAATCCACATACCCTCCATGCTGCATTCACCTTTGACATGCTTGAGGGTCAAGCGCTGCCACGTGTTTAGTAAACTTTCAGCACAACCGTACAACAAGGCATAGATGCATCTGCTAGGCTTTTGTGGGTGAAATGCAGGTATGAAAACAAGTGTCATTGATTCTCAGTACAATGCCCAGCGAGTGGCTGCTACTTGTTCTGCCAAGAAGTACTCATACTGTGATTTTCCAGGCACAATCTTTCATGAGGTGCAGGTGTGGAGGCAAGTGTATTTGACACACAGTATGACGTACAGTGGGTGGCTGCTGGCCACCTGCCAGGCCAGCCTATCAGGATGCCCCGCACAGACTTGTTCAGGAAAAAGCCTGTTGTGACCAAGCCAATGCTCAAAACGTGGATTGCTGAAGTAGCATCGTGTGAGATGATTCAGGTGAATGCTTGCGTCGGCTTGTTCAGCAGTTGGCAATAGTACTGCTGCCTGTTCACATGGTGCAATGCAAGGCAATGCTTTTGTGTGGTATGCTGGTCTCAACCCTGTTCATTTGCATATGTCTAAAGCTAAGTATCAGATGCTACTTCCTTCACATACAGCCTCATGTGTGTCCTCACAATGCAATGCCAGATTGTCTGTACAGGGTGTCAAGGGGGTTGCATGCATCTGGAGAGCAAATGAAGACTTTGTAGACAAGTACAACTTGGCGCTGGAGCTGCCAACAGACTTGGTAAGTTTCACCTCAATGTACTCATGCAACCCAACCCTTGTCTTTTGCAATTTGGCTTTTGCCAGGTGCTTCCTGCTTGCCTACGTCCACATCTTTATGCGACTGCACAGGCAGCATGCTGTGCATTGCGCCTCACATGATGCTCTCTGCCAGCCATTCGGGAGATCATTCTGGCCCGAAAAATGCACTCTCTTGCTGGTCAGAACAGCAGAAAGTACAGCAGTGTTGGCAATACATGCATTGTGCAGCACATAGCATCTCAGCTGGTCTGCATGGGAGGTCACATCATGACTGAGGTGTTGATGCAACACTGGTGCTGATGCGAAGGGCAAGAGGTGTGTCAGAACAGCCTGCTCATGCATCTGGCGTCTTTTGCAGAGTCCTGACACATTGCTCTTGTTGTAAACAAAAGCGAAAATGAACATGGCAACTGGACTATGCAGTCACTACGCTTGACTGCTATCCCTGCCTTTCACTGCTACGCATATTCACTCTGCGTTGTACAGCTTGCTGCCTGCATGCAGAAGCAACAACTGAGGCAATCAGAGCAGCTCTGTGAGCGTTGCAGTCTCTTGCACCTGCCTCTGATGCTGTGTGCTTCTTGTTCGCAGAATCAAAAGCTGAAGAAGGCAGAGCAGCGCAAGGTGCAGCAAGCAAACAAAGCCTCCAACAAGGCAGCACTTGCCAAGGCAGCTGAGCAACAGGCCATCAAGGACGAAGCAGCAGCCATTGTGGCAGCTGCCTTTGCTCAGGGTGCAGAAGCTGAAGACGCCCATCCCAAGCCAGATCCCGAGCCACCGCTATCTATCAAGGAGCAGGCAGCTGCTATAGCAGCTGCTGCTTTTGCGCAGGCTCCTCCAGATGCACAACAGGTGAGGGGTTAACAGATGAGTCATCATATGCCTCCAGATGCACAACAGGTGAGGGGTCAACAGATGAGTCATCATATGCTGGCCTGGCCCCCTGATCCACATCCTGCACAACAGATTTGATTGTCGTCAGACATGGCAACGTATGTCAATAACAGACAGCATGCACAACAATCACCTGGCAGCTTGGTAGGCTGTTTCTGCCATCAGTACATTTGCTGCAGACATGCCAAACATGAAATGAAAATCCAGCTGTACTGACTCTCATTGGCAATGCCTGACGTCATTGATGGCCACCATGCATGTAGAGCGCCACTGTGGCGGCGCTGATACTGTGCCTGGGCATCAAAGCGATATTCATGCTCAAGCTGCCAAGCCTTGCTTTCAGGGACACCAGCAAGACGACATGCTGGATGATGATGATGAAGATGACGGGCCAGAGGAGGAAGAAGAGGCGAGCGAACCAGAGATGCGGGTTGCCAAACGCAAAAGAGTGCCGGTGCCTCGCCCCAATGCTGGGACACCAGTCAAGCCAGAGTCCCTTGAGGAAGTAGAGCAACGGCTGCAACCTGGATCTGTCAAGCATGCCATCTTTCAGGTGCATGACTGATCTGTTTGTGCACTGCTGAAGCTCCCACCTGTCACACCTTCCGGGCAGCTGTACAAGGCAGCCAACAGGGCAGGAGGTTGCCATGCCGTGTCTCAAGGCCACATTGTCAGCCTGTGCAACTTCGTCGCATGCTGCTGCCAACATGCATGCAGCTTAGATACTAAAGCAGCAGGGAAGCTCGGCTGAGATATAGCAAATCCTTACGGGTCTGCATAGCTTCACAGGTTAAAAGAGCCTGCAGATTCTTGATGATAAGCTTGTTGTAATGTGTACGCACAGGTGCTGAAGAACTATGGGCACAAGGGGCACAAGGGGCAGTCAGTGGGCAGGATAGTGGAGGAGATGTCCAAGAGGGGGCTGCGTGACTTCAGCAGCGCCCGCAATGCAAAGAGCTCCGTAGCTTCAACTTGTGCTCATGACACTGCCTTTGCCAGAGTAGCTCCAGGCACTTTTGCCCTCAGGGCCGTACCTGGCGTTGTAGAGGTAACACACACTCCACCTGACCGTGCTTACTGTTGCTCCCAGTTTTGGCGGTCTTGGAATTTGGCCCTCGTGGGGTTGTTGTTTTTCTGAAGTCATCAGCTGAATCAGCTTGTTTTCACCAAGTGACTGCTTTGTGGGTGTCTGTCTGTGAGACTGCTGGTTGATGTGCCACCGTCCAGGGGCCATTCACATTCCTCTGCAATCCTCATGTACTGCAGATTGTGCACCTGGCACGGTTGTTTGGTGTGCCGTCGGCATGCGTTTGTTGGGCTTTATAAGACTAGAAACGTTTTCAATGGTATATGGAAATCAGTATATGGAAATCATCCTGTGATTGAGAAGAACAACACACCTGGTTGAGGATGCAGACCTGGCATGTGTTACTTGGCTTTCTGTTGCATTTTGGCCTGTGTTACTTAGCTGCTGTCAGTCAAAATTGACTAACATGAATCAATAGTGAAGAAAAATTCAACATCGCAAAATGTCTGCTCACCACGTCATCTTTGCGGCAAGAAACAAAACATTGCCACTGCTTCTTGGCATCACACTCTTGTCTTATAAAGCTACATGTCGGTTGTAAACCTGGGGACAGCTGCATGTGATGTGTCCAGGTTCCTCCAAGCACTCCGGGGACCAAATCTGTCCCAGCTACTCACGAAGAAGAAGCAGAAGCCGAGGAGGCTGTCATCAAGCCTGCCCCCCGCTTTGCCAAGTTTGACCGCAACAACTTCAAGTGCAGCAGATGCCTCAAGGTGCGGTGCAGCAAGCGACTTTCCCACCTAGCATGGTCAATGAGAAGCAGATGCAAGACGCCATGCCTGCTAGCTTGTCTTGTGTTGCACTTAGTACACATGTTTCTGATCAGGGTGCTGACAATCGTGGCACATCTGTACAACCCAGTTGGGATGCCTTAGATGTAAATTGGTCCCCTCCTCCTCCTCCTATGTTGCAGCCTGTTTTGACCTGCTTTTGCTGTGATCCATGTAGAGTCTTCCAATGGCACGATTCTTCCCCCATCCCTACACTCAACCTTTCCCCTGACCGCAACTCACTCACACTCGACACTGCCTGCCCTTGCTGCCTTGCGGCTTCGGCCTGCTAGGCATGGGGCTTCAGACGTACCACCATGGGATCCAGGTAGAGCACACCTGCCGAATTTGTGCTGCTGCTCCAGATCAACTTTGACGTGGCTCAAATAGCTATTGATGCCTCAATAGGTGTGTTAGCTGTTCCATCATTAGAATAGCCTTCAGTCAATAACGCGTGTTATGGTTAACAAATGCAATCATTCTTCAAGAGAGTAGATTCAAAACCAAAACCTCGATGCTTCACCCCAGTTGCAGCTGCAGCTATGTTTTGCCATCTTGGGGCAGCCAATCATGTCGCAGATGCCCCGTCCATAGGGCAGTAATCTCAGTTAGTGCTTTGTGCATGTTGACTCCCTAGTCATTGTGTGTCAACTCCCCTGATGACTCCCAAAGACTAGCAATGTCAAGTATGTGACTGGATGAACTGGCACTGTATGTCAAACCCCCCTGCATGTGATCTTACAGCATTGACCCTTTCAAGCAAATTTTAAAAAGATTCAAAGGTCTCAGATTTCCTGTGCCAGCTTCCAACTGCTGTGCTGCTAGAGGAGCTGTCAGAGTGGCAATATGGTCCTGCTCAGACTTGCATAAACAATCCCCCAATGGATTCTCGTTGACCACTTCCTCAGCTGTTTGGCCAGAGACCTTCCATCTCGGGTGCAATGCGCCAACACGACTTGGGCCCCTCAAGGCAGCCATGGCCTTTGTCAAAGACTGACCTGGCTGATTGCTGCAGATGCATCACCCAGAGGGCAGCCCGCTGGCATTGTGTGACACCTGCCCGCGCAGCTTCCACCTGCTGTGCATGGGTCTGGACTGGGAGGAGCTGTCAGAGGGGGACTGGTCCTGTCCACGCTGTGCTGAGCGCAAGGGCCTGCCCACCAAGCGCCTGACTGTAGATGAAGTCAAGAATCGGCAGTCCACTGGAGGTGGCCGGTGCGTCATGTTTGTGTGCTGACGCATGTGCCTGCATGTCCACCTGCCAGCCTGTCTGTCTGTCTGTCTGTCTGTCTGTCTGTCTGTCTGTATGTCTGTCTGTCTGACTGTCTGTCTGTCTGTCTGTCTGTCTGTCTGTCTGTCTGTCTGTCCTTCTGTCTGTGTGAGTATGTAGTACCAGGACTTTGCCTGCCTGTCTGCATGCCGTTTGTCTGCCTGTGTCTGTCAGTGTACATCTGTGTATCATCCTGTGTGCCTGCCTGCCTGCCTGTGCCTTGTAGCACCTCTGTATGTCAATCTGCCTGCCTGCCTGTCTGCTTGGCACTGCCTGCGTGTTCTGTCACACAGTGCACAATATGCAGGATGTCCAAGGCAGAGCAAGAGAAGACAGACAAGATGCTGATCAAGTCGCTAGAAAGAGAAGAGCGAGAGCGAAAAAGGGTATGTCTG
>JAABUO010008015.1_pt1 | contig 11984 bp, 5 predicted proteins | sample 5559291 | NCBI WGS metagenome assembly JAABUO01 (sample SAMN10711878, study PRJNA513372) | rock metagenome | isolation source: Antarctica rocks | place: Antarctica: Victoria Land, Finger Mt sud | reverse complement strand
GACGCGCGCCGTGGTTGGTCTGGTCAACCGCCGCCTCGACCGCCAACAGCGGTACCGGGCGGCCTAATCGGAACGATGGGGAGGGGGCCATGCGTCTCAACTCCTATTGCAAAGATGAACTAATGGAATGAGCACGAGCGCATAACGTTGTCCGCGCGCGACAGCCGTATCGTCGTCGATAGCCTGCTCAACCCTGCGGGGCCAAACGACGCGCTGCGAGCGGCCTTCGCGGACTACAGAGAGTTTACGGGCCAGCGCTAACCCACCACCTTGTAGATCGTCACACCTAACTTGCGATAGGCGACCTGCAATTGGCCTGCCGAGACCATGCGGTCGAACTTGGCTAGCCCCGCGGGGTCGAAGCCCACGCGCGGGTGCCCCTGTCCATTCGGCGGAGGCGCCGTCTCATAGGCGGCGACGTTGGGGTCGCCGCGCTCGGCGATGCCGACGTAGATGTAGGAAACGTGGTACTGCCGCAGCAACGTCAGCGCCTGCGCCGCGTCGGGCGTGTTGTAGATCGTCTCGACGTCGGCCGAGCGGTTGCCCACCGCCACGCCCGCCGTGCGCGGCAGGTTCGTCACCCAGCGCCCGTTAGTACCGCCGGTCCAGGTCACGCGCCCACTGTCGAACTGGTTGACCCACACCGGCGGAAAGTCTTTCGCCGGGCGGGCCTGGCCGGAGTAGCGCTCCTGCTGGTCTTCCCCCGCCCAGCTGATCACGTTGGGCAGGCCGATCAGCATGGTGACCTTGGTCGCGAAGTCACGGTAGTCGCCGCGGTCAGAGGTCAGCAGCACGGGCATGCCGGTGACGTGGCCGTTGATCCAGCTGATCGCCGCCGCGTCGCCGGGGTAGAGCGCGCGCACGAACGCCGCGCCATCCAGCCCCGTGGGAATCTTCGCCTCCGCCGTCTGACTCCAGCTACTACGCAACTGCAGGTGCGTGTATGTGCCGAAAATGGGGAATAGCGCGCCGCCCGCGACGAGCGCGGCCAGCGCTGCCCACCACAGCGGCCGCCAGCCCCACCCGCCGTTCGGCGCGGGCAGGCGCGGCAGGGAGCGTGTGGCGCCCGCATCGACGCGCGCCGGCTCCATGTGATCTACCGTGGTCACGGTCTCAGAGACGGCGCCATCTTCGTGCTCCTCGTCCACACCATCCTCGTGCGGAGTAGGAGGCGACGCGGGCCACTCCTCCGGTTGGGCCGAAGCCTCCACATTATTCGTGTGCGCGAACCGCGCGTCGTCAAAGCGTACGTGCTCGTCCTGCCCATCCGCCCCTAATTCCGACGCGGGGACGGGCGGGACGCCCGCGCTCCCAGCCGTAGGGACGGGCGGGGCGCCCGCGCTCCCAGAGTCGGAAGCGTATGCGCTGTAGGCCCGCGCCGTCGCGCCACCGCCGCTACCCGCTCCAAGCGACACGGGAGACAAACGCCGCGTCAGGGAGGCGGTGGTCAGCGTCAGTGTGGGGACCGGCGCCCGCGTTGGGACGGCCGGGGCGCGCTCCTCCGCTGGAACGGCGCGGCGGCGCGGCGGCACGAGCGCGGACAGCGCCAGCGCGCCGGAGAGGGCCAGCAGCGGCCAGGCCTGGTTGTACAGCTTGAAGAACGTGTTCATGCGCCCGGCCTCGTTCTGCATCACGAAATCGGGGATCGCGGTCAGGGCCAGGCCCATGATCGCCAGTACCAGGGCGAAGGGCTGGCTCTGGCGCGGGTCCAGCCAGCGCGCCCGCGCGCCGGCCTCGACAAGCGCGATCGTCGCGGGCGTCAGCAGCGCGGCGATCAGGGCCAGCGTCGTATAGCCGAGGATGAGCAGGCCCAGCGCCAGCAGCGCGCCGCACAGCAGCAGGTGCGCGCTCAGGCGCGCCGGCGACCTGTCCGCGCCCGCGCGCCGGCCCCGCGCCAGCCCGTCGGCCAGCCGATAGAGCCGCGGCAGGTCGTGCCGCCGACCGCGGTAGTAGAGGGTAAACTGGAGCGCCGTGACCAGGCGCTCCAGGCGGTCCAGCGGCCGCGTCTGGCGCTGCAGGAAGACGGCCAGGAACGAGACCAGCAGGAAGAGCGGCAGCCCCAGGTGCAGCAAGTATTGATCGGTCGGTGTGCTCGGCGCGAGGAACGTGAAGCCCGAACTGATGCCGAGCACGCTGGCGTAGAACGGCCGGTACAGCGCGAGGCAGAGCAGCCCGAGCACACCGCCGGGCAGCACGAGGTCGCGCAGGACCAGCGGCCAGCCGCGCCGCCCCAGCGCGAACCAGCCGCGCAGGCCGAAACCCGCGACCAGGAGCAGCAGCGCCGTCGGCAGGTCCCACAGGTTGGTCGGCCCCGTCGCGCCCGCCACCACGGCCATCAAGGCGCCTAGGAGGAGGAGCTGAGGGATACGAAGGCGATAGAAGGGCGACACTGGGAGCGCGGGCGTCGCGCCCGTCCCCCGTCGTGAAGGCGCCGCTACTCCAGCCTCCCCTGCGTCAAACGCGGGGACGGGCGCGACGCCCGCGCTCCCAAAGGCGGCGTCATCGCCGCGATCACTGCCCAGCCCACTAACGGCGAGCGCGAGCAGGATCACGCCGAGCACGATCGGGATGTCGATGACGTGCGCGTGCATGTCGCCGTACATGAAGCTCCAGATGGGGTACTCGTTGATGGCGCTGCTTGTGGGGGTGCTAAGAATACGTGAGCTGTTCCAGAAGAAATCGGACGGCAACTGTGTGCCGTTCTGGTGGGTCAGGACAGCCACGAGACCGCCGAAGGCGTCGCGCAGCCCGGCCACCCCAGGGATGAATGAGGGGCCCGCGTGGGCCGGGGCGAGCGTGGCGAACTGCCCCACCATGCCCAGGTTGCCCAGCACACCCTCCAGCGCCAGCGCCGCCCCCCCGACCCAGGCACGGCCAGTCGCGTTGTAGCCGATGGAGAAGGCGATGGATAGGGTGAGCGCGTAGAGCGTGAGCAGGGCCAGATTGAAGCCGGTCGCCACGGGGATGCCGACAAGCTTCATCAGCATGCCGGTGAGGTACTGCCCGTAGTAGTAGTAGTTGAGCGTGCCGCCCGCGAACCACGGGTCGGCCGGCGGGAAGTACTGGCTGCGCAGGATGGCGTTGGTGAACGAGACTTCCTGCGTGCGCTCGCCGCCCCACGTCAGATGCCACAGGTCGGGGTAGGCCGCGCGCACGGCGGCGAAGGCCAGGAACGCGCCCAGGAAAACGAGTTCGGCCCACATGACGCCGCGCCGGCGCGCGCGCAATGTCGCCCACAACGCGCGCGGACGCAATCCCAGGACCAGCGAGAGCACGAGCAGGAGCAGGCAGACGCCGAGGATCAGCCCCCGGCTATAGGTGGCAATGCGCAAACTGGCCGCCAGCCACGTCACGTAGCCCACGATGAGGACGCCGCCGAGCTTGGTCAGCGCGTAGCCGCCGTCGCGCAGCAGCCCGCCGCAGGCGCGCATGATCAGTGGCAGCGCCAGCAGGCCGAGCACCTCGACCATCACGAGCCAACTCAGCAGCGGGATCTGCGCCAACGGGTTGGACGGCGCGAAGACGCTGTTGTAGGTTGGGGCTTTCTGGTCGGCGCGCGCGACCGCCGGAGACAGCAGCATCGGGTGCGTGGGGTCGTAGGCGGCCACGGTGGGCTCCAGCCGCCCATTGTCGGTCAGTAGCGCCGTGGCCTTAGCCGGGTCGATCGTCCCGACACGTTTGAAGATGTAGACGGGCGGGGCGTCATACTCCGAGTAGTTCTGGTCGGCCTCGTACCACAGACGCGTCTGGGTGTACTGGTCGGCGCGCGGCACGGCCTGATAGTCGTTGACGACGAACGGCCCTAGGTGCGGCGCGTCCTTGAAGCTCTGCACGCGCCGGAAGTTGAGCTTGTCGCCGAACAGCAAATCGTACCAGCGGATGCTGTAGGGGTAGCGGCCCGGCTGGTGCGCCACCGAGCCCATCACACGCGCGCTGGAGATGATGATGTAGTCGGCGCTCCGCAGCGCGTTGACGAACATGGGCACGGTCGTGGGGCCGTCGCCGGGGCCGAGGGTGTCCAGCGACAGCGTACGGTACGGCGGCACGACCACGCCAGGCGGAGGCCCGTAGGGCAGCGCCTCGTCCCAGCCGCCTTCGTTGGTGATCGTCGCACCGGCGGGGATGTGCGCGGCCATCCAACGCGTGGCGGCCAGGCGCGTGTTCTCGGCGGTGTAGACGTTCTCACGCGCCAACCCGTAAAGCACGGTCAGGGCCACGGCCGCGAACACGACGCCTCGGGCCACCCAACCACGAAGCGTAAGTCGTCTGAATACACGCGCCCACGCTGCCATGGGGACGGCCGAGGGGCGGGGGCGGGCGAGACGCCAGATGGCGACGAGCAGCGCGGCGGCGAACAGGATGAGTACGGGCACGAGAGGTAACATGTAGCGCAGGAACTTCATGTATTGCCCGCCGGTCGCGGCGAAGAACACGACAACCCAGGCCAGCAGAACCAGTTCGGAGCCGCGCCGACGCCGGACCTGCCGCCACGCCGCCCAGACGACGCCAGCTACGGCGGCCAGCCCCAGTGGCGGTCCCAGCGTCCAGCCAATCAACTGTTGCAAGGGGTACCAGTAGGCCGGTAGCCCGGAGAACTTGCGCGTAAAAGCTTGCTCCTGGATACCCTGCGCCAACTGCAGCTGATACCATACTTGGGACCACCAATTGGTGAAGTCGATGAAGGCGTACGGCATCGTCACGAAGACGGCTACGACCGCGACGGCCAGCGCCAGCAGCAGCAGCAGCGGGTTGGCCGGCAGCGCGCGTCGCGCAAGTCGGGACGCACCCTCTTGAGACCTGCCGGCTGAAAGCCGTAGGTCGCTGCGGATGGACCCGTCGTCGCGCACCTCAACGCGACGCTCCGCGCCACGGTAGAGGTGCGCGACGACGAGCGGCACGATCAGGGGCGCGGCGCTGACCTTGCAGGCCAGGGCGAAGCCAAGCCACGCGCCCGCCCAGGCGTAATCGCGTGGGCACCCATAGCGCGCGATACGCACGCAGAAGTAGAGAGCGCCCGTCGTGCAGAAGGCCAGGTAGGTATCGACGTTGGCGAAGTGCGCGAACTCCAGGTCCAGCACGGTGAAACAGCCCAGCAGCGCGGCCAGCAGCGCGACGAAGCGGTCGTAGACCAATCGGCCAATCAGGTACACGAACAGCAGCGTCCCCGTGTCGGCCAGTCCCGAGAGGACACGCCCACTCTGGATGATGCCGGCGCCAGGCAGGTCGGCTCCCGACAGCCCCGCCAACGGGCCGCCGATTGTCCGCCCGATCGCGCCCAGGATATGGCCGAAAATCACCGTCGCGTAGAACGGCAGGTGTCCGTAGGCGGAAAAGTGGGGGTTGAGCGGCGAGGCCGGGCTCCAGAACTGCGCCCAACTATGGGGCAGGTTCAGCCCAACGAGAGCGTTGCTAATAGCGCGCTCGTCGGGGTGCAACTCCGTGCCCTCGTCCCAGTTGTAGCCATAGACGCGCAATGCTGCCGCTACTGCAAGGATAACAAGCAGGGGCAGAGCGGGGCGCCGCGCAGCCAGCCAGCGGCCCAACGGGCGCTCTCGCGCGACGACGGCGCGCGCCGGGTGGTCGTTCGGCGACACGCCGACAGGCGACGCGTCCGGCGCGTCCGGCGCGCTAGCGGGCACAGACAACGTTTCAGGAGCCGGCGACACGTCGCGCTCGGCAGGCTGTACGGATTCTATGGGTTCGTCCATGGACCTCGGTAACTTTGGATCTGAATGCTCATGCTATCTTAGTGGATAATGGCGATTAAGCCATCAAGAGAACTATAGTCACACTCCGCGCTACCCGCCAACCCATCACTCGTCACTCAGCCCATACAGCCGGCCGAACTTGTCGCGCAGGTAGCGCAGGTAGGGCTCGGGGTCGATGGAGCGGCCGGTCGCGCGTCGTACCAGTTCGTCGGGCGTGAACTTGCGCCCGTGCCGGTAGATGTGCGCCTGTAGCCAGCCGAGCAGGGGCGCGAAGTCGGCCCGCGCGATGCCGTCGGGGATCTCCGGCGCGTCGCGCACCGCCGCCTCGTAAAACTGCACCGAGAGCACCGTACCGATGGTGTAGGTCGGGAAGTAGCCGATGAGGCCGCCCGACCAATGCATGTCCTGCAATACACCCTCGGCGTCGTTCGGCGGCGTGATACCCAGGTAGTCTTGCATGGCGGCGTTCCAGGCTTCGGGCAAGTCGTCGACCGCCAGGCTGCCCTCAAGCAGCTTCCGCTCCAATTCGAAACGCAGCATCAGGTGCAGGTTGTAGGTCACCTCGTCGGCCTCGATACGGATCTGCGACGGCGACACCTTGTTGAAGGCGCGGTACAGCGTCTCGGCGTCCGTGTCGCCCAACGCGGCGGGGAAGGCCCGCCGCGCCAGGGGGAAGTAGTGGCGCCAGAAGCTCTCGCTCCGGCCGACGACATTCTCCCACAGGCGCGACTGGCTTTCGTGTATGCCCAGCGAGGCGGCCTCGGCGAGCGGCGTCCCCGCCAGGTTCGCGCCGATGCCCTGCTCGTAGAGACCGTGCCCGGCCTCGTGCATCGTACCCATCAGGCACACCTGCAGGAATTGTGGGTCGACACGCGTGGTGATGCGCACGTCGTCGCGCGAGAAGCCCGTGGCGAAGGGGTGCACCGTGAGGTCGAGCCGGCCGCGTGCGAAGTCATAGCCGAATTGGCGTACCACATCCTCCGAGAAGCGCAACTGCGTCTCCTTATCGTAGGGGCGATGCAGTACCGCGTCGTCCACGCGATCAGCGTGCGCCGTGATGTCGCGCAGCAGCGGCACGAGCGCGGCGCGCAGGTGGTCGAAGAGGGGCTGTACCTGCGCGATAGTGGCATCGGGCTCATATTGATCAAGCAGAGCGTCGTAGGGGTGCTCCGTGTAGCCGAGGTAGTCGGCCTGCCGGCGCGCCAACTCGACGTTCTTGCGCAGCCAGGGCGCGAAGTCGGCGAAGTTATTGGCGGCGCGCGCGGCAACCCAGACCTCATAGGCCAGAGCGTGGGCGCGGGCCATCTCCTCCACGAAGTCGGACGGGACGCGCGTGGCCTGGTCGTAGTCGCGGCGCGTCACTTGCACGAGGCGGGCCTCGTCGCTGTCCGCGTCGAGCCCCGCCGCGCGCACCTCCCGCTCGACCGCTTCAAGCAGCCGCGCCGTCTCGGCGTCGACGAAGGCGCGATGGCCGATGGCCCCAAGCGTGGCGAGTTGGTTGGCGCGCGCGGCGGCGCCGCCGGGAGGCATATAGGTCGACTGGTCCCAGTTCAACACGGCGCGCGCCGCGGTCACGTTATGGATCTCGGCCAGCCGCGCTTTCAAGCGCTGTAGATGTTCTAATTGCTGCACAAAATCTCCCACTAAGCCTGCGACCGCGGTCGCATGGCAGCGCACCAACCCTGTGGCGCTATAAGCCAGCCCTGTGGCGCTATAAGATGGCCAGTGAGCGCGTTTCCCCAACCGCGGTCAGAGTATGCTGCCATGCGACCGCGGTCGTAGGCGTCATCTGGCGAATTGCCGTCGCCGCATGTACATACCAATAAACATACACACGTCGAGTATTCCGTGCGCGACGACCGCCGCGAGCAGCCCGTCCGCGGCCTGCCGCACCGCCGCCAGTAAGACCCCCAGCAAGGCGTAGACGCCCGTCCCACCGGCGGTAGCGGCCCAGCGGACACGGCCGCGCTGGAGGCTGAAGCCGTTGTATTGTAGCGCGACGTGCCAGAGGCCAAAGGCGGCGCCGTCGAGCAGCACGGCGCGATAGGGCGTCGTCGCGCGGGTCAGCAACACCTGTAGCAGGCCGCGGAAAAGGAACTCCTCGCACACGACCGTGGTGAGCGCGACCTGCACGGTGACGCGAAAGAGGACATGGTTCGCCGAGATATCGCCGATGCCCGACGCGACGATGTCGCGCCCCAGCGGACCAGGCGCGAACATAGCGGCCAGGATGACGGCGAGGGGGATCAATCCCAAGACGAGCCCGAGCGTCAGGCCCCCACCTGTGACGTGTCCCCACACGGACGGCCATAATCCCGCGCCCAGCGTATAACCGAGCAGCGCCAGGCTCAGCAGCGTGTTGCCGATCATGAAGGCATGCCATTGGTCCCAGCGGCGGCGCGCCGAGAGAAAGGCCAGCCCATTGGGATAGGCGATCAGCACGACGGCGATGAGTAGGGGGGTCACGCGTCAGCGGCTACTTGCACGGATGAACGCATACACAAGTGCGACGAGATCAATTGTCCCCACAGCCCCACCGGCGACAATACCACCCGTTTGGCGCGTCACGATCCCAGCCAAGATTGTGATGAGCGAAACGGTTAGCCCGGCAAGCGCGATGCGCGATGTGGAACGCATAAGTCAGACCACGGCTCTCTAATTGCTGTCGGTGGTCGGCCTGACGATCCCAACGATCGAAAATCCGTGCGGCAGCGCCAGGGAAAATACGTTCAAGCTGCTCAAGCTCAACCGCAGGCGGGAGAAGAGAATTAGACCGCCGCGCAGTCGCTGAAGCATGGTTCTGATGGCTCGGCTCCGGTGCCTGCTCATCATTCACGTAGAGAGAGCTCCCGCGCCTTACCTGGTGTCACGTCTGTACGCTGCCTGGTTGTTTCGGAAAGTGGCGTCACCTGGGTGATACTGCGTGACTCTTCTTTGATCGCGGAACGTAAATCATCACCAATCACTCGCCATGCATCACGGAGAGCACGCGCATCAGCCTCGTATGGATCTCGCGCGCCACGACGCGAGAGGGTTCCCCCAAGATCGACGAGGTAAGCCGCGCCTTGTAGAATAGCGCGAGGAAGTGTCATCTTCATGCCCTTCACATTAACTTCATGTGTTTGAAGTATACACCGGACTATCACGCGAGGGATAGCGCGTAGCGCGCAAGCCCTGCAGGGCCATTTGACGGCACGGCCCTCACCCCCAGCCCCTCTCCCTGACGCGGGAGAGGGGGGCCACCTGCCGTGTGCTGCGCGTTTCCCCTCGCCCCTGGTGGGAGAGGGGCTGGGGGTGAGGGGGAGAACTAAATGGCCCTGCAAGCCCTTTTGTCTTGGTTGACAGGTGCGCCGCGCGCCGATACCATGCCCCTGACGACGCCCTCGCACGATTAATGCTATGACCACTATAGCGCCCGTGTAGGTGCGGGACGCGAATTGGCACTATACTAAAACTATATGGAGCGGCGCGTGGCTCCCCGAACGCGCCGCATGTTTTGCCCTTAATTACCCTCTGGAGAGATGTACATGGCACGAGTCCTCGACACGATTAACAGCCCGGCCGACCTCAAAGAACTGTCGCCGGCCGCGCTCGCGCAACTCGCCGACGAGATGCGCCAGGAGATTATCGAAACGGTCGCGCGGCGCGGCGGCCACCTGGCCCCCAACCTCGGCACCGTCGAGTTGACGCTCGCGCTGCACCTCGCTTTCGACGCCCCGCGCGACAAGCTGGTCTGGGACATCGGGCACCAGGCCTACCCGCACAAGCTCATCACCGGCCGGCGTGAGCAGTTCCATACCATCAAGCAATTGGGCGGCCTCTCAGGCTACCTACGCCGTGACGAGAGCCCCTACGACGCTTTCGGCGCCAGCCACGCCAGCACCTCGATCTCGGCCGCCCTTGGCATGGCCGTCGCGCGCGACCTACGCGGCGAAGACTATGAGGTCGTCGCCGTGATCGGCGATGGCGCCATCGGCGGCGGTATGGCCCTGGAAGCAATTAACAACGCCGGCGCGCTGCACAAAGACCTCATCATCGTACTCAACGACAACGACAAGAGCATCTCGGATAACGTGGGCGCCCTGCACGCCTATCTCGGCAAGCTGCGCTCGGACGAGCACTACCGCAACTTGCGCGACATGGTCAAGAGTTCGCTCGGACTCGTCCCCGGCGGCGGCCTGGCCAAGGAAATGGCCGGCCGCACCGTGCGCAGCGCCAAGGAGTTCGTGCTGCCGAGCAAGAGCGGCGTCATTTTCGAGGAGCTTGGCTTCACCTTTCTCGGCCCCTTCGACGGGCACGACACGGCGGAACTGGTCGATGTCTTCCGCCGCGCCAAAGAGTTGCCCGGCCCGATCATGATCCAGGTGCTGACCAAGAAAGGGGCGGGCTGCGACTACGCCGAGGCGGAGCCGACTAAATTCCACGGCCCCGGCGCCTACAATCCCCTCACGGGCGAGCTTAAAAAGAAGCTTGGCGAGCCGCCGAAATACCAGGATGTGTTCGGCGCGGCCCTAGTTGAGTTGGCGCGCCGCGACCCCAGCATCGTGGGCATCACGGCGGGCATGGGCGAGGGCACAGGGCTCAACATGCTGCAGGACGCGTTGCCCGAGCGCTACTTCGACGTCGGCATCGCCGAGCAGCACGCCGTGACGTTCGCGGCCGGCCTCGCCACCGAAGGCATGCGTCCGGTCGCGGCCATCTACTCGACATTCATGCAGCGCGCCTTCGACCAAGTCGTCCACGACGTGTGCGTGCAGAACCTACATGTGGTCCTGCCGATGGACCGCGCCGGGCTGGTCGGCGAGGACGGCCACACGCAGCAGGGCGTCTTCGACATCGCCTTCATGCGCATGATCCCCAACATGCATGTGATGGCGCCCAAAGACGAGAACGAGTTGCGCCACATGCTCTACACCGCCCTCTACATGGACGGCCCTGTCTCGCTGCGCTACCCGCGGGGCAGCGGCGTCGGCGCGCCGATGGACGAGGAGTATCACATGTTGCCCGTCGGCGAGGCCGAGGTGCTGACCCCCGAAGCGGACATCGACCGCGCCGAGTGCGCCATACTTGGCTTCGGCAACATGGTCGCGCCCGCCCTACAGGCGGCGCAAGAACTGGGCGTCGAGGAGGGTATCCGGGCGGTCGCGGTCAACGCGCGCTGGGCCAAGCCGCTCGACGAAGCGCTGATCCTGCGGCTGGCGCGCGCGACGGGCTCGCTTATCACGGTCGAGGACGGCGTCGTGGCCGGCGGCTTCGGCAGCGCCGTGGCCGAGCTGCTGCAGGCGCATGGGTTGCGCGACGTGCGCCTGGAGATGATCGGGCTGCCCGACCTGTTCGTCGAGCACGGCCCCGCGGCGGTGCTGCGCGAGATCTACGGCCTGACCGCCGGCCACGTCAAGGATGTCGTGCGCGCGCTCGTCCGCCCCGGCACGCACAGCGCCTCCGGCAAGGCCGCCAGGCGCGCGTAGCCCGACAAATCGGCTAACCTACGGCAGCATCGTCATCGTACCCACGACGAGTACGATGCCGCAGCCGTACGGTCACGCTCTCGTACCGCGGGTCGACGTCGGGGTGGTGGTCATCGAGGCCGGCCAGCCCGCTGATCGCGTGCACGAGCCGGGCGCCTGCCGCGAACGACCCGGTGCGGAAGTACGCGCACACGCCTTCGCCCACCACACGCCAATCCTCGACGCCGACGGCCTCGTGAAACTGCCGCGGTGAGATCCGCTCGGTCATGGCTACTCCCCGGTGAGCCCGTCCACCGACTCCCGCAGGAGGTCGGCATGGCCGTTGTGCCGCGCGTACTCTTCGATCAGGTGGACCAGGATCCATCGCAGGCTGGGCGCCCGACCGTCAGGCCAGGCGCGCCGGGCCAGCCGCTCCAGGCCACCGCCGGCCAGCGCCTCCGCGACCAGGGAGCGGGAGCGGGCCACGGCGGCCTGCCAGAGCGCATGGAGCTGCTCAGGTGAGTTCTCGGCGGCCGAGCGCCAGTCCCAATCGCGGTCGGCGGCCCAGTCCACCGTGTCCCACGGGGGCTGGCGGTCGCGCCCGTGCAGCCACCAGGAGCACCAGGCGTCCTCGACGTAAGCCAGGTGCTTGAGCATCCCGCCCAGGGTCATCGCCGAGGCGCCGACGGTCGCCCGCAGGCCGGCCGCGTCCAGTCCCGCGCACTTCCACGCCAGGGTCGCGCGCTGGTACTCCAGGAAGCCCAGGAGGGTGGCGGTCTCGCCGGCCGCGAGGGGAGGCTCCGGACGACCCTGCTCGTCCACGTCGGTC
>JAABUO010008014.1_pt1 | contig 11985 bp, 10 predicted proteins | sample 5559291 | NCBI WGS metagenome assembly JAABUO01 (sample SAMN10711878, study PRJNA513372) | rock metagenome | isolation source: Antarctica rocks | place: Antarctica: Victoria Land, Finger Mt sud | reverse complement strand
TGTGAGTGGCTAGGTGAGCGTGTGGCCACAGTAGATGTGGACCGTGCCATCACCAATGTCATCCACAACAAGGAGGATGCTGGCTGGGGCCCCAACGCTGTGTTCAGATTCCCCTTGGAGGGGGGCAGTGGTGGCATCTGGAAGGGCGTTGCCAAGCTGCTGCCTCAAAGACATCAGGTTTGTTGCCCATTGTGCTGGATGATGTTTCTGCCTTAGTCTGAGTTGTGGTGATTGTTATAGTTCTGCCTTGATCTGAGTTGTGAGCTGTGATGCTCCTGCAGCACAAGCTGCAAGTTGCCAGGACTAAGCTGTTGTTCTTTGGCAGTCAGAAGCTGGCATATGCAAATGCAGATGTCGTGATCACTCAACACATTCCGTCACTACATGCAGCAATGACGCATGCGGAGAGAATAGCTTGTCCACTCAGTCTGTCTACAAGTACTACATGCAAGTGCAAGGCAAAATCAAACACGTGTGTTTTGCTCTCTGCAGCGTTACGGCAAGGACTTCTCTGTGACCAACTTGGACAAGGAGAAGCAGATTGCAACATTGGCTTCTGGCAAGAAGATCCAGTACGATGCCCTGATCAGCACAATGCCTCTGGACATCACACTCACATGGCTGGGCAAGAAGGAATGGGCAGATGGCCTCACTCACAGGTATGCTGCTCTCGTCACGGATATGCTGAAGAAAAGAAGAGTTCTAAGCATGACTGTATGACAGAGCGCAAGATTTTGGTCTGCGTTCTGTGCTGCTTTTGCTTTGTCTGTTTACTGCTTTTTGCTTCGTCTTGAGTGATCTGTTCGGGTTGGGTCTGCCCCCTCTTGCGCTGAGCATTCTAGGCTGTTTGGGTTGCTGCCTGAATGGTGCATTTCTGTCCTGCTCGCGCTGCTGACTGGTTCCTGCGTCTCTATTGGCACTTGCCTCACTGCTTGTGACTTGCCAAAACAGCCTGTTGTCCAGCAGTGCTAGTGTGCATGCAGCTCATCCCACATCATTGGGCTGGGTATCCGAGGAGAGTGCCCTCATGGCCTCAAGTGCTGGCTGTACTTCCCAGAGGATGACTGTCCCTTCTACCGTACCACTGTCTTCAGCCACTACGCCAAGAAGAACTGCCCCACTGACAACACCAAGCTCAAGACTGTCTGCATGGTAAGCTGTGCGCTTGCTGTTGATTCCCATGCTATTGTTGTGTGACTTTGCTGCAAAGAGTTTCAGGCTGCATGCATGATATTTCTTCTGCGGTGAGGTCCAATTGATGCTGGCATGCGTGTCGCTGTGCAGCAACTACACTTCTGCAATGCACAGATGTTTGCTATCCAGTGAGCATCCCTATTCTTCGGTTAGAGCTATGATACATCAGCAGTCACAGCACAACCGCAATGTCAACGCCTGTGTCAAGCCTTCCTGCAGCTTTGAGCTTGCAAACACCTACACTCTTCCTGATGAGGCACCACAAAATGCTCAGTCCACTCACTACACTTACACAACTTCGTGTTGATCCATACCCTGCTATCGCTCACACCCCAAGCTTTCAAACTTGGTCCCAATCTGTAAATTCCAAATTGTTCAAACTAGAAAATCTGCTGCAGGGTGATGGCAAGGATGCCAAGGACTCCAAGGATGAGAGCGGGCCCTACTGGTCACTCATGTTTGAGGTCAGCGAGTCCTACTGCAAGCCAGTCAACCAGAAGACCATCAAGCTGGGCGGCGAGGAGTGGCCTGAGATTGTGAAAGAGACCATCCAGGGAGCCATCAACACCAAGCTCACGTCTGCTGATGACCAGATTGTGTCCATCTACCACAGGTTTGTCCTGCTGAGCGTGCATGATCTGAGTGGATCTGACAGTGCCACCTGTGTGTGATCACCTCCATTGGATGCAAGACTCGCAGCCTAACAATGCTTTATGTGTTGCCAACCTTGCTTGACCTTGTTTACAGCACGCTTACACCTGACAGTGATAAGCAATTGCGTTTGTTGACCCTGATCGTCCGTGTTACAACATCTGCCTGCTCGCCATCTCAAGCAACTGCACCTGGAAGCTTCAAGCCTGGGTTCTTACTGATCACCCAGTTCCGTGTCCTTACTGATCACCCAGCATGTGTTCCGTGTCCTTACTGATCACCAAGCATGTGTTCTGGTATAGGCGGTTGGAGCACGGATATCCAACTCCTAGCGTAGGCCGTGAGGGCGTTCTTGTAGATGCCCTGCCCTGGTTGCAGCAACACAAGATCTGGAGCAGAGGCAGGTTTGGCAGCTACAGATATGAGGTCGGCAACCAGGACCACTCCCTTATGTTGGGCGTGGAGTGCGCAGACAATGTGCTGTTTGGTACCAAGGTACAGCTTTCTTCCAGTGCATCTTGTTCCAATGCATGTTGTCCCATTGCATACAGAATTTCAGATTTTCTGCTTGACCTGCCCAGATCTGCATGAACATGAGTCCTGCATTTGAAATGTGTCTTGTTTGGCTGCAAGCTGGATGTATACTGCATGTCAACAGTTTTTGCAAGCATGCTCTTTGGCTGTGTCTGGTCCACAGTAGCAGCTGATACATGCAATGACATCTTGCTGCATGGCGAGCCTGTACTTACATGCTAGGTGTGTGTCCTGACTTGATGCTTGTGTCTGCAGGAGCTGACTCTCAACAACCCCAACATTGTCAATGCCAAGAAGAACACCGAGCTGACATATGGCAAGGGCACTTTCCTGTCCAACCACCAGTGATTGCCCCTCAGTAAAGCTCACAGAGCAACATGTAGTGCTGTCCCTCATGTTTTAGCGAGCAGGGCATCAGACTACGATACACATGAAGCAAGCCAGGGACCCAACTGTATACTTCATTGAGACCACTTTCAAAGTAGCTTGGAATGAATGCTGACTAATAGGATACTTTTCACCTTGCAGATATTCTGGCTGCATGACTGTATATGTATGTCAGGCGCTTGCAGCATTGGTTAGCCTTGCTAACAGTTTCATCTGATATTCTTTTGCTTGTTAGACAGTCTTGGTGTCTGTAGTGTCGTTTGCAAGGATCTGAGTGTGGCAGATTGTGTGCATGGTACTCTGGATGTCTGACCTTACACTGTGACCTTCTGTATGTGCTTCTGCTGTCCTGCTATCCTTAGGTCTCCTCGATTTCACACCGTGTAAGACATACACATCCATACAAAATGCAAAGTCATGTCATCCTTAGGTCTGCTCAAGTTCACACCGTGCAAGACACACATCTATTAAACACGCAAAGTCATGTTGCCACAGCATGCACATAGACCCTGGCATGTAAGAGTTGATGCCTGTGAAAGGCCGGCCAGTCGCACTCATGCGGCTAGGATGTAAAGGGCCAGGACACTCGACCGTCCACAGCTCCAATGCGAGCTCTTCAACCACATGCGCTTTGACACCCGACCGCCCGTGCTAGACTTGCGGGGCAGTTTACGTCACAGCACAGTACTTAGCCCGTGCCAGGGTAATAAAGGACCGTCGGTACTGCGTAAAGTACTGCTGGGGTCGACTCACGACGTTATGACGATTACGAGAGCGTACAGGACACCACAACTCGGCGGCGGCGCATCGGTGGTCCGAGTGAAGCTAGGCCGGACCTTTACATAGTTTGAGCATCTCCTCGTGTTACCATCACCCATTTGCCTGCTGTCAACTGCTGTTTTTTTTCAGTCTCTCTTCTCATCAATCAGCCACTTCTCATCTTCGTATCACAAGGTGCGCTCACTCCTTTAGTCGCTTCAAGAATCTTGTTGATGCGAGTTGCGACACGCAACAACAGCCGGTGATAAGGCTTTTCGTGTGTAGTTGCATCGTCTGAAGCATCCAATATTGCTCTGCTTGTCGTGGTTCAGCATAGGTCTCTAGTTTCAGCCCAGTTGGCAAGATCATGTTGGTCTCAGGTCAAATCAGTCAGGTCGAGTTGATCTAGGTGATACCAGGAGATCCGCAGTCTGCAGATGGCTCCGATATTGCGGTGTGGTGTGCGTTGATTGTATAGTCAGATGTTTGCGTTTTGTTGTTTCGCGATCTTAGGTAGCTTCCCATGCATGGCGACTTTCGCTTGCCCTCACGCCAAAGCTTGAAGGAACCATTTGGTACTTGCACAATGCCCCAACATCTCTTACTTGAGTGATGCCATGTAGAATGTTTTGGCGGAATACCTGTGCTGAATCAAGTTGTGTGCTGCAGAAAAATGAACAAGGTCAACGTCGCCCTTTTCTTTGCCGCCTTGATGGTCATCGGTGCCTGCGCCGAGCCACGCAAGCTTCTGGCCACCACCGAGAGTCGCGAGCTTGTGGAGGCTGAGGAGCACCAGAGGATTTTGGCCGAGCTTGAGGAGGTCCACCAGCTGCGTGAGAGGATGCTGCAAGCCGGTACGCATTCGCGTCACAGCGTTTTACTCGTGTCAGCATCATGCTGTTGCACCAGCTTACTGACTACGCTGGTCACTTGCGTCTGTGTGCACAAGGCTTTCCTGCATGCCTGCTTATTTAGCCCAACACTTGCAAGCCTATGAAGCCATTTGCACTGAATTGCTCAGAAGGCACACCAGTTTTTGAGCAAAGCCCTGCTAGGCAATGCTGCTGCATAAGCCATTGTGGTGTATGCAATTGTGACAAAAGGCATCTTTGTGTAGTTTAGTCCAACCTAATTCTACCTGACAGGGGTTTGTGATTTGCAGCTGCCACATACACAACCACTGGCTATGCTCCAGCACCAGCACCTGCAATGGGTTGATTTTGAGGATGAATCTGAGCCTTTTGATGACTTTCTCCTGTACAAAACCCATTCCATCAGCTCTTTGACTTGACAGATGCAATACAAGTTTGACGTCAGCTTCTCAGCCCAACAACCAAATTTGCAGTGGTGACTGTGGACATGGCCAAAGTGTCTGATAGACTAATACAATAGACAACAGGGTGTGTCGGCAATCTCAATCATCATGGCTGTTGACATTGCACACTTGTGGTATGCTGAATTGTATGTGCAATTGAAGTGTAACAATGATCTGTACTGCACAAATAGCAAGCACAATTGTAGCTAGAAGCATTTGTGGCTACCATAACCGTTTCGTCAATATGAAATTAGAATGTGTCCTTGTAATTATTGAGCTCATTGTTCCGTGAGCTAATTGCTTATCCCGTATTCGACTATGTACGGCTGACATGACCATTTCCGACATACGACCATGCGCAAATCAGGGGGTGACAGCTTGTCTCACCTGCAGGAATGGTATTGGTGCAAAGTGGCCTTGTTTCATTGCAACCAGGGATCTGTGCTGATCACATCCGTTAATGATGATGTGACCCAGGCATGTCACAGGGCTCTGCAAATCCATTCTACCAATGAATGAAGATAGTGCTGACCATGCCACGAAGCAGTCTGCACAGCCGTGTTGCAACAGCGCACAGCTGTGGTGGGCTGCATGCAGCTCAGCATGCACAACTATGTATCATGACACATCTGAGCTGAGGTCACACATCAAGCTGTGTGTCACTTTCAGGTCACAGACCCCGTGTGTATGCACAGTATAAGCATGTACACAAGTTCGAACAGTGCGTTACATACGCGCATCGGTACCAGACAAATTCATCGCAGCTGCCTGTCACCTGCAGGCCTATTGTGAGTTGTGCCTGCTAGCTGTGTGTGTGTGTCTTACCCAGAAACAACCAACCTATGAACAGCACTTTGTGGTGCGATGACCATTTGTGTGATACAAATGTTGTTTACAGCCCGCAAAATCAGCTCATGTATGTAATCACATACATCATTCCATGAAATTGTTCCGTGCAACTGCAACTGCTGGTAAGACCTTCTGAGACGACGCGCTTGTGCTGGAAAAGCCTTGCACCAGCAAGAGGGCAACGCTGAAGGACTGTGTGTCAACTGTACAGCAGTGGTTGCATAGCTGGTCAGCTTCAAGTCAGCCGACTCCATTTGGGTCAAGTTGTTGGTGCACAGGGCAGAGGGTAAAGATAGGGAAGGGCAAAGGCAAAGGGCGAAAGGCAAACAGCAAAAGGCGGGAGATTGCACAGCTAGCAAATGTCAGTTCTGCGCAATTGCATTAGGTGTCCCACCCATTGAGCGTCGAGCTTTGCAACAGAGTTCAGTGAGCTGCATATCAAAGCACTGTGATAACAAAGCTTAACTGTTAAAGTTGCAGTGGCTGTGATGGAAAGCAGCTGTAACTGACAAGTATTCAGCCAGTGCTTGACACATCCTGAAATTGTTGGGATCCCAAAACAAGTCTCCAAGGATGCAGTGACTGTGATGACAAGCAGCTGTAATTGACAAAGCTTGAGCCAGAGCTCTATATGACGTTCTGTGTCTTCAATTGCCGAATCCAGAAACAAGTCCCCAAGGATGCAGTGGGTTGCTTAGATTGCAGGGCTTTGTGGTTTTTCTGCATCAATTGAGAGTTAGGATTGATTGAGAATCAGGATTGATTGAGAGCCAGGATCAATTGAGGTTCAGCATTAGTTGAAAAACAGGATCAATTGAGAAACAAGATTGATTGAGAGTCAGGAACATTTTGCGCTCAAGCAGCATTGGATGCCAAGGCAGAACAGCAAGGAATGCTTGGGTGGCTGCATAAAGCATCCGCATCCACATGCACAACGCAATGTGTAACAATGTGTGACAATGTGTTAACAGCAATGCCGCAGAGAAGACATACCTGCTGAAACTTTGTTGTACAAAATGCTGACACTTGAAGTGGTGACACATGCAATGCTACAGAAGTTGGTGGGGACTGCTTCAATGTTGACTGTGCAGTGCCACTACGTCAAACAGTGCAAACATCACTGCACAGGTCAATTACATCAATAGACCAGTGTCAAGTCAGCCATCTGCAGACAGTCTGTGTCGACCAGTCTGTAATGTCCCATGAAGGCTGCAGGATACAGTGTTGTGATGAGCACACGTGAAGATGGGAAGGGTCAACAATGACTGTCTGCAGGTGGCTCAACCCAATGAAGGCTGCATGACACAGTATTGTGATGAGCACTTGTGAAGATGCAGCAGCCAGCGTATGCTAGATATGTTATCAGTCACGCAGTAGACACTTTGAGTTATTGTGACCCATGTACTGTGTCAGTTGCAGCGTGCTCTTGCTGAGGGGACGTGTGTGATGCCTGTCAAGATATCCTGACCAAGCAGCGTTAGAAACAAGCTTGATAGCAGACGCCCAAGGGCGCAGCAGTAAGGGCAGTGTAAGTACTCAGTAAGGCCAGGTGCAACTGTACAATAATTGTGTTGCTGTGTCATTCAGGCCCATCATGTGAACTGTTGTCAGTCTCATCGTAAGTGCGCATGCCTGAAAATTGAGCTAGCCCAACACTACAAAGCAAATGAGTCTGTCTCTTGGTCACTCAGCAGTTGCCGCCATGATGTGATGAGCTTTCCCACAGCGTATGTATGAGACAAGCTTGAGGATGCGACAAGCCCCAACCAGGCGCATAGCAGGAGGATCAATGTTGAAATGTTCATAGTGTGTCTGTTCTTTGCTTTGTCTTCTCTTTCCTCATTTTCTTTTTCAGACCTGGCACGGTTGAACACATCAAAACTGTTACAACTGTGTTCACTGTTATTTGCGCTTTGTCATTGATGTATACAAACGAAGCAAGTGAATGCTATAGCAGCAGCATGCTGGCTTAGCAGGCATTTTGCTTGCCAGCATGCTGCGCAGTAGTGATCTGGCACAGATGTGTGCACTTTCGCAGAATCCTTGCAGCTGTCTTTGCAGGCAGTTGGACATGTGCACAATGATTGGTTGCAAAATGCTGAGCACAGCAATTGCAACCATGCCTGGCAGGCTTCCATGCACATTGGCTTATCTGACGAGTTCATCAAACACGCAGCAAACCAATGCATCAGGAAAGTGATGGCTCAGTACTAGTATCAACAGAAAGGTAAACAGATGAACAGCTCAACCAGGCAGGAATGTAGCCAGTAGCAGCAGGTGCACTCTTTGTCACAGTCAAGGCAGAAAGCAAAAAGATTAACTCTGCCAAAAGCCTCTCTTTGCAATGCAGCAAATCTGGAACAGCAGCATTAGCCAGACTCCTAGCATGCCGGTGACATAGGCAGGTTCACAATGTGTTGTGCTTAGCTGTCTTGTGATGCATACTCTGTATGCATACATATATGTATGTATATATCAGGGTACAAAGCAGTCCACATCGTGTGTACATTAGACTGGGCATGAAGATTGCAGGTATATATATATGTATGTATATGTACGTATATACCAGAGAACAAAGCAATGTTATGTCCACAGCGTCGACGTCTGTACATTAGACTGGGCATGGAGACTGCAGGTACACTCATACTGAATTGAACCTGTATAAGTTACGACTTTGTCAAGCAATGTGATGTAGTATATGTGTGCTGTTGCCTGGTTTGCACTGGCTGGTTGATTGCATTTCCACACGAACAAGTACACGTACTTTTGAATTTATGTTGCACAGGTCACCCCGGTGAGAGGCTGACTTTTCATAATCACAATGAACTGCAACAAGCGCAAGTTGTTGTGGTATCAAGCACAAGAGACAATCAAGAAGCAGCTGGCCTATTTACACAAGAGTCTTTTGCTAATGAAAATGCATCATTGGAAGATTGACGTCAGTAGCAACTGCTTTGGTTTTCTGGCCTAACTACATATAAAAGAATTGTACACCAGTGCAACATCTTTATTGCAACAGCTTTGCATGCCCTGATGCAAAAGTAGCGGTGCAACCTAAGCTATCTAGATAACTGTCATAACTGCATATCTACACTTGCCAGTCTACACCAACATGTAGCCTGTCTGTTGGGCAGAGCAGCTGACAAAGGTTGAAGGGCCGTCTGTAGTGTACAACAGGACTCATCGAAGACGTCTCTACATGGCAGGCGCAGGTGCAGCTGCGCCCGGAGTGTACGTCTCAGCTGCAGGCATACAGAAAAGGTTTAGCTGAAAGGTCCTGGAAATGCAGTGTATCTGGAATCGGTGAAGGTTGATCTCAACTTTCAGATTCAAGGCAGAATGTCAAGGAGCGACAAGCAAGGATGTGCAGACAACTTACCCTCTTGCAGCATTCGTTCACGCAGAGCTGACACTTCCTCCAGCTCAGCAAGGATCCTCTGGTGCTGCTCGGCCTCAGCCATCTTGCTATCCTCAGTGTCAGCCAGCAACTTGCGGGGCTCGGCGCAAGCTCCGATTACAAGTAGTGCAGCGAAGAAGATGGCAACGTTCACCCTGTTCATTTTTATGATCTGCGCAGAAGGGACAGCCGTCAACAAGTTGTGATCAGGTATACCTGGTTAAAATCAGGTAGATCACCAATAACAAAGGCAGAATGCATAGCTTGCATAGCGACGTCACACCAACTGGTAAGCAACAAAGCCTTAGGAAGACGTCTACCTGTAGGTGAGAAGGAACGAGAAGACAAATTAGCCTCGGCTGCAGAGGGGCAGCAGGAAGATGCTAAGAAGGCTGAAGGCAGAAGGAGGTGGAAGGCGGCAGTGTGGCGAACACAACACAATCTCGAAGCTTTGTATTGTCCTCTCCTGCCAGGAACACCGCGTGTTTTCGCGCTTGCGTGAAGTCCCTCCAAAAGCTTCGGTGTACGGTGCGGCTTGAAAGGTGTACAAAAAGTTGACTAATGTTGAGCTGCTTGCAAAGGCTGTTCAGTGATGCAGTTTGCGCAGAGCTGTCTCGAGATCAGGAATGCACGGATGTCTGCATCGAGCCAGCAGCGCTCTGTGCAGATCAACATGCATGCGCAGGCAAATTAGGGTCGCATGCTGTTTTACGTTTTGCTTGCAAGTGATCAGACTTGTTGGCTAAAGCATATTGCACATGTGCGTTACATTACATGTGATCTCTCAAACAATCGATGATGTCCTTGCTCCAGCTGGTCCTATGAGCTGTTGATGAGCATTGCAGTAATGTGATCGAGATACCGTGTGTGAAAAAAATCTGCCAAGAGTGCAGCTGAGTCTAGGCTGTTGCATCCGTTGCAAGGCTTGGCAGGTGCATGCAGAAGAAGGTTCAGTAAGAGGAAGAACCCAGGGTGAAACGCATGCAGCTACGATTCAAAGCGCCTAGCGAGTTGACTCAAGATTTGGAGGGATAGTGGGACACGCCCATGAACGGCGCAAAGCGCTTTTGTCACAATACAAAGCCGAGCCAGCACTGCTCCAGTCATCACATTTGCTCATCTCGCTGTCCTGTCTGACTGCCCCAGCACAAGCTGCTAGCACCAGATCCAAACTCTCTCAAAAAACGTCATTTAAGTAAGGTTGCTTCGAAGCTGCCTAGATGACTTGTTGCACCCAGATCTTGCTAGCTATGGCGTTCACGTCTTCATAAAGTTTTCGCCTTTCTACCTTTCGACATCACTCGCTATGTCGTGCAATCTCCTAGGGTTCAGCGATCTCTCCTGCACAATGTTGTTTTTACTTTGCCTTGCCACCGCACTTGCTGAGTCTGCTGTTCTGAAGGCATTGTAATCTTTGCTTGCTGACATTAGTTGGTTGCTGGCAGGCGTAGATCATGAATAAGGTCAATATCGCAGCCTTCTTGATGGCTCTTCTTGTTGTCGGTGCGGTCGCTGCACCTCGCAAGGTGCTTGAGACAACAGAAATTAGCGATGCTGCCGCGTCTTCCGAACAACACCAGAGGATCCTAGCTGAGCTAGAGGAGGTCAGCCAACTGCGCGAGAGGATGCTTCAAGAAGGTGAGATCTTGTTGCAAATCTGCCCTGTCTGGTAAAAAGTTATGCATGATTCATGTTTGCTTTTTGCCTGTGCATATCAGATGTTGGCCTGAGGTGCTTGTGCATCCTGGCTGTGTTGATGGTAGCTTTGCATGGTTGCAACTGTAAGTGCTGTCTTAGTTCCTTCTCACACACAAATCATAGCTCAGCTATGCTGTCTCACACATGCGCTGACACTACACCGGCTTTTTGTCTGCAGCTGAAACATACACCTCCGGTGCCTCCGCACCAGCCCCAGCATAAGTTGAGTGGATTTGGCATACTGTACTGGTGTTCACTGTTGGCTATTTTATCAAGATCAATTTGATGCACTCAAATGACAAGGAGGAGATGATAGTAGACTGAAGGATTATTATTGCTGTATCAGTCTGTATTTATGTCACGCCACATTGGCTGATTCAATGTAGAGTGTCCCAAGCTCATTCTTTGCGTTTTGTAGATAGGTTCACTGCCATTTCTTTGATACTGTTGCGAACTCAAAGTTGTCACAAACAGGTGTGAACAACTGATTCTGCACTGTAAATGGCTTGCAATCTGTATGATGACCTGGTGTGCTTTGCATCCCGTCCAATCACAGCATATATAAGCAGCTCTGTATTGCACATTTGCAACACTTGTAATGCAGCCAAACCTTTTTTGTGATTGGCCTGTCATTGGTAGCAAGGAGTAGTGCCATCAGTCAACACCGCTTTAAAATTTCCCCCGTACCTCTGAAATTGACTGGAAAAGCTGCATCATGGATCTTGCATGCATGACACCTGTCCAGTGTTGTAATTTGCTACTGACGAGGACCATGTAAAGCCCTGAGCTCCCTTGTGTTACACTTGCTGATGTGAAATCTCAATTCAGCATGCATGCTCAGTGTTGTGCCGCAGTACGCTCGACGAAATCTGCGGCACTGCGTGCAGTATACGCAGTACGCCGCAGTACCGCAGTGTGATGCGGCGAGTTACACTGTGTTGTTGAAACTCCGAGTGGTGCCATTCGACGTCTTTCATTGCGGGCATTCCAATTCAGCAAAGAAAGTTTTTTCCCCAAATATTTTATTTCTGATTTGTTTGAGATGGAAATACTTATAAATCAGCAAGTATAGTATCAAATAATAACTTAATGAGTTATTTCAAATGAATAAATACCACAAAATATTCAACCGCAGTACCCGCAGAACGGGGGTTCCTTCGCCGCGTACTGCGCCGCGCGTACTGCGGACTGCGAGTACTGC
>JAABUO010008012.1_pt1 | contig 11986 bp, 13 predicted proteins | sample 5559291 | NCBI WGS metagenome assembly JAABUO01 (sample SAMN10711878, study PRJNA513372) | rock metagenome | isolation source: Antarctica rocks | place: Antarctica: Victoria Land, Finger Mt sud | reverse complement strand
GTCAGTGCGCACCCCAAGACCCAGAAGTAGGCTCTCTTGTCGCTACCCTGCATCTTAACAGCTTGCAGTTTAGCACTCATGAACTCACACCCCCTATGCCTCTTGGCAACACTGTGTCAAGTTAGCCCAAGGGCAGGACATCAAATCTGCATTTTGCAAACTGACATCAATGTGACTTCAATAAGTACCACCGGTGCAGGCTACAAGGCGTAGTAGATTGCCCTTCTTCACAAAACTCTGTCTGTGCATTGTGCTGTGCCTTGTGGCTTGTAAACAGCCTGTTGTACAAAATGAGGTGCTGCATGCCATTCTTCGCTCGTCACTGCTTTTGGTTTTCTGCTAGCCTCTGCAAGTAGGTAAATGTTACAGCTGGTGATGTTTGATGAAGTCACAACTGTATTTTTCTGCTCAGGCCTGCGGGGAAAAAGTTGTTCTAGTAAAGAGGTACTGGCAATTGGCAAATACAGCTGCATGTGCGTAAGCTTTCACAACAAACATCACGGGCAAGCCGCTTATGAGCTACCCTTAAATCAGACCCCTTAATCCCCTCCTTTGCCCCCGCTCAAGGGCACATGGCCAAGGGCAGAGTGCACACTTACGTTCCAGTCACGCCCATGCAAACAAACAATATCCAACAGATCCAATTTGACATCAACTGGTCACCCTGGCTGGTCATTGCAATTGACATTACCAAAGACAACCTATTTCTTTGGGACATTGTGTGCATGAGGACCTGTAGAGACCTGCAGACATCATTGCACTCTTGAAGGTAAATGCGAATGCATCAGCCAATTCCTGAGTTGGCGTGTTGCATGAGGACCTACGGACAAGCAACCGCAGCCGATGCAAGCAGGTCAAGGAACCTAAACGGTCTGGGCAGACTGTGTTGTGTTCCATTTCCCTGTTTTGTAACGGATGTGGCTCTCAGCTCTTTTTGATCCCAAAATATCTCTATTTTCACAAACACGACCAGGCTATAGTGGACATCTATTGGGAACCTTTCTGTTGAAGCATGTTGTGCAGAAGCATTTGGCATAACAGAACAAACACAGTTGTCCTTGACAGTGTGACCAGTGATGCAAGTTTGTATCAGTAGGCTCTAGATAGCGTTCATTGCCTAATCTAGCTCTAGGGCTGGGTGCCCCCTGCGACCGGTCTTTCTGTCCTGTTGAGATTTGCTTGTCATTACTGCCTTGGTCGGTGACTGGACTCTTATTTGAGTTTGTGCCAATTGCTGGTCTGGGCAACTGATGTCAATGATATGTTGTCACAAGAGTTGTTTGACAGGGTGCACTTGCGATTGTACTTGTTACGTCAAATGCTGGGGTTATGACAGGAGTAAATAACTATTTGTTGACTTCCTCAGAATGGTTTATAAAGCAGACTCAGCAGTTGCAGGCAACATTGCTTATGCTGAGAAGATGAGGCAAGGTCACGTTGCCACAGTGAGTCTGTTTGATGCGCATCGTACCCTCTCAGCATCTTCTTAGCCCATCTTCTCAGCTTATATGAGGCATTGCTGGCTGACCACTACGCACATGGTACATGCATCACAAATGATGATTACACTGCACGTGCTCTAGGGCCGCATCCTAGAAAATCTGAAGTGCTCAAGCAATACATAATCATAGCTTGTCCACTTCATTTCTTTGGGGCACGGCTCAGGGTACATGAGTGTGGTAGGGATGTTGTTGCCTTTGTGTGTGCTTTGGTACCGTGTTGGTGCCGTGGTTGGTGAGGCTCATGGATGGCAGCGTGCCTGAGTTTGATCCAATGGATCCACTTTGAGTGTACCGGTGTCACTTGAGCTTTGTGAGCTTAGTAATGGATAGGCAAAGCTCGTCCGTATGGCTGCAGGTGAAGTGCAACCTCATGTCTCAGCTGGTGTTTGCAAAGCTAGCGGACCTAGGGCGTCTGGATGCACAACTGAGCACCACATGCTGCCTAAAGCGGCAAGAGGAGCAGCAAAAAACAGGATGTTGTGACCATACAACAGGTACGACTGTGCATTTGCACTGACATCAATGGCTCATGCCACCATATGTTGGGCAAGAAGGCCATCATCACCTCCACGACACTATTTCATAACAGTTCACACTGATGAGGCAGTTGCGTTGAGGTGAACATGCTCTGCTTCTTGCCCAGAATTTTGTGTTGAGAGGGGGCCCTTGCCTTGACCCTTTCAGTTTGAAAGCAACCCCAAGGACAACCCATGAAACGGCACCTACTCAGGGACTTGTCCTTGGGCCAGCGCTGACGCTGCATATCTTTGTACGTTGCAACACTGCTCAACACGTGTCAGGAGGTAACCTGTCATTTGCAAAGTTGGTCCAGCAAAGGCTAGAAACAGCCTCTGGGGGCATTGTCCAACTCAAAGCAAAGGCCAACCGTACTAAGCTATGAGGGTGGTTGCTGCTTTGAAATTCTCTCAAGCACTGTGCGGTGCACTGGAGGTGCACCAATCCTTCTGATATCACAGTATGTGCAGGCTGGCAAACAATGCCCCGGCAGGCGGTGCTTGGTGGCCCAACAGTGCCAAAACCGTGCAGGCTTTCCTCACAAACAACAGTAGTACTCTTTGTAAATTAGCATGGCTGAGCTTCAAGTACAGTGCTGGTAATTGCACTTTAAAAATGATAGGCAAAGGAATTGCGTATTGGCAGATGTTTCAGCAGCTGATGGCGGAGGCCTATGCTATGTCACAGATACTTTGGAGGGGCGAGGGGGAGGGGGGCGCTTAGCAAGGGTTTAAACCCTAAATCCTTGCCATGGCCCCTTGTTTGTATTGCAACTGTTGTACTTCAGTTTTCATGAAGCACTCCACACTTGCAAAGTTTGAAAAGCTTGTATAATTGTGGGCGACAGTGTTGTGCAAAGCATCATCACAACAAAGAGGCACAAGTCTGACCAATCAGTGACACATTAGTAACTAGCTGGTAACACATGCCTGACTAGTTGGTGGCACAGTGCAGAGTGGTTGCTGACTGTCTTTGTGAGCCCAAGAAAACTCATGTTCCTAGCAGCATCATGGTATGGTTGCTTTTCACTGTGTTGCATGTGAAGTATGTCTGTGCTTTGGCAGTCTTGGGAGCCCAGTCTTGTTCCTCTTCAACCATGCACCAGCAGCCTTCAGACAACGTTGGACAACAATGCAGACAAAGTGAACAATGGGCATTGCAATGCATGGTATGACAGTAACTGCCGCCGCCCGTCAAGTCCGTTGCATCCATCATTGCCAACTATTGGATCCGTATTGATGTCAGTGTTGTAAGTTGTAGCTCTTCTGAACGTTGGCATCAAGACGTCCTTCTCTTGCTCTTCAATGCGCACTTCATGACCCACCAGCAAGAGCAGGCTTGTTTTGGCGCTACCATGCAACTTGAAAGCTTGCAGCTCAGCACTCATGATCAAGCCATGGCCTCACACCCCTAATGCCTCTTTGAAAGCTGTCTCAAGTGAGCCCAAGGGCAATACATCAAATCTGCAGCTTGCAGACTGGCATCAATATTAATATGACTTGAATAAGTGCAAGCTACAAGGCATGGTGAACAACCCTTCACAAAAACTCGATCTGTGCACTGAGGTGTGCCCTGTGGCTTGTAGACAGCCTGTTGTGCAACATGCCATGATGGGCTGCCGCATGTCATTTGGTGCTGATCACTGCTCTTGTTGTCCTGCTAGCCTCTGCAAGTAGGCTAATGTTACAGCAAGTGACGTCTCAATGCCCCGGCAACATTGTGTGCTTCAGGACACAAAGGGGCCTGAAGGCATTTTTGCACGTTTACAAAAGAGTGTGAATGCATCATGTGGCTGTCGATCTGCTGGTGAATCTCTTGCATATGGTTTGCTGCAAGGTCTGACTACTCTGCTGAATGTACTGTTTAGAAGACCGCACACGCCAGGTCTCAACTCTTGCATGGCAGTGTGTCTCAATCACACCCTGCTTTGGCCCATGTAACACCCTGAAGCAAGTGCATTGGAACGAGCTGCTCATTGCTGAGAGCCCTGGTTGTGGCTTGAACTCTAAACCCTAAACCTTAAACCCTATAGCCATTGAGAGCACTGCTCTCGGCAAGGAGCAGCTCGTTATAGTGCACTTGCTTTAGGGTCTTGCATGGGCAAAAACAGGGTGTCAGTCAGAGAGTTAGGATGACCAGAAGGCTATACAAGAGCTGCATGGTTACTGCAATGCTACTGTTGCTTTGCATCAGCAAGGGTCTCTGCTTCTTGTAGAGCCTGCACTGCTTGCCAAGGCAGACTTTACAATTTGCAAAGAACCTGCATGAGGTGAGACTCTGTACCTCATGTTTGTGGTGCACGCTGTGGTGCATGTTTTGCTCAATCATGTGCTCACATATTCTTTGAAAAGAAAAAGCAAAGTTTATGCTTTGCAGCAATCATACACCGCGAATTACGCGTATAACGCGAATTTTTGCGTTCGCGGCCGCGTAACCTCCAAAAGGTTACGCGGTACGACACTGCACAGACAGGCATTTGTTCTGGCCCATCAATGATTCAATACAACGTTTGTAAGCCTGCTCAAGAGCATGCAATGATCATAAGCCCAGAACAATGAAAGGCATATGCATATGGGCATGATAAGCTTCAAGACCTCTGATCATTGGAAGACAGGGCAGCCATACAAGCACCAATCGAAGGAGGACGTAGCCATGTTTGTGGTAGCAAACCAGGCAGGCCTGGACAAATTCCTGCACATGCAACAGCTACGTCAACAGATAGCGCGTGCATCTCTGAAGCATGGCAAAAAGAGCATCGTACTCAATGACATCGCACACTCAGAGCCATCTGACAGAGTCATAGACAGTGAGCTCATGAGGGGCCTATATGAACCAAAAAATTTCGACCAGGCAACACAAGCACCAGGGCTCCCATGGGGCCATGGTTATGTCCCAAGCACAGATGAAGACGAGGAAGGCAGAATAAGGCCACAGCTGAAGAGGTATGACCCTGATAGCATGGTATACACAGATGGCAGTTACCAGAAAGACACCAACCTGACAGGGGCAGGCGTCTATGGCTGGAAAGACGGGGTTGAAGAGCATATCAGAATCCGGCCCAGCAGATCCGGTCCAGTCCACACTATAAACAGGGCAGAGCTTATAGCTTTGCTCCGTGCCTTGTGCCACTGGCAAGGGCAACATGACCTAGTGATTGCCACCGACTCGGCATTTGCAATGCAGAGCATCAACGAACACCTGCAAAACCCAGAAGCACATAAATACCACAAGCATAAGAATCTCTTTCAAGCCATCATAAAGCAACTGCTCACACGCGCCCAAAGACAGCAACATACCTCGATCGTCAAGGTGAAGTCGCATATCCAGATACGAGGTAACGAGATAGCAGATGCTCTGGCCGTGGAAGCCACCAAAGAATGGGACGTAGATATGAGCGGAGAGTACACTGAGCCGTTCGGAGATATGGTCTGGGTGACAAAGTCCGTGTATGATGAAAACGGCGAGGTAAACGGGGCCCCATACTTGTCGGATTTGGGGCCTGCTCTCAAGACAGCCATTCACCGCAACAAACACTTGGGACAGTCCAATCAAGACACCATATACTTCCGAGCATGGCGTGACACTGCGCAGCATATGGTCGCATACATTAGTAACTGGTACTGGGAAGAAGAAGGCAAAGTCCCAGATGCAATGCTGAGAAACACCAACAAAGCGAAAACTGGACAACTTTGGCACAAGGGCAAAGCCTATCTATGGAAGATGCCATATATGCGTGGTGGCCCTGTTGCTACAGACAACCTCTGCCCACTGTGCAGCCAGCCAAACTCTGGGAGCCACATTCTAGGAGGTTGTGCACATCCAGAGATGAAGAAAACGGTAGTTTACAGACACGACGAGGCCCACAGGATCATTATCAATGAAATCAACAAAGGCAGAAAAGGAAGCTGTCTCATTATTGCAGACGTAGGCACAGCCGCAACCTTAGGGAACCTGGGTGTTCACCACAGGCGCATACCAAAATGGGTGTTGCCAAATAACATGCTAGCCCTTCATACTGCAGACCCTGATGAACTGAGGGCTAAGCTCAGGCCAGACATAATGATGGTCGAACTGCAGGAGCATGAACAATCAATCTACCAAAGAGCAGCCAGTAGCACAACCCACAGTGTACTGCCAAGCTCTGTCATTGACCCCCGGCTGGGCTGTGGAAGGCAAAGGAAGATTTGGATAGTGGAAGGCGGCTATTGTGATGACACAAGATATGCAGAGAAAGTGACAGAAAAAAACGAACAACATGAAAAGCTGGTAGACATGCTGAAAATGTATGGATATGATGTACACCTAAGACCCATGCCATTGGGGTATGCTGGCACAATCTACAACTGCAATCTTTCAATGCTGCAAGATCTTGGACTGCAAAGACAGTGGCTAAGGGAGTACTGAAGAAACTGCATATGCACGCAATCACAACATCATCAAGGAAAGGAGATACCTAGAGAACAATGGCAGATATATGCTGCAAGCTAGAGACAATAGGAGGAACAATGGGGCGGGCTAAAACAACCTCAATACCTCTTAATCCCTGGGCAGCCCGGTATAATACTGGGCTTCTCATTAAATTGACGCCGAAAGGCGTAGTCTTTTCTTTTCTTTTCTTTTCTATGGGCATGATGCATTGCGTTCATCCCCTCTTTAACTATGCTTGAATGTATTTGCCCTGCATTGCGATTGCCGCTGCCGCTACAGTGTCTTTAGCAATGTCAGGACTGTCTGATTTGACGCCATTTGAGTCCCAGTTTCTTTTATGATTGCCATACAGGCACACACAGCTTGGGCTTGTTGCAGAGATGACAGTAAAGCTGCGGCGCTACATACAAGCTGTGGTGCATGCCAAAACAGCTACAACACTGTCAAATGCCTGCTGGTGTGACTGCCTTTGTTGTTGCACCTGCTGCTGCTGTTGAGCATAACACCTGACAAGCAATGCAAATGACAGTCACAGACCTGAAACTGCTATGACTGCCATTCAGGACACGCGATTGACAAAGCTGTAAGTCACAACTGCTGTGCTGAAGTAGCTTGCTGTGTGCACCAGCAGTGCTTGAAGCAGAAAGCATGGCCTGCAGCAACACGCAGTAAGCCTTCATGTCACAACAGCAGTTCTCTGCAGCAGATTTCAATGTATCATTCATCATTTAGCTCAAGCAACCTTCACAGGCATGATACCTGAGACACAGCCAAACAGCCAATGCACAGCCAGGGCAGCTCTGCAAATTTCTGTTGCTGAAAGGGAGCTGACTGTCAGCACCTAAGTGACAAGCTCAGAAATCAAGTAGGCAATTATAATTAAACCAGTAATTACTGCTCATCAGCTGACACATGCAGCCTACAACCTGGAAGTCATTGCATATCATTGCAGCTGTGCATCTGACTGGCAGCATGGTAATCAACAATGACGAAGTGCATGACAAGGGCAGCTACTATGCAGATATGCTTCAAACAGGTATTTTCTGCATATGCATGTCGCTGTCAGCTGTGTTTACCTAACAGGAATGTATAGCAGGCACACCATACCCAGGGCTGTGTTCTGCCCATCAGCTGCATTGCTGCTGATTGCAAACTGCTTGTCATGGCGTGCACCAGCAGTCACATCTCTCAGCAGCTAAGCTTGACAGGACGTTATGATGTTGTTCCTATGCCATATGTAGCGAGATGACAGTCACACTTCTGCTATGTTGCAGGCTAGTGGGATTACATGAACAGCACCAGGGCATGAGTACCAAGCAGGCAGCTAGCCCTGGCAGTATTATTACATACCTCAGCTCAACATGGAATGTGTAGCTGCAAGCAGGGACAACACTCCTTGAGACTACATGCTGAGCTGTGGCATTCAGTGCAAAAATGCTCCAGAGCAGGACATGCAGCTCTGGCTGTGTGTCATGAGATAGTGAACAGTCCTAATCAAAAGCTGATGTTTCAAAGCTGATGGAGCAATGCTATATGTGTCAAAAGCGTGTCTGAGAAGGAGTCGCAACACCTGTGTTAAGACATGCATACAAGTTGTCAGTGCGCTTACTTCTCACCTTTGAAGCAGTTGAAGCGACACAGGTGCTGTTGGATAGTCTTGATGAATGCAAAGTAAACTGGCACCATCACTCATGAGTAGCCCTGCAGCAGCAAGCCACATTGTTATGTTGTCTGTCACTATTGCACTCACAAAATCAGAGGGACAGGCTGCTGCCTTAGATGACTGTCTCAATCTTGTACCACTGATTATTGTCCCTTCGCTGACATAGCACAGCAGCAGCCATCCATGAGAGTGAAGGGCAGTTGTCAGTGCATGTGCACACCAGCCTTTGCAATGGCCACACAATGCTGCTGTCACAGACTGCAATTGCATGGATTGGCATCTGTTCCGACACCATCAGAGATTCAGATGATGCCATTGCAAAACCACAAAACTTTGCATCCTCAAGAACATGATTAAAGGGAAACCAATACAAATACTTATACAGTAGACTTCAACTGATCACCTAATGGAGACAGTATGTCAACCAAAAACAATGAACAGCACATGTGCCAGCACGAGAGCATGCAACAAGGCCACAGCAGCCAAGCAATATGCATGTAGGCATGACACTATGCAAGTCATCTGCTAACCAGAACACTCTTGGTACAGGTGATTCAATGCAAGTCACCTCATCAAAAGCAAAACCGATGTGCAGGGCTTCCGACCAGTTTGCATGTGTGAATGTTCCCTTGCCCTCACGGCCAAGCAGCAGCAGAGTGGCGCAAAGGCTGTCTGTTACATTATATGCTGCAATCCAGCCCCACTCTTTTCCTTTGTGACGTTCACGTATTATCAACAATTCTTTCACTACAGGAGTCAGGTAGTCCTCTGAGCCTTCATCCACTCTTGGTTGTGCTTGCAAGTATTTGTTCCTCTCATTGATTGCCGCTGCAGTGTCTCTGACAATGTCAAGACTGTCGAGTTTGACGCCACTCGAGTCCCAGTCTCCTGCTGCCTCTTTCTTTTGCCCCAGAGTGGCTTGTCTGCATATCACAGTGCTGTAATGGCACAGATACAATTGGATATCATTTGGCATATACTGCTAGGCTACACTGGTTGTACACTTGGATACGCTTGTTGTAAAGGCTGTATTGCCAAGCAAGGACATATACACTAACCTTTTCTGTGCCAACGCTCGCTTTCTCTTTGGCAGTTGATATGTCACCTTTAGCTTTGCGGGCTCTGGGTGGCCTTCCAGAAGGAGGTTTCTCCGTTTCTGAAGGCATGATCACCTTTTCCGCGACAGCCTAGGTGGCGTGGCGCTAAGTGCTCAACAGTACTCTGCAAACTCGAGCAAGGGTCCAGAGGCTTACAATTACCGCACAAGACAAAACGCTTTCTGCTCCTCAAAAGTCGGTGTCATACGTCGCAGGCCTGACGTTTACGTCGCATACCTGACGTTTACGTCGGGTACCTGACGCATACCCGACATGATGATGTCATGGTACCGTCAAGGTATCTCGCGTTTGAACGCGACCGTGAACAGACCTGTGATCTGGTCACGGTCGCGTGTAGATGTGAAATAGATTCACGGTACCATGACATTATCATGTCGACGCGAAGGTTGAGTCACGTTTACGTCGGGTATGCGACGTATACGTCGGGTATGCGTCAGGTACCCGACGTATCGTCGCATACCTGACGTATGCGTCAGGTAAAGTTGCGGCCATCTTCCTCCCTACAATGCTACCCATCATGGCGCGAGGGACTTCAAGTGGCACACGGCCCGCAGCCTGACAGCCCTTGGGGATTGAGCTATGATGAAGACAAGGTCACAGCAGAGTTACAAACAGGCATAGACTCCAGCACATCAGAAGGCGCAGATGAAGCTGTGGGACCAGGCAGCGATCTGCGTGAGGCTCTTGGTGACCCGGCTGATGAACTGATATGTGATGCTTCTCGGCCAGCACATCAAGTTGATGTTGAACATTACTATGTGCATTTGGCCAGCACTGCATGCCATGTAGGACACAAATCACCATTGCAAGACCCCAAGCAGAATGCCCAGTCAATCTCCTTGGCATGGATGGCACGTAAGGCCACTGTTTGCAGAGGCACACATTAGTGTCAAAGAATATATACAACAGGTGTTGACATACAAGCTGCTGGTCCAGAACCGCCAGAACTTGTGACAGCACCTGGTGGGGCAGTATCTCAAATCCAGAGTGCAGTACAAGCCAACCTCATGGCTGCTCCAGTTCGTGAGACTGCGAAACACTCATCAGAGGCTGATGCTGTTCATGCCATAGCACGGCAATTCCCATTTGACAAGCAAGAACTGGTAGGAGTGTTACGTCAACTGCTTGAGCTGTTTGATGTGATCAATGGCAACATCAGGACACAAAAGAGGGAGAGGAGCACACGCTTTTTTGTTCAAGGTCTCATCAATGGCCCTGGCTTGAAAGACAATGAAGATGGTAACATATGTGATGGCGACAATGTGGCTGTCATTCACCTGAGGGAGGGCTCCAATGCGTCTGCACCAGTGTATGACTTGTGGTATGGCAATGCCCAAAGTCTGACAGCCATGGTTAGCAATGTGCGTCGCACTGTGCACAAGGTACACATGCTTGATGCAGCTGGACAGGCCAGAATCAAGTGGTATGACAACATCCAGAATGCATCAAGCGGCCACAAGCAATATCATGGCAAGCTTGCCTTTACCCTGTCAGTGATAGAGAAAGAGGGGTTGAACAAGACAGTTGACTGTCCCAAATAGTATCGGCTGTCAGAATGGTGTTAGATGAGCCAAACGATTGCTATCTACTTATTGCTTCTGATCGCAAGTTTGTAGAGGAACAACAGCAAAAGATCACTGCGCACAACAAGAAGCTTGCCAATGCCAAGAATGAGGAAGAGCGTCAGCGCATTGGGCCCCATCAGAAAGCCATCACTGAGTCAGGCCTATCATGACGCTCTCAAGGAGAGGCTCTTGTTTGTTTGACAAAGGATTTAGCTAGATACAAATATACTGAAACATGACAACTTTATGTGTCAATGCCCATGCCCATGGTGACTACTTTGTTTGACAAGACAGTGTCTTCTTTATGAGGTGCCACCCTGTTTTTGAGACAACAGCATTTGGAACTGGATACTGTGATATCATCTTTGCATGCAAGTACCAACTGAATGTTTGAACTCACACTAGTCATGCAAAGAACTTGGTACTGGGTAATGTGAGTTGCTATATGTGGCAGTTGGAAGGGTGTGTTGTGAAGAGCCTTGCTGTAGATAGTGCCAGTTGTTTTGTTGCATTGCAACTTCATGAATACATGATACCAAAACTGTTTTCCCTTTTGAGACAACAGCATCTGGAACTGGATACTGTGATATCTCTGCATTCGAGTTTGCCATGTCACTGCGGTGGGCTCATGTTCTTCTTACCACCGTCCACTCAGCTTAGGGTAGAGGGATGTTGTGATCCAATTGTTTGTTGCTGATGGGCAGACATTGCATTCACAGGACGTTGCTATTCATCCACTCAACACTCAGGTCCGGAAAGGGCAGGACGGGTCGGGAGTAATCTCAGCATCCTCACGCTAAATTGACTAATGCACAACGCTGAAAATGTTCTTGACTAGTCACCCACAGGGGGATTGCTCATCATCGGTATGTTCAGAATGCAGACTTGTGATGGCGCAGTATGCATGTGTTAAGTACCGCAAGGTGCACAGAGTACCGATCACGCTTGTTTGCACTGGGCAGCATCGGGTATACCCTACGTAGCCCCGAATAGCCTCGATAGGCCACTCACTGGTATGCATTTGGGCACAGAAAAGGGCACTTTAGCCAAGGCAATGGTACCGCGGTCGACGTGACGAGCAGTTCACAGCAAGACGTGGGGGTTCTCACGATCAGCCCTGACCGTGAGCCAAGTACTGCAATAGGTAGTACCACGGTGGTTCCTGCTGGTGCCACCCCTCAACCTGGCTCGATA
>JAABUO010008011.1_pt1 | contig 11986 bp, 14 predicted proteins | sample 5559291 | NCBI WGS metagenome assembly JAABUO01 (sample SAMN10711878, study PRJNA513372) | rock metagenome | isolation source: Antarctica rocks | place: Antarctica: Victoria Land, Finger Mt sud | reverse complement strand
TGGTGAATGATGATGCGATACAATGCTCCTGCTGCTGTGGGGAGCGATGAGGCATGGGGAGAAGGCTGACCATTGCGCGTGCTTGTTGTCGAGGATGAAACGCGGTTGAACGGCTTGATCCGCACCGCCCTGACTGAAGAGGGGTACGCGACTGACCGCGCGGCGGACGGCGATGAAGCCTCGTATCTCGTCTCGATCAACCCCTATGATCTGATCGTGCTCGATCTCGGTCTGCCGAAACGGGATGGGTTGAGCCTCTGCCGGGAATGGCGAGCGGCGGGCAATCCGGCGGCAATCCTCATCCTCACGGCACGCGATGGTGTGACCGATCGCGTCGCGGGTCTCGACAGCGGTGCAGACGACTATCTCGTCAAGCCATTCCATCTCGCCGAGTTGCTTGCCCGCATCCGCGCCCTCCTCCGGCGCGAGCAGAGCGGGCAACACCGGACGACCATCCTCCAGATCGCGGACCTGACGCTCGACACCGCCTCCCATGTCGTCGCGCGCGGCCCACGCACGATCCCGCTCACCGACCGCGAGTTCTCCATTCTGCGTTACCTGATGCACCGCGCGGAGGCCGTCGTCAGCCGGACGGAACTGCTGGAGCACGTCTGGGACGAGCAGTACGACGGGCTTTCCAACATCGTGGATGTCTACATTCGTCGCCTCCGACAGCATATTGACGAGGGCGCGGCGTTTCCCCTCATCCATACGGTTCGGGGCGCGGGCTACCGGATCACCGCGCACGGCGAGTAGCGCCCGCGCCGCAAGGAGTAGTAGCCGCAATGCCAATCGCAATCGTGGGGTTGCTGCTCTGCTCGGCGCTCTTGCACGCGGGGTGGAACCTGCTCGTCAAGCGCGCGGGGGAGAAACTCGTCTTCACCTGGTGGGCGCTCATCGTCGGATGGATCGGCTTCGGCCCGGTGCTGCTATTCGCGCCGCGCCTGCCGCTCCGGGTGTGGCCGTATATCCTCTTCAGCACGATCTTCGAGGTCGCATACTTCTACACCCTCACCCGCGCCTATGACCACGGCGATTTCTCGCTCGTTTACCCAATCGCGCGGGGGACAGCGCCGGGGTTGCTCGCCGTCTGGTCGGCCCTCTTTCTCGGTGAAATACCCCGTGCCGGTGGCTTCGCAGGGTTGGCGCTCCTGCTGTGCGGCCTCGTCATCGTCGGGGGCGGCGCACAGTGGCTGCGGCGGAAGCGACAAGCGGTCGGTGCGGGCGGGATCGCCACCGCGCTCGTGACCGCCTGCTGCATCTCCGTCTACTCCGTCATTGACGGTGCGGCAGTGCAATTTGCCTCGCCGCTCCCATACGCGGTGCTGGTGCTCGGCACGACCGCGATCTGCACAACGCCAATCGTCGTCGCGCGTTATGGCCGCCGGCTAATTGCCGCCGAGTGGCGGGCAAACTGGCCGCGTATCTTCATCGTCGGCCTATTCAGCCTGACAACGTACGCTCTGGTGCTCGTCGCGTTCTCGCGTGCTCGCGTCACATATGTCGGGGCGGTGCGCGAGGTGAGTATCGTCTTTGCCGCACTGATCGGCTGGCGCTTCCTCGGCGAAACCTTCGGCCCGCTCCGCACCGTCGGCGCGCTGCTCATCTTCATCGGGATTTTCACCATCGCACTTGCCGGGTAGCAACCGGGGGATGCACTGACGGCGAGCATCGTTGCTCACTGTCCGCTATACTGTACGGGAGCGAACTGACCGAGCGAGGACACGACGATGGTCACGACCAAGCCCGCACGGACAGTTACCCACGACGAAGCGATCCTTTATGGTGAGACGATCATCAGCGGTACGCACATTCCCGTGCTCTCCGTGTATCTGATGGCGAAAAGTTATCGTGGTGATCTCGCGGCGGTGCAGCACGCACTGTCAACCCTCTCAATGGAAGATATTGCTCTCGCCTTGCGCTACGAGCAGGACCACCCGATGAGATCGCATATTGGATACAGTATGACGAGTCCGATGACGATGATCCTCTGTAGCAGGCATGATTGAACTCGGACTCTTCATTTACCTCGATGAATGCGTAAACAATACCGTCATTCCCCTGCTCATAGCGCGGGGACATACCATCATCACCGCGCAATCGCAGGGAACGAATACTGATTCTGACAATGCGCAGATTCGCTATGCAACCGCACGAGGATGGGTCGTGCTGACAACGAACCGGAAGCATTATCACCAGTGGCACCACGAGTTTCGGCAGCGCGGCGAACGACACGGCGGGATTATCACTGCTCCGCAAGATGACCATACCCCCGACCGCTTTTCCATCCGCTGTGCGATGATGGCGGCGTGGGCGACGACCGCATTCCCCACGCCAGAGAACACCCTGTTTCGCTGGAGTGACTTGCAAACGATGTTGCATCGAGGACATCAACCTGCGGGATTACCGCCGCAGAGATTGCCCTTGCGCTCGGCCTCCATGCGCCACCGCAAAGCCACTGAGAACCGCGTCGCGGCAGTCCACATTCGCGTGCCGTTGTGTCATACTACGCGGCACGACAGGGGCGATGAAGCAACGGAATGAGGGGTAAATCATGGCGCTAACGATTACGACGAAATCCGGGGATGCGCTGACGGCGAGCGCGGATGCACTGATTCTGCCCGTCGCCGCTGGGGCGGGCATCCCGGCGGGACTTGACGGCAGCGACCGATTCGGCGGGCAACTGGCGCCCGTGCTCGATGCAACCGGGTTCACGGGCAAACCGGGGCAGGTAGCCGCCGTCCCAACCTTCGGCAAACTGCCCGCACGCACACTCATCCTCACAGGAACCGGCGATGGCGGCGACCCGGCGCTGCGCGGTGAATGGCTCCGCCGAGCGTACGGCGCGGCGATCAAGCGGGCGCAGGAGCAGGGGGCGCGCACCGTTGCTGCCCTGCTGCCTGACGGCGCAGATGCCGACGCGGTCAGCGCGGTCGTCGAGGGAATGACGCTCGCGCAGTATCGCTTTGCTCGCTACAAGAGCGATGGCGAAGCGTCCAAAGCCATCGCGTCCGTCGAACTCTGGTCGTCAGGATCAGTGCCGGAAGGCGCTGTCGCGCACGGGCAAGCGATTGCGGCGGGCGTCGCGCTGGCGCGGGACCTCGTCAACACGATCTCGAACGACAAGACACCGCCGGAGATCGCGGCCTGGGCGCAACGAGTGGCGCGGGAATCCGGCCTGCCGTGCGAAGTGCTCGATGAGAAGGCGCTGGCGAGTGGCGGCTACAACAGCATCCTCGCCGTCGGCAAGGGGAGCGCGGCGCCACCCCGATTGATCGAGATGGTCTATGAGCCGAAGGGCGGCGCTAAAAAGACGGTCGCCCTCGTCGGTAAAACGATTACCTTCGACTCCGGCGGACTTGACCTGAAGACGCAGGACGGCATGTATGCGATGAAGACGGACATGGGCGGCGGCGCGGCAGTGCTCGGCGCAATGCACGCGATTGCCCAGGTACAGCCGAACGTCCGTGTCATCGGCATCATGGCGGCAGCGGAAAACATGCCGAGCGGCACGGCGATGCGCCCAAGCGATGTCGTCACCGCCCTCAATGGCAAGACCTTCGAGATCGGCAACACCGACGCCGAAGGGCGGATGGTGCTGGCGGACGCCGTCACCCACGCGGCGCGGGCAGGCGCGGACGAGATCATTGACCTCGCCACCCTCACCGGCGCGAAGATGGTCGCCCTCGGCAGCGTCGCTGTCGCCGTGATGGGCAACGATCAGGGATTGGTAGATCGCTTCATGGCGGCGGCAGGCAACGCGGGCGAGCGCGTCTGGCAACTGCCAACGTGGGACGAATACAAGGAGCAACTGAAGAGCGACATCGCGGACCTCAAAAGCACCGGTGGGCGCGGTGGCGGCGCGATCACGGCGGCGCTCTTCATCGGTGAGTTCGTCGAGGGTAAGCCGTGGATTCACCTCGATATCGCCGGCAGCGCCGCGACCGCCGATAGCGGCCCGTATACCCCGAAGGGCGCAACGGGCGTGATGGTCCGCTCCCTCGTCCAGTATGTCGAGGAGGCGGGGCGGTAATGAGGATGAGGGAGGCGTTCCCCTCCCTTCCGTGTTCCTCGTGCAGATCGCTCCCCGTGAACGCATATACCCTGACCGCAGCTACCGCCGAGGCTCCACACGCCATGACCTGTGATACAGTAATCCCGCCTCGCATGAGCATGGAAATCGGGGATCGCGAAGAGGGGGTATATGGTGCCACGAACGGAAATACGACCGGAGAATCTGATTGGCATGGCGACGGCGGCGATTGATACGCCCGCTCTCGTCATTGATTGCGATGCGATGGAGCATAATCTCCAAACAATGGCGGATTTCTTCCGCGACAAGCCTGCGAGCCTCCGTCCGCACGCGAAGACGCACAAAAGCCCGACAATCGCGCACAAGCAAATCGCCCTCGGCGCGGTCGGCATTACCTGCGCCAAACTCGGCGAGGCGGAAGTGATGACCGAAGCCGGCATCAAGGACATCCTTGTCGCCAACCAGATCATCGGCCCGACGAAGATCGCCCGCCTGATCGGCCTCCTGCATCACACGCGCGTCACCGTCGCGGTGGACGACCCGGAGAACCTGCGTGACCTCGCCCGCGCGGCGGAGGCGCAGGGTGTCGAACTCGATGTGCTAGTCGAGGTGAATACCGGCATGAACCGCTGCGGTGTCGAACCGGGCAAAGCGGCGGTGCAGTTGGCACGGATCGCATCGGACTTGCCCGGCATCCGCTTCCGGGGCATCCAGGCGTATGAGGGGCATCTCGTCAACATCAAGGACGACGACGAGCGCGCGGGGCGCGTCGCGGCGGCGATGGGGCCAATTATCGAGACGCGCCAGGCCATTGAAGCGGCGGGTATCCCGGTCGGTATCGTTTCCGGTGGTGGCACCGGCACCTTCGCGCACACCGGCACGACCGCTGGGTTTGATGAGGTGCAGGCGGGGTCGTACGTCTTTATGGACAGCACGTATGTAGGCGTCGGCGGCATCGGCGAGCGGTTCCGGCCCGCGCTTACCGTCCTCGCGACGGTCATTAGCCGCCCGCTCCCGGAGCGCGTCATTCTCGACATTGGCCGCAAAACGCTCGGCACCGATCACGGCACCCCGACACTCAAAGACTATCCGGAGGGTATCGAATTCAAGGGCTTCTCCGAGGAGCACACGACGATGATCGTCGAAGGTCCCGCCCGCGAACTCCGCCCCGGCGACACGGTCGAGGTGATCCCCGGCCATGTCTGCACGACCGTCAATCTCTACGACTGCTACTACGCCACCCGTAAGGGCGCCGTCGAGGCCATCTGGCCTGTCGCAGGCCGTGGCCGTTCGCAGTAGAAAAAACGATTGAACCATGAAGGCACGAAGAGCACGAAGAGGGAAAAAGAACTATAGTGGTATGCAGGACTACCTGAATGTTCCTCACAATCCATCCCCCTTCTTCACCCTTCCTTCGTGCTCTTCGTGTCTTCGTGGTTCAAATGTCACGGAGGTAATGCGATGAGCGGGATTTACGAACGACTGGGGATTCGGCCGCTGATTAATGCGCGGGGGACGCACACGCGGCTCGGCGGCTCGATCATGCCACCGGAAGTGCTCGATGCGATGCGTGAGGCGGCGGGCGCGTATATCCTCCTCGACGAGTTGCAGGCCACAGCGAGCGAGGTGATCGCCCGCGCGACGGGGGCGGAAGCGGGCATGGTGACGGGCGGCGCGGAGGCGGCATTGCTGCTCGCGACCGCCGCCTGTATGGCCGGGACCGACCCCATCAAGATCGCGCAACTGCCGGACAGCAGCGGTATGAAGAATGAGGCGATCATTCACCGCGCGCACCGCAATGGCTACGATCACGCCATCCGCGTGGCGGGCGCGACGGTCGTCGAGGTCGGCTACGGCCACGGCACAATCCCCTATCAACTCGAAGCGGCATTCACGGAGCGGACGGCGCTCGTCGAGTACCTCGCCTCCCCATGGGCGAGCCGGGGTGCGCTCTCGCTGCCGCAGACGTGCGAGATTGCCCACCGGCACGGCGTCCCCGTGCTCGTGGACGCGGCGGCGATGCTGCCGCCGCCGGAGAACCTGACCCGCTTTATCGCGGAGGGTGCGGACCTCGTCACCTTTAGCGGCGGCAAGGAACTACACGGGCCACAATCCTCCGGCATTCTCGCTGGGCGCGCTGACCTGATCCGCGCCGCGCTGGCGAACGGCAGCCCGAACCACAGCGTTGGCCGTGCCGCGAAAGCCGCGAAGGAGGACATTGTCGGGCTGATCGTCGCGCTTGAACGCTACCTGCACCTCGATCACGCCGCCGAGATGGCGCGCTGGGAGGCGCAGGCGGACTACATGCTCGAACGGTTTGATGGCCTGCCCGGCGTCGAGGCCCGCCGCGTCTATGATGGGCGCGAACACATCACGCCGCGCGTCGAACTGCGCTTCACCCCGGAAAGCCGCATTGACGCACACAACCTTGTCCTCGCGCTGGAGACCGGCGACACGCGCATCTACCTCTTCGAGCCGAACGGCCCGAGTTCGGTACCGAACAGCATCATCATCAACACGCAGACGATGCAGCCCGGCGACGAAAAGATCATCGCGGACGTTCTCCGCCCCGCGCTCCGTCAACGTCTGTCGGATGGATGATGCGGCAGTCCAGCTCTGCGTCGAAGTGGATGATTTCGAGATTAATGAGGACCATTGCGACGAGCATATGTTCAACGAGGGATTCGTCTTCCGGCAAGCGGTTCGGCTTGTACTCTTTGGCGATGTTATCGACGCGGATACGTAGCGCAACCGATGGCTCTTTTGTGGTACCGTATCCGATATGCGGCAGGAGATACGGTTTCGCGGTCGGTGGCTTCATATCTACGTAGAACGCGACGAGGTCACAGGTGTTGCGATCGTCACGATGTATCGCCCGCTTATACGACTGTGGCGAACGAAGCGTGATTGATGGTGAAAAAGATGGTAACGACAACAAGGACCCTGACGGAAATTATTGGCCCCTACGGGGATAAGCGGATTTCCGGCACCTCCGACGATGTGCTCGAAGTGCTTATCACGATGACATACAACTTCGATGGCTTCTCGATTTCCGCTACGGACGTTCCAGCACGTTTGGATCAGGAGACAGGTAGTACCTGCGCGGGCCGGTCGCGCTTCGTCTCAATGACAAGGCGAACGAAATCGTTGAAACGGTTCGGCGGCAACGCCAGACTGAGCCAGGAAAAAAGAAACGCGAGACACTACTCACCTTCGAGTTGAAAGCGCCTGATTTTCTTTCCGACGCGGCGTAACAGCCGCTCAGGATCAGTGAGCGCTGCGATGAGTTCGCCCATCCGACGATCCGACTACATCGCCGCCATCCACGCCGCGTACCCGGAATTGCGCATCGCGCGGATGCGCCTGAACGACGCGGGGCAGTATAACGATATCCTGATCGTCAACGATGACCTGATCTTCCGTTTCCCGCGCCACGACGAGGAGATCGAGAAATTGGAACGGGAAATCGCCCTTCTCGACCGGATTCGCCCCGCGCTTCCCCTGCCAATCCCGGCGCCAACCTACCGCCGTCTCGTGCCGCGCGCCGTCGGGCAGGTCTTCGCGGGATACCGGATGCTACCGGGCGAACCGCTCTGGCGCGAAACCGTCGCGGCGATCACCGATCCGGCCATCGTGCGGCGACTCGCAACGCAACTGGCAACCTTCTTGGGCGCACTGCACGGCATCCCCGCCAATCACGTCGCCGATGTGCTGCCTGCCGCCGACTGGTGCCAACTCTGGGCCGATCTGGAAGAAGAGATACGGGCTGCGCTCTTCCCGTATCTGCCAATATCCGCACACGAGCAAATCGCGGCACATTTCACCGCCTTTCTCGATGATCCAGCCAACTTCACATTCGTGCCGACCGTGATCCACGGCGATTTCGGCAGTGGCAATCTGCTCTGGGACGCGCACGCGGGAATCATGACTGCGGTGATTGACTTCGGATCAGCAGGGTTGGGTGATCCGGCGCTCGATGTCGCGGCGCTCCTCACCTATGGCGAGCCATTCGTGCAGCTGGGGTTCGCCGCCTATCCCGCGATGGCAACGATGCTGCCCCGCGCCCGCTTCTATCTCAGCACCTTTCTGCTCCAGGAAGCCCTGTACGGCATCGAACACGACGACCCGGACGCCGTCGAGCGCGGTCTTGCACCGTATCTGGATTGAGGGTATCAAGTGCCTGATACCATTTTTTAACCTTGTGATGCATATCATTTTGCACTTCCTTCACACTCTGATCGCCCCCCATACGTGAAATGAGTGTGATGCGTTGGACGATTACTCGCACGCAGCACACGTTGGATGTATTGGTACTCAGGAGGTCACGATCAATGGTACTCTCTCATCTCACACAGTCCAGTAAGCGCAAACTTGCCGGTGGTCTGCTCGCCACAACGCTGGCGCTGACGGGCGGCGTCGCCGTCGTCGGTGCGGCGAACGGCGCCGCAAGCCCGACCGCGAAAACGACGACGACTTCTCGCTGCACAGACACCACGAACCGGCTGGCGGGCAATCTCGGCATTGATGTGGCGAAATTGCAAGCGGCGGAAAAGACGACGCTCAATCAAGGGATTAATGCCCGGTTGGCGGCGGGCAAAATCACGGCGCAGCAGGCGCAGGCCGCGCATGACAAGGTGAATAGCAGCGCCAATGTGTGCACGCTCAAAGACGGCGCGAACCGGACGAAGCACGCGGTGGGCACGATCCGCAAGGACGAGTTGCAGGCCGCCGCAAAGCAGTTCACCATCACCGATCAGCAGTTGAAGCAAGACCTCAAGAGCGGCAAGAGCCTCGCGGATGAGGCAACGGCGCACAACGTCACGACGGACAATCTGAAGGCGACGCTGCGTGCGACGCTCAAGACGGACCTCGACAAGGCGGTCGCCAGCAAGAAGATTGATCAGGCGAAGGAAGACAAGGCGCTCGCCACCTTCGATGCCCATGCGGACACGCTGATCAATCGCCATTTCGGCCAAAAGGCGAAATAGTCGTTCTTTCCTCACCCCCTCCCCTCTCCATCGCCCTGAGATCACGGAATGAAGAAAGTTCGTCTGGCGATGGAGAGGGGAGGGGGCTCGTCTGGAGCGCCACGGCGCTCTCGATGGTTCAATCGGTTTCCATTTCTGCCCGGCGGCGCGCTTCGTCGTAGACTTGCCGGAGTACATCGTATGGCTGCGCGCCCTGCACGCCCACCTGCCCGATGACAATGGTTGGTACGGCGGAGATGCCGACCTGCGCCGCCAATTGCTCCTGCTCGATCACTTGATCGGTGTACCGCCCCGCCGCGAGTGCGGCGCGCAGATCGTCCGCGTCCAGCCCGACCGACGCGCCGATTGCCACGAGTACGTCCACGTCGCCGATGTCTCGGTTCTCGACAAAGAAGGCTTGGAAGAGGGCAACACGCATCGGATCGAAATGGTCGTGGTCGCGGGCATAGAGCGCCGCCTCATGCGCCTGCCGCGAGCGCGACTTAAAAGGCGGGAAGTGCATCTCCACGCCGAGTTTCGCGGCCATTGGCGCGACACTGCGCTCCCAATTCTGCCGAAACCGCTCGATGCCCGGCCCGGTGATGTCCGGCAGCGGCGCCGGTTCGGGCCGCAATTCGTACGCGAGCCATTCGATCTCGACATCATGCGTTGCTGCCAGTTCGGCCAAGGCACCCTCAGCCAGATAGCAGTATGGTCAGACGTAGTCGGAGAAGACGATCACGGGCATCGGAGCATCCATGTGCGATTCCTTTCTCGGTAGCGTAGCCTGCAGCCTGCGTCCCTCCCGTCGGCTGCAGCATACGCTACCAATCTATGCGGGCGGTGGCAAATCGCGTCGAGGGTTTCAGACGAATTATCGCACCAGAAATCCCCGCCCGGCGTCATCTTCGGGATCGAGCACGAAGGTATGATAGCCGGTGATGAAGCCACGCCCGCCAACGTCAGGGATGATCGCCGGATAGTCGCCGACGCGCGTTTCCTCGATGGCACGCCCGGTGAAGTGTGTGCCGATAATGCTCTCGTTCACCCACTCTTCACCGATAGCAAGGGCGCCACGGGCGATCAAGGCGGCAGTCGTCGCGGCGGTACCGGTGCCGCAGGGCGAACGGTCCACCTCGCCTTCCGCGAAGACGGTCACATTTCGCTGGCGCGCGCTCTCCCCGTCCGCCGGGCCGGTAATGATCGTGCCGTAGATACCGCGTAGTTCCGGTTCCGTGGGGTGAACGATCGCGGCCGCCGCTTCCACGGCATGCTTGACCGCCATGCCGCGCACGATCAGTTCCGTGATGCACTCTGGCCGCACCGCGAGATGCGCATCGAGCGCCGTTGCCGCCACGAGGGCATAAAACGCCCCGCCGAAGACGATATCCACGATGATCGGCGTGCTATCTATGACAATCCGCAGCCTGGCCGTGTGAACGAACGACGGCACATTGCGGAAAGTGACGCGGCGCACGCGATTCCCCTCGATCGTCGCGCGGGCGAGGACGAAGCCGGCGGGCGTGTCGTAGCCGACTTCGGTGATTGGTTCGACACGCGGCAGTTGCTCGGTTTCGAGGAGCGCGGTCGTCAGGGCGATGATGCCGTGGCCGCACATCGTGCTGTATCCCTCGTTGTGCATAAAAAGGACGCCGTATGTTGCCTCGGGCGTGACCGGCGGTGTGAGGATGCAGCCGTACATATCGGCATGGCCGCGCGGCTCCCACATCAGGATGTGGCGGAGGTCGTCGTGATGCGCCCGCATCGCCCGCCGCCGTGCGAGCATCGTCGCGCCCGGTAGCGGCGGCAACCCCGCCGTGACAATCCGCAGCGGTTCTCCCGCCGCATGGGCATCAATCGTCGTAATCGTCCGCGAGAAGGGCATGGTATCCTCTTTCTACGATCCACAGGCTCGGCGCAGTGACCCAGGCGATCGAGCCTATCTGGTCATCAAGGAGTGAAAGGTCGTGCGATTCATTACATTGAACGTGAAAGGGGCGAGCAAGACGCGGAAAGAGTTCGTCCCGTACCAGGTCGCCGCGCTGATGACCGATCGGCCAGACTTTGTCGCGTTGTCGGAAGTGGCCATCAACCGCCTCGCGGATTATGAGCGGGAATTTCAGCGTCACGGTTTGCCCCATGTGCTCAGTAGCGTCGCTGAGGCGACCGCCATGCACACGGGCAGCCGCAGTGTTGGCACGCTGATCGCGAGCAGATTCACCTGTACGATGCGGTCGGACGCGCAAGCGACCTACAACATTCCCTGGCCGGAGCGCCTCGTGTCGGTGGTGGCCGCGACCGACGCGGGCGTCATCGAGATTGATGTCGCGTATATACCATACTATTACCAGGGCGACCCGACACTAATCGAAATCAAACTTCAGACGCTCGATCGTCTCTATCATGGGCTGGCGCGTGCATCGGAGCGCCATCGTATCGTGTGCGGCGACTTCAACATTCCCTTCGGAGAAGCCGCAGACGGGAGCATCGTTTCCTCCGGCACATCGGCACGGCACAGACGCGCCCATGCGTCGGAGCACAATCTCCTTCGCGGCCTTGCCGATTTCGGTCTCTATGATGTCTTCCGTCGTCTACATGGATACGCGGAACAGGAGTACAGCTGGCTTGTTCCGGGCACAGGGAACGGGTTCCGTCTCGATCACCTCCTCGCCTCGCCGTCACTCAATGCCATCGCATGCCACTACCTTCACCGGTTCCGGCAGGTTCCCAACGAAAGACCATGGGGACCAAGCCCTCGGTCCCTGAGCGATCATTCCGCACTTGAAGTCGTCTTTGATCCACTGACGCTGAACAAGAACGAGGTGTAACAATGGTAACAACAGGACACATCACAGTGCGCGGATTGCGGATCGCCTACGACCGCGCAGGGCAGGGGCCGCCGCTCGTGCTGCTGCATGGGATCGGCGCGAACGCCTCCGCATGGCGGACGCAACTCGATGGGCTTTCCGACGCCTTCGACGTGATC
>JAABUO010008010.1_pt1 | contig 11986 bp, 15 predicted proteins | sample 5559291 | NCBI WGS metagenome assembly JAABUO01 (sample SAMN10711878, study PRJNA513372) | rock metagenome | isolation source: Antarctica rocks | place: Antarctica: Victoria Land, Finger Mt sud | reverse complement strand
CGGGTGCGCCCGCGGCGGGCGGGACGCCCGCCTGCGCCGGCGCCGCCGTCGCCTGGCCGCCGTACCCGGCAGGGACGCTGGCGGCACTGCCAGGTGCGCCCGCGGGTGCGCCTGCGGCGGGCGGGACGCCCGCCTGCGCGGGCGCCGCTGTCGCCTGGCCGCCGTACACGGCAGGGACGCTGGCGGCACTGCCAGGTGCGCCCGCGAGTGCGCCCGCAGCAGGCGGGACGCCCGCCTGCGCCGGCGCCGCGGCTGCCTGGCCGCCGTACCCGGCAGGGACGCTCGCGGCGCTGACGGGTGCGCCCACGGGTGCGCCTGCGGCGGGCGGGACAACCGCCGCACGCTGTAGAGATGCAGGCGCAGGAGCGGACGCAATGGCGCCCGCTCGCGCCACCGCACCGGCAGGCGCCTGCGCGGCTGCGGCCGCTGCGGCGGCCGGCGCCGCAGCAACAGCGGGCGCGGTGGCGGGCGCCTGAGCAGGCGCGAGCGCGGCGGCGGCTGCGGGCGCGGCGGCGAGCGCGGCTGCGGGCGCGGCGGGCTGGCTGTACGAGTTCACGCGCTGCGCGCTCTTGTCCAGCAGCACGCCAAACTCGCAGCCGGTCGCGTTGCTCAGGTAGACGCTGTGCGCGCGCGCGCGCTGGTCAGGCCCAAGCGATGCGTAGGAGCCCCGGAGCATCACACATGCTCACAGCCATCCACTTGCCAGGTGCACGCAACACACTCCGGATGTCGGCGACTGGGGACTCTGCAATTGTTTGTCGGAAACATGTTGGACGTCCGCCGTGGGTGTAGAGTGCGCTCAGCCCTAGCACGACAACGGCCTCGGGGTGCAGACACGTCTGGGGAACGTCGGGCTGTCGGCGCACATGCACGAGTTGTCCGGCTGACGGTAGTACAGCGCGCCCGTGTCGCTCAGCACGCTGATGTTCTGCTGGCAGAGGTCGCTCAGCTGCAGCGCGGCGGTGGGGTCGGCTGCCGGCGCAGGGTTTGCCACGGTCACGTCAAACGTCGCCGCGGCGCGCGGCCCGCCCTGGCCCAGGGGCCACGAGAGCGTCGGCCCGCCTGCGCGGCAACCCTGCATCAGCAGCACTGATCATGACTGGAACATGACTCCAGGGCAAGCGTCAGGTAGCACATGAAAGCGGAGATGCGCACGTGGTGAATGAGCATCAGTCCTCTTCAAACAAGGAAGGTGACTGCAAACTGGCAGCACACAGGCTAGGGGTGTGCATGCGTCGCGGGCCACTCCGGCTGGCGCTCGGCGCATCATGCGGGGCACAGCTCACGGCAACGCCTGCGGCCCGCGCGCACCATCACCGCCGGCGCCCGCGCTCAGCTGCGCGTTCTGCGGCTTCGCCAGGCCCGCGGCGCTGCCGTTGGCCAGGGCGTCGCGCACGCGCACGGCAAAGCGCTGCAGCCCATCCGCATGCGGCTCCACCTGCGCTCGCGACCCAGACAGAGCCCAGTCTGTGGCTGACTCACCCAGCACTGACTTTGGTTCCCAAGCGCCGCAGCCCGGACGCGTGGCTCCGCTTGCGCCTGCAGAGCTGCGCGGCCGCAACAGCGTCCGCCCAAGGCGGCGCAGCGCGCTCGCGTGCTCGCCTGGCCGCCGCGCACCTCGTGCTGCACGGCAGGTTGACTTCCGCTCGCATGTGACAGGAATCGCCACGGCGCACCAGCGTGCGTTCCCATGTCTCAGATCAACAGGGCATGCCTGCAAACTGGCTTCCACTGACCATAGCTGAAGGCCGCTGCCATGCATCTGTGCGCCACACACACCTCTGGGCGGCAGGCAGGCCAGAGTGCGCACCGCAAATGTGAATGTGGTGGAGTTGGGGCCGCCCGACACGGTGTACTCGAAGCTGGCCTGCCCCGCTCCAACGGGCGCGCTGTAGCAGCGCTGCGGCGCCCGCGCCGCCTGCCCCGCCTCGCGGTTGCCGGCCGCGGGCCCCAGCGCGGCGGCCAGCAGCAGCAGCACCGCCGCCGCGGCCTGCGCGCGTGCGCACGCCTGTGAGCTTTTGTTGGACGTTCTGCGCTAGCAACCAGCGGTGCAGCCCTTGCTCTCCCTTCCCAGAGGTGGGTGGTTCGTCAGCTTCTCTCGCGCCTCGCAGCTGCTCGCCGCCAGCCCCAACTCCTCTGCACGCCGCAGCACAGCCGCTACAGCCTGACCGTGTGCAGCACGGTGCGCTGCTCTGACGTCAGGCTCCCGAGCCTGCCACCAGGCGCGCCGCAGTGCTTTAGATGCAGCGCACGCTCCAAGCCAGCCTGCTGTGCAGCTTGCCGCATCCCAGACATGAAGAAGCTGCCGGTGTGCTGCTCCCACCCCTGTGTTGATACCTCTTGCGGCAGAGCGCCACAGCACACTTGCTGTTGGCCATGACACGCGCACATGTCGAGCATGCTGCGCACTGCTCGCTCACGGCACTTCGAGTTTCCGTGTAATCCTGCCCTCAGAAACTGGCTTGCGATGTCCGCGAGCTCAGAAGTGAGGTGCACCAGCACAGTGGCAGTGCCATGCCCCGCATGACCCACCCAGCACGTCCAGAGGTGACTGTTTGCAAGATAAGCGGGCAAACAGAGCGCCGTCGCAGTGTCGCCACTGCTGAGCACCGCACAATTGACTGTGCACTGTACGTACCGCAACTTGTAAATGCAAGGCTACACCCGCTGGGCGATGCATAGAGCGCGCACGGTGCACGCTGGCGTTGGGACACCAGAGGGTGACCTCCCTGCTGGCCTCCCAGCAGGCAAGGTCACAGGCCCGCAACCTCCGCACTCTGACCTGATCAGAGCGGCCGATTTGTGGTTGATGAACAGTTGGCAGAGGTCAGGCAGGTGGATGTCTGCTTGCTCAAGGGTCCGCTTCCCCGTGGGAACTCGGACCTGAGGTTTCAGCACCATCCACGGCCGTCGGCTGGCGGGGCCAGCGCAAACGGTCGATGCAGCAATCTCGTGCACGTGTCCACGCCTCCCGGGAAAGCTCCTGGTACACGTCCTCAAGCGAGCTGTCTCTTCCACCCCTTAGCCAGGCGCGTCGACTGTCGGCTTGTCGCAGAGCCAGTTTGGCAGCCGTACGCCTAGGTTTATTTCCTAAGTTAGGTCTTGGGGCCAGCAGTCTTTGAAAGCGGGCCACATCAATGATGTCAAAACAGTGGCACCAACGCCGGCAGTGCATTAGTGCAGCACAAACGCAGTGTAGGCGTTGGGACACCAGCGGCGCCACCATTGCATTTGTCTGCAGCCAGTGCACTGCGTTTGCACGCATGCAAATCGAAGCCAACGGACAGCAGGGGCTCTTGCTGCGCATTTGGCATGCTGTAATTTGCAAGGGGCATGGCTGCATGAGGTCCTCTGCGAATTTATCACATACACCAATGTTGTATGCCAGCGTGTCTGATAATGCGTTGATATCACTCGCGTCTGGTCTCTTCAACTATATACCTGGCATTTTGCAGCTGGTCTTAGGCGTAGCCAGAGCTAAAGCTCAGCGGTGACGCATCCTCGAGCCTGCCAACTCGTTGCTGCAGCATCAAGGCTTTGCGAGCAAAAGCAGCATTCGGTGCTGAAACGCTGTGCAACAACACCTGGATGCCAATACCAGAGCTCCTCGCGCAACACCGCTGGGCTGGTGAAAGCCTGTCACTCTGCACATCTGTACTCTTTTATAGATGGCTGTGCTGATGCCCCAGCGCCCGGACACTCTGCTGTAGTCCAGCTCAGAGTACAGAGAAGTGTCTGTTCCAACGCCAAACACCCCAGCGCAGCGTACACTGCATGCAGTCCATCACTGAAGCGCTGGAGCCACTGAACAGCGTAGTGTGAACAGCACCGCCACCAAGACCACGATGTTGTTCACCATCACGCCACACCTCGCTGACACAGCAGACAACACATCTCTCAGCGGCCCTGACAGGGATCCGGCCCTGACAGGGCCGCCTGGCACAGAATCCAGGGTGGCACAGAATCCTTGCGCATCAGGCGGCAGCCAACCTAGGCCTGGCCGCCCGGCGCGTTGGCCTGGCGCTCGCGCTCCAGCATCTTCTTGAGCGTGCGGATGTACGCGTTGTCGTTAATGGTCTTCTGGTAGGCAAAGTGCAGCCTGTCGAACTGCGCGCGCGTGCGCGCCCGCGTCACCGGCAGGGAATGCGGGGCGAGGCGGTGCGTGTCGCACAATGCCCGCCAGCTGCCCGCAATACAACCAGCGCGCTAATTTATTTCCAGGGCCACCGCCCATCAGCCGGCACCGTGCTGTCAAACCGCCTGGCAACCGCGCCAGGCGGACTCGGGCGCATGCGCGCCTGCATCTCCTCGCGCTTGATGGAGTCGTCCAGGGCCTCCCGCGCGGCCTGCAGCCCGAGCAGGTTGCGCCGCGACTCGCGTAGCGCCGCCATCAGCACCTCCTCGGCCGCGCCCGCACGCCTGCGGGCCAGCGCGTCCAGCTTCAGAACCAGGCCGAGCCTCGACACGCGCGACATACAGACATACTCCCCTCAGTCAGGGGAGCCTGGTTTGGCCGCGCGCGCGGCGCCGCGCCAGGGCCACGCCGACACACGCGGGCAGTGCAGGCGCCCTTCGCCTCGCGCACGTGTTCACACACCTCACGGAACACGCCTCGCGCACACTTCTGACACGCACTTTTCTGACATACTTGCGGAAGTCAGGGCATTGCTTCTGTGACAACGCAGACACTGTGCATTTGAGTATCGAAGGGGAGCCGGGCAGGCGGCGCACTCAGGCTCTGGGGGCCGCGGCGCCGCGGCGGCGTCCGCAAGGAGCGCGCCGCCCTCGCCTGAGCGCGAGAGCGCGCCCTGCAGCACCGATGCGAACTGCGTCGGGAATGCGCCCATCGCGCCGGCCGGCTCGGCGCCTTCCTTCACGGCCTCCCCCGCGTCCTCCGCAGCAGCGCGGACCGCCACGCGCCTGGCCGCGGGACACGAGATTCAGCTGTGGCACCTGTGGGCGCCACCCGCGACACAGCGCTCGTCTTGCGCCGTGCGGCACCAGTGCACACAAGCGCTGCCACCCTGCGTCCTTCGCAGCACCACAGCTCGCGCGGCATGCCTGGACAGGGAAGGCAACGTAGCACAGTTGACTACCCTCGCCTGCTGGCATCATGCACATAGTAGGGCGTGAGGTGCGGCGCATGGATTGATGTGGAGGCACTGGAACAGGTAGACAGAACCAAGTGCTGACAGGATGGCCGTCGAGTGTTGCTCAGTGCACTGTCTAAACCGCTCTTGCTACAGGACACATGGGCGGGCCCAGGCGCGAGTGCGGAAAGCAGTGTGTGGCAGTATCCTGCAGGACAAAGTTGCAATCGTACCTGCGTAGCACGGGCCGGTGTGCACAGGGCCAGCCTGCTGCTTCGCCGGTGACCTGCACATGCGAGCACGCAGGCGGTGAGGTGCCTGCCAGCCAAGTCATATCTATCGCATCCACAGCATGTGCACAGCCAAGCAAACGCACCGGGAGGTGTTGACGTAGCCTACACTTTTGCTCAGGCGTCACGTGCTGCGGCCGTGCGGCCTGGCAATGCATGCTGATTTGGGAAAGCATCTGCAACAAGGCAGCAGCAAACACGAGCGCAGCACTCGTACAACAGAGCTAAATGCGTTTGCTCAAGAACGGCCTTGGCTAGATGTGCAACTCTGCAACTCGCCAATGCTTACACACGCGTCATTGCTCTGTTGACAGACTTGTGCACAGCTACCTGTGACCTCTGGACAAGATGGAGGCAAACACAGCTCAGGATCAGCGCTACGGAAACGATCTAGCACAAGTTGAGCGGCTCAACAGGCTCGTGCAGGGTATAGAAGGGTTGTTCAGGAGGCCACTGATGTCCTTCAGAAAAGCGCACCTATGCCCGGCGTTGCCTCAAGTCGCGGCTCAGCTGTCCGTGCCTGCGTGCGCTGCGATCCCAGGCGGCGCGCCGTGAGGCCTGCCATACACTGCCGCGCTTCGGCACCGCTTGTGGACGCGCCTCCCGCCGCCTTTGACCTTCAGCAGACTCAGCACGCCTCGCTGCGCCTTGTGGCCGCACGCTACCCGCAGCTGGCCAGCCTTGTCAAGGCAGGTCCGAGTTGCAGTCATAAACCAGCGCCGATCAATCACGTTGCTTCCTGGCTCAGCCTTGCAGTGTACTTGTAGGAACTCTGCTCGCCCTGCCACGCCGACCAGACTACGTAGAGAGGAGAAGTGACGGCTACCAGGCGCGCCAATTGCCTTAGCTCATCCTCTGTTGTAAAGCGGGACCGTGTTCAGTCCTCCTGCTGAGGAAGCTTTGCCTACTATGCACTGCAGTGCGTTGCAAGGCTTTGCGGCTTATGCAAACTGCATGCGACAAGCAGGAGCCAGAGGTAGTGTTCCTTGTTGGCGCTGTTCACGTGTTGGAGCGCTCCGCGGATGATGTGCGCCAAGTCATCGAGGCGCGTACTGTGCTTTGAGCCAGGCAAACGCACTTGCACGCTCCTGGAACGTGCAGGCCTGTTGCCTGTGTTGCCATGCTGCTTGACGTTGTGCGCTATCTGTCTTGCACCGGGTCCCAGCAGTTTGCAAGCAAGGACGGCGGTGCCGCGGCGCCTGGCAGGCAGTGCGACCGGATGCGGTGGTCGTGGAGCTGTGCCGCAGCCGGGCGGCCCTGCTCTACAGTGCCACGGAGGCGCCGACCCGCAAGGCGCCGTCGCTGCTGAGCCTCAGGTGCGCACGGCGTGCGCTGTCAGAAGCACTGGAGGCTACGTGCTTGCAGCAACGCAAGCGCGCTCTGTACAGGTGGTTGGCTACTTTGCAGCGAGGTCACCCCGTGAAGAACAGAGCGCCAGACCTCTCAAGGGCCACCAGCCTGTGCCACACACTGCGCTTGCACATGCGCAGCAGGCAAGGAGTATCCTAGGGATCGAGCCAAAGGGTTGAGCCGGTGCTTGTTGTGCCTTGTTGCACACCTGACCCCTCCCAGTTCTGCGCAGCGGCGCGGGCCTGCCTTCCGCGGCTGCACGCGCGGTCGCGCTGGGCGGCGCCGAGGCGCTGCTGCTGCGCGCGCTCATGGGCCGGCGCGCGGACGCCATCGCCGCCGCCGCCGGCGCGGTGGCCGGCGCCGAGCAGCGCGCGGCGCGCGAGGCGGCCGACGCGTGCGGCGCGCAGGTGGTGCTGGGTGCGCGCGCGCGCCGCCCCGCGCCGCATGGCCTCTCTGGGAGCTCAAATTGACTCCCCTCAGGCAGAAAGTGCTGCAGCGCGCGAGGCCGCCGGCGTGCGCGGCGTGCGGCTGCCGTCGGCGCACGCGCGCTTGGCGCCCTTGCCGGCGCAGGGTTGTGTGTGCGACTCTGACAGCATGGGAGAGGGCCAAGGTGATGCAGCGCAACGCGCACGGCGCAAACCTGTGCAGCGCGCAGCTGGCGCTGTGTGCATGCGTCCCCGCCGCCCCATTCCACGTCTTGTGTGGTGTTCATGCTTATAACGTTTGATACGGCGCATGGAGCGTGAAGTGCAAGTGCATGCTGCCAACATAGGCCAGCAGTGTAACCACTGCCAGTCCGTGGGGAGAGCCCAGAAAGCGGCAAGAGCGCTCCGTTGCCCACAAAGAGCGCGCGCCGCATGACCTTGCTGCAGTGCGGCGCAGGTGACCGACCTGTTGAGATCACGCTGGAGCGCATGTGGGCGGCGCTGAGCTGGCGCAAGCGTGCGGCGTTCCTGCGCGCGCTGGTTGCGGGCGGCGCACCGCCGGGCGGCGCACCGTCCGCAGCGGGCGCAGCCGGCGCCGACGACGCTGTTGCAGCCGTCATTGCGCAGCTCTCCGCAAGCTTTCCAGAGGTGGGCTTGCTGGTCGGGGGGAGTGTTGTACCCTCTCCTCGGGGTTTTTTTTGTGCCCGCTCGTGGCGCGCAGATGCGTGAGGCGGCAGCCGCATGCCTGTAGTGTGACGAGACCGCGTGCAGGCAGGAGTGGCGATCACCCTTGTCAGGAGCAGGCCGTCCGCCAGCCGCCGCGCAAGCGCGCCTGTGCAGGCGCTCAAAGCGAGGGCGCGGGCGCGGGGCCGCAGGCCGCGCGCCCGCCGCTGCACGCGCGCGGCCAGTACTTGGCAGGGAGCGATCATCCCGAGCTTGGCGTAAGCGTGCGGGCGCGGGGCCCGCAGGTCGCGCGCCCGCTGCTGCATGAGCGGGACCTGTACCTCGCGTGGTCCTGCAAGCGCTCGCGCGCGGTGTGCGGCGCGCGCGCGGTGGTCGGCGTGGTCGGCCGCAGCCACCTGCGCGGCACTGCCTACCACCTGCTGCAGGCGCGCCTGCGGCCATGCTCGCAGAGGCTTAAGGGTAGCAATAGGGTTGAGGGTTTGTGCTGCTCACCTTTCCCTACACAGTCATGACACGCCGCCAGCCACCGGAGCGGCCGGGTGCACACACCTCGCCGCACAGTACTGCCTGCCACCTGCTGCGAGCGCGCCGGCGGCGGCGTAGCTGCCTCGCTAGCGCTCAGAGCAGCCAGGCGGCTCGCCGCCCTGCACCCCGCGCCAGCTGCTCCCGCGGCTCGTCAGCGGCGGGCATGCGACCGCCCGCGGTGGGCCAGGGCCCGGGCGCGACCCCGTCCGGTGCGCCGCGCAGGAGTCGTCGCAACTGCGCTTCCGCGATCTGGTCGGCGGTCGGAGCGCGCGCCGCAGCCCGCGCGAGCGGGCGGCGCGGCTGGCGCGGCGGCTCGCACGAGAGGCGGCGCTGGGCGCTGCTGTTTACGCCGCCTGGACGCTCCTCACCCGGCACGCCTGAGCCCAGTCTGCGGATTGGAGCTGCAGGCGGCGGCATGGGCCGCCAGTGCGCTGCCGGACGGGGCGCGTTTCGCGCTTTGCGCCTGCCTAGCCTTCCTCGCACGCTGGCTCACCTGCAGGAGGAGCCGCGACATGTCCTCCGGCGGGGCTGCATCGAGCGCGGGGGCGGCCAGGGTCGTCGCGCGCAGCCTCCTGCTCGTCCTCCAGGTTGTCGCGGGTCGGGCGCGCTCGGTTGGGGTGTTCCGCGCTTCCCTCTCTCGCGCAGCGACGCCGCAACGAACAATCCTGCTGGTTTTGCAGTTAGGATGTTGAGGGTTTGACAGATACCACATAATCTGTCTTTGTTTGTGCCCGGGCTACCCGCAATGAACGCATGCATGTGACACACCACTGACCGCTTACACAGAATTGTTTTATATTGGGTTGATGAGAGGTCAAGGAGAATGTGTGAAACTGTATCTTGGCTCTCTGGTGCAGAATGCCAGTGATCTGAAAGCATATGACCTGCGCTGCACCAGAGCGCGGTGACCTGCTGCCGCTCTTACGATCAGTGCTCTGATCAGCCAAGCGTCGCTGCAGAGCAGAGAGTGGACGCATTCCGGCTTGCAGGCTCGGCTGTCTCGCACTGACAGGCTGCAAGCTTGCTATACAAACTCAGCTACACACTTAGCTACACGTTAGCACTTCCTATAAGGCATTGCACACCTACGAGCAGAGTCTGAGTGATGCGTAACATGGCACAGCGCGTCAGGAGCACAACCCAACCGCAAACGCCCCCGAGGCCACGAGGATGCTCTATCAGTATTGCCATATGACACACGCATGCGTTGTCCCACTGCCACCATGCATGCTGTGCATATTGCGGCACCGCCAGCTGAGACTAAGCGCCCACTGGATACAAAAGCAGTCCACAGCACCCTCCTCAAAACTTGTTCAGACATGCCCATAGAGACAACGGAAAACCGCTGTTCACTGGCAGCGCACCTGAACGGGCACGCTATTTGCCAGTGCCGCACACGGGCCTGCATAGAGGCCAGCGGGGGTGCGGCTGCCGTTGGAAGGAACAGGGACACAGGGACACCCTAGCTACCAAATAAGCGTTGGCGCAAGCGTACACGGCGCCAGCACCCTGCTCTCTGGCCGTGCAGAATATGATGAACCTGCATGAGCAGTTGCTGCAGGGCTGCTGCAGGGGGCGGGTGCAGGGCTGCAACTCTTTAAATACATGCCATCCGCGGGCCGAAACGCACTTCAAGCGCAGCAGGGACTCATTGCTCAAGCTGACTCATTGCTCAAGCCCCGCGCCCGTCGCTCGCCGGCTGCGGCGCGCGCGTGCCGTCGGCTGCGCCGCCGGCCGACGCCGCCGCGTGCACCATAAGCGACGCGACAAAGACGAGCAGCATGCGCGAGTTGACCTCCACCACGTCCTCCCTGGGCGCCGCCCGGCGCAGGCATGCTTGGCCCCGAAGCAGCATTCGTGAGCTGGCCTTCCATCACTTCCTCCAAGATACCCACCCAGAGCAGGGGTACTTGGTCCCACACTGGCATGGAGGCGACAAGAACGCAGCATGCCCCCCCCCAGGGGCCAGCCTTGTCAAGGCAGGTCCGAGTTGCAGTCATAAACCAGCGCCGATCAATCACGTTGCTTCCTGGCTCAGCCTTGCAGTGTACTTGTAGGAACTCTGCTCGCCCTGCCACGCCGACCAGACTACGTAGAGAGGAGAAGTGACGGCTACCAGGCGCGCCAATTGCCTTAGCTCATCCTCTGTTGTAAAGCGGGACCGTGTTCAGTCCTCCTGCTGAGGAAGCTTTGCCTACTATGCACTGCAGTGCGTTGCAAGGCTTTGCGGCTTATGCAAACTGCATGCGACAAGCAGGAGCCAGAGGTAGTGTTCCTTGTTGGCGCTGTTCACGTGTTGGAGCGCTCCGCGGATGATGTGCGCCAAGTCATCGAGGCGCGTACTGTGCTTTGAGCCAGGCAAACGCACTTGCACGCTCCTGGAACGTGCAGGCCTGTTGCCTGTGTTGCCATGCTGCTTGACGTTGTGCGCTATCTGTCTTGCACCGGGTCCCAGCAGTTTGCAAGCAAGGACGGCGGTGCCGCGGCGCCTGGCAGGCAGTGCGACCGGATGCGGTGGTCGTGGAGCTGTGCCGCAGCCGGGCGGCCCTGCTCTACAGTGCCACGGAGGCGCCGACCCGCAAGGCGCCGTCGCTGCTGAGCCTCAGGTGCGCACGGCGTGCGCTGTCAGAAGCACTGGAGGCTACGTGCTTGCAGCAACGCAAGCGCGCTCTGTACAGGTGGTTGGCTACTTTGCAGCGAGGTCACCCCGTGAAGAACAGAGCGCCAGACCTCTCAAGGGCCACCAGCCTGTGCCACACACTGCGCTTGCACATGCGCAGCAGGCAAGGAGTATCCTAGGGATCGAGCCAAAGGGTTGAGCCGGTGCTTGTTGTGCCTTGTTGCACACCTGACCCCTCCCAGTTCTGCGCAGCGGCGCGGGCCTGCCTTCCGCGGCTGCACGCGCGGTCGCGCTGGGCGGCGCCGAGGCGCTGCTGCTGCGCGCGCTCATGGGCCGGCGCGCGGACGCCATCGCCGCCGCCGCCGGCGCGGTGGCCGGCGCCGAGCAGCGCGCGGCGCGCGAGGCGGCCGACGCGTGCGGCGCGCAGGTGGTGCTGGGTGCGCGCGCGCGCCGCCCCGCGCCGCATGGCCTCTCTGGGAGCTCAAATTGACTCCCCTCAGGCAGAAAGTGCTGCAGCGCGCGAGGCCGCCGGCGTGCGCGGCGTGCGGCTGCCGTCGGCGCACGCGCGCTTGGCGCCCTTGCCGGCGCAGGGTTGTGTGTGCGACTCTGACAGCATGGGAGAGGGCCAAGGTGATGCAGCGCAACGCGCACGGCGCAAACCTGTGCAGCGCGCAGCTGGCGCTGTGTGCATGCGTCCCCGCCGCCCCATTCCACGTCTTGTGTGGTGTTCATGCTTATAACGTTTGATACGGCGCATGGAGCGTGAAGTGCAAGTGCATGCTGCCAACATAGGCCAGCAGTGTAACCACTGCCAGTCCGTGGGGAGAGCCCAGAAAGCGGCAAGAGCGCTCCGTTGCCCACAAAGAGCGCGCGCCGCATGACCTTGCTGCAGTGCGGCGCAGGTGACCGACCTGTTGAGATCACGCTGGAGCGCATGTGGGCGGCGCTGAGCTGGCGCAAGCGTGCGGCGTTCCTGCGCGCGCTGGTTGCGGGCGGCGCACC
>JAABUO010008008.1_pt1 | contig 11989 bp, 14 predicted proteins | sample 5559291 | NCBI WGS metagenome assembly JAABUO01 (sample SAMN10711878, study PRJNA513372) | rock metagenome | isolation source: Antarctica rocks | place: Antarctica: Victoria Land, Finger Mt sud | reverse complement strand
TTTGGCAGATCAAGTACAGACGTCATTCAGTACACTCGAAGTAATAAACAGCAGGGCGTCTCCCAAATAAACACATGGGCCCAAGCGCAGAACAACGGGTTTAACAGACCACGGACAGCAAACCCAAACGTCCAAGTGACAGATCAGAGATCCCCCAAAAGGATTTTCTCACCACTAAGACGAACCGTATCGAAAGGAACGCATGGAGCTAGTTGCCCACAAGGCTGTATGCCCATTGTGCGAAGGACTGGAGAGATTCTGCACTATATCCCCAACGCAGGCAACAAGGTCCCAGGATACGAACAGATGGACTCCCATTACGTCCTCATACTAGATGGCACTTACAAGAGCCCTCAATACCGGGATCACAGGGATTGGTTTGCCTGCCTTGTAATATCCACCCATCCACCACCTGATCTCGAGCATCGTCTTCTTCGGCCAAAGACTGAACCGTGCCAAGGTCGAGAATACTCACCGCACCTCAGCACGCATCTCTTTGACCGTATGCACTGTCTGTGTTGCAAGGACACACCCTACTGCACACATGTCACGAAGGGAAACTACGACCGCAAGCTTTGGCGCCCATGGGACTGGTTCGGCGAAACCCGAATCTCCATCGAAGCGCCTAAAATGGTGCACAGAAAGTGTCTGCATGTATTACGTCCCCTTACTCCTACTTTAGGTGTGAGTATGACTGATGAATCAATGACTCTCGTGCGTAGACAGATTGCGGCGCAGCTGGCTACTAAAGGAATCAAAACAAGCAACGGCGTGACGAACGATTATGCTATGGGTGGAAATGCTAACTACACTTGGTCAGAGCTGATGTCCAACTGATCCTGGGTAGGTCCGCGACTCCCTTAGTCTTCTAACGTTTTGACGAATTTCTATGATGGTTTATAATATCATAGTTTTCGAATATCTTTATGATTTCAATGTCTTTTCTTCCGTAATTCCTTGCTGAAGTTTCGTGTATATAACTCTCACACACTGTTTCTTCCTTTCACATTTCTGAAGCCTAGCTCAAATTATGCTGGGAGCTTCCAGCAGATCGTCTCATAATACCCCTTCACAACATCATACACCCTTTCCTCCCTCTCTTCCTCGCTCAGCCCCCTCAAACTGGGAAAATCGTCGCCCGTAGCATGGCAATCCCACCCCGGTATACCAACCGAAAAGTACCCTACACACATCTCGCTCTCCCGATGCACATGATAAATGCTCCTCGCCAGGTACCCGCACCATTCCTCTCAAGCCCTTGCCCTCGATTCCCGATACACCGGATGCGCATTACAATCCTGAATCTCCATCACCGGAATTATCACCATGTACGGCATACCACAATCCCTTTATTCATACTGGCTCCTCCCAGGCGATGTGTGCAGCATATCGGGTGCTCGCATCGCCTCGCTCCATTCGCTCGCAACGACGAACTCGTGGGTCCAGTCTAGGGTGTTGAAGCCGAAGGACTGGAGGCGGGCGACGGTTTACTGGATGAAGGATGCGCGTGTTAAGTAGTTTGTGGTGTGGATGGAGAGGTTATGCGGGTGGAGGAGGTTTGATTCTTCGAGGTGATTGAGGCCGAGCGAGAGGGTGAGATGGTTGTGCGGGGTGAGGAGGGTCTAGCTGCCGTTGGGCGAGCGGTGGAGTTTGAAGAAGGGCATACTTCAATGTTCTTCAATGTCTGTCTTGCAAGTATGAGGCTGAGGGTATCTAAAGGAAGTCATTCGATGGCTTCGCATTTCAGCGAATTTTGAGGGACGGAAGGTCCCCATTGCCGGATTTCCCTCCCACTCTGAACGCTACTTTCTTTTCTCAGTATGTTTGTTATGCTCTACCGAATACTTGACGTATGACCAAGTATCATGTTTTCGAGCAGCGGAAGATCTTCTTTTTATGGCAGTCCTGTTCGGCATGGAGTTAACTTGGCGATATAGGGTTAGCGTGGTAGGGCTACGTGGGTGACGTAAGTTACGCTGCCCTAGAACCAACATCTTCTATCTATGAATGTAGTTGTTCTTCACACTACCATCACTCTCACATGCTTCCATTTCTTTCTTTTGCAACCTCCTCTGCTTTCTATACTTTCTCGTTCTTACCTTTTCGCTAAGCTTCGAAGACAGATAGACGGGGAGATTGGCCTGTGCCCAAAACACGTCTCCATCGTAGATCGAATCAGAAACATGTCTCGGAACCCGAAGGTTTCTTCTCTTTCAGTCAACAGTTCTTTCTTACGTTTTTTGTCTCTTTTCTTGTTTACTACCAAGTATGATAAGGAACAAGAAGAGCCCGAGTGCTGCGTCACGTCCCCAAGTGGAAAAGCGATTCAAGGCTCGGACATCCTGAGGTCTGGCGCTTCGGTGTGGCTCTGTCTTGGTTGCTGTTCGGTTTCGCGTGCTACGAAGCATGTGAAGAATGGTAAAACGGTTTCGCTCTACGTTTCTTCGTTGAAGATTGTAGGTAAGTCAATATTGGGTAAGCAGGGTAGATTATGGTAACTCGATGCTGGAACATGCAACAAACACATTCTTTGCAGCCAAGAGGATCAATTGCGCGAGACCAAGGGATTTTGGTTGAACAGTGGGAAAAGTGTCGACATGCAACCGTCTGACGTAATGCTGGGTGAGTCAACGCTGGGGCCGACGGATGCTGGGTTTAGCATGGCTGCCAATGACCAAGCTTTGTGATGTCCGGAGACAGTAGGTGTGAATTCATGAGAAAATTCTCTGGGGCAATTGGAGAACCCCTTCTGTGTTCTAGGGGCTGTGTTCCTCAGGTGTCTTACGAGTATCACAGACCAGTCTTCTTGTTTCATTCCGTTCTAGAGAGTTGTTCTAAAGCTCAACTAGATTTTCTAGGATATCGCTCTCGAGCGCCTCTCTCGCACTGTCTCTGTTCGTTCTGAACCTCTTCTTTGGGCCACTGCTGGCTCGACGCTTCCATTACTTCGTTCCCACTGCACACTGTTAAACTATAAGAAGGCTCTTATATCCTTCTCCAAATGTTATTCTTCACACATCTCTAACACCTACATCCACGTCAATCGACAATCTACCATTAATTGATACAAGTCAACATACAAATCGCAGACTTCTTCACCCTAGTAATATATTTGAACATTTTCCAGCCGTTTCAGTCTCGAGGCCTACTTGTAAATATGCCTAGAAGACAGCCGACGTTGACCTGTCCATTCGCCGCTTCAAACAATTGGGGTTCCGCCCTTGACAGCATTGCCACTGAGCAGACTAGCCAGGCAGAAGAAGAGACGTCCCCAGTCTCCGATGCGGAAGACCAGGCTTCCCGAATGCAGGACGATAGCGCGCAGGATGAAAAAGATCTATTGAGTGAAACCCCACCATCCACCAATGACATACCTGAGATGTCGGACGAAACGGTCGAGGGGCGTGCGATTAGCGAGAACGACTACCCAGCAGGCCTTGAAGGAAGCTCAATTCCCCAACGACCAAGGTATGGCTGTGACTATAAGCATGGTCGCGTATCCGAATCCGATGGAATTGGAATTATATGTATTTACCCTCCTCCGTCACGGGGTGGATTGCCAGGAGACCCTTACACAGGCCATTATCGAGTTGCAATACTACCAAATAAGTTGAAGACCGAAGAATATATCTATAAAAAGGACGTATTTGTATGCGCTGTTGTAATGATGCCTCTTCCTGACCCTATAAACCAAAAGCTGTAATACTGATCACTCGATAGTTGATAACCGAGCCCTTGACACGCCAAGAACCCTCCGACCCAGAGCCCCCCTCTGACCAGGAGCCTCCAAAGAAAAAGAACGTGCGCCCAAAGAAAAAGAACGTGTGCCCAGAGAAAAAAAGCGTGCCCCCAAAGAAAAAGAACGTGTGGAGGGACAGTCTGGAAACCATCGCTTTCGATCCTGTCCATGAAGGTGAATGCACAAACGAGCTGTCGTGCACGCATGGAAGGATGGGCATCTGATTCACTCCTGCGCTTGAGTACACCAAGAATGATTCCTTTGGGATAGCTATCTCACTGTCATCCTCCCGGCAAGAAAACTTTTGTCATTCAACTGACCGATCGTTCATTGCATTCACGTTGCACAGCAATCGAGCCCTTCCTGAGATATCCGTGAGGTTAGAGTTCGATAAGTATATCATGCATAGTCAATGTATTTATTTCCTAGATAGCATGTCAACATTGCGCTTCAGCATCGTTTCCAATTACGCAGTCCTGCCGCAATCTGATTCCAGCATTATCAACCCCTTTTCCTCCTCCCCCAGGCAACTCATGTTCCATCGTACTCTGCCGCACCATTGTAATCCGCAACTCTGCTCGACGTATATACCTGCGTTCCCTTAACGCGCAAGTGTACAAATACCCCCTCAACCATAACTCTCGAACCACACTCTTCTTGGGCCTTTTTTCTTTCCAAGGCCATGTACAACCACCACCAGCTCCAACGGCATTAACCCCTCGCCCCCTGGAGCATCAAGGTGCAATCCTCCATCCAACATAACCTGCCTACTACAACTCCTAGCCAAGATCATCGTCAATCTCCCCCTTCAATACTAATACCCACCCGTTATCCCCATTCCTCCAACACAACTCCAAAAAAGAAACAAACCGACCAACAACCCAACACCTCCCCCTTTTAACCATCACGAAACAGCACAAAACCAAAAGACAGCAGCTATCCCCATGCTCTGGATAATCGCAACATTTGTCGTCTCCCGTCCTTGGATAATTTCTGTGCCCGGGGGGGGGCGCACTTGGGTGGTTAGATGGGGAGATGGGGGCTTTGGGTGGGCGGGGAGTAACATACTATCTTAGTGTGGGGATCCGGAGGGGTTAGGCTGGTAAATGGGGGTGGGTGGTAGGGGTTGTAGTTGAGAGACGGTCGATTTTTGGCATCGAAAACCAGCTTTGCCTTCAGATGATAGATCTTGCCTTTAAACACGCAGCCGCCTACAGCCACAACCTCAACTCCAGCCATAGCTCATGTCAACTTACTCCGACTTGCTCCCATGAGGGATCTCATCGGCGCTGGGAGACACGAGGTTCTAGGCTTATAGGCTGTCGTGTTGAATTGACGGGGTAACGTGTTGCTGGCTTTTTGTAAGAAGCCTGCGGGATTGGTTACCGGTGGTGCTGGCAGATTTGGGATTGGGGTTGGGCCGTGTTGTCGATCATGTCGATTCTTGATGGAAGGGTTGCGAGCAAAGCCCGAAGACTCTGCTTTTGACGCGGTATGATGCCTGTTGCCTGTTCTGTTTTTTCGGGGTTTACAAGGACTTCTGAAAGTGATTGCGTGGTATCGGTGGAGCTGGGCATCCGGAATGGGGCATCCACCAGCCGGGTGACTATTTCCCCAAGCCTTGCGTCTGCGCCATCAGCCCCTCCAACCAGCCCCTCCCAGCTCGACTCTCCTTTCCCGCTCCTCCACCAGCCTGACCCATAAGGAACCCCTTCAACGGTCCCATCGCATCTACGGCCTTCAGCCCCAACCCCCTCAGTCCAACAAGCGGGCCAGATCTAACCCCGTAAAGCCAGTGCAACTTATCCACCACCCCCATCATCCTACTATTCCCAGCCCACCTCTCCCTCCCATACCGCTCCAACGCAAATCCGCTTCCCATATCCATACCGTGCATTACCGCATACTGGATCGTGGCTACCAAAGTCTGCACGTCGCCCAGACCCATGTTGAGCCCCTGGCCCGCGAGTGGGTGGATCGTGTGCGCGGCGTCGCCGATCAAGGCGATGCGCTCGGCTGTGTAGGCGTCTGCGTGGCGGAGACGGAGGGGGAAGGATGCGATGGAGTTGGGTTGAACGGACGTGACGCGGCGGGGCAGGGGAGGGAGTGAGGAGGATTTTGTGGTGGTCGTAGTGCTGGCGATGGAGGTGCGCCATTCGAGTTCTGAGACTTGACCGGAGGAAAGGTGAGATATGTATTCGAGGTCAACGACGTCGAGACGGAAGGCTGCGTCGATCATGGCTGCGAAGTCGATATCGCTGAGGGATTTTAGCCTTGCTGCCTCGGCAGGTGTTGTGCTCCATACTAGGGTTGCATAGTCGTCTGGCAGCGCCAAGAGTGCTATCGGGCCATTGGGTAAGAAGCGTTGGTAAGCGATCGCTTTGTCTGTTGTTCTCGTCTCGAGATCATCGGCAGCGAGCTTTATGGTAGCGACTACGCCGTGACGGTCGTAGTCCCAGCCTCTAGAGGGGATACCTGCGAAAGTACGGACAGATGAGTTTAGACCGTCAGCGCCGATGAGAAGGCGGGCGGTTAGGGTACGGGAGTTGGAGAGGGTGAGGCGGGGGTAGGAGGAGAGGTCGAGTTCCTGGGGAGGGGCAGGGAAGGAACGAGGAGGGCCGAGGGTGATGGAGGAGACAGAGGTTTTGTCAAAAAGCGAGATTGGAGGCAGCTGGTCTAACCGTCGGAGCAACCCGCGCGTGAGATTCTGGTTCTCGGTCATGGTGGCTATAGGACCATCAGGAGAAGAGGAAGAAAAGGAGATGCGGGAGCTGGCGGAGAGGCCATCCCAGACTTGCATGTGGTGGTAGGGTTGGGTGCGAGATCCAATAATGTGGGACCAGGCGCCAATTTGGGACAGGAAAGAGACGGAAGGAGGCGTTAGGGAGGAGGCGCGGTTAGAAAAGTGGCCTGGAGGAGTGGACCAGGTACGAGAAGGAGAGAGGGGTTGGGATTCGATAAGGGCGAGGCGAAGGTGAGACGTGCGGGGTGAAGAGCCTGGGTTTGCGGTTAGATAATATCTTGATTCGTGGTGGGAAAGGCGGATTCTATGTACGTAGTGCCGTCAACAAGCTCAGTCCAGCTGGTCCACCACCTACACAGACGACATCATAGAGGTCTGGTGTTGAGGACGCTGTGGCATATCTTCGTGCTCTCGACTTGAGTGACCTTATACATGATCCGCATATATACGGCGTCAGCGGCGCTGATAGTAATTGAGACCTCATGGTGGAGGTGTACAAAGGTAGACCGAGTATCGATTTGCGGAATGATTCAAGGTAGTCCCAAGATCTGAGCAGAGCCTGTCTAATTGTTGTGGGTTAGAACCTGCATCTTTAAACATTTATCTTTCGGTTGTATCCTCTCACAGTACAGAAGAAGCGACTTGACCAAGAAAATAACTACGAAGGATAACTGTATCTCGACCGTTCATTACCGCTAGCTCGGCGGCTCGGCGGGTGATTGACCGCTAACTCCACACTTTAAAATCCACGCTAAGGCGACCCAGATCCCTAAGGACGATCGTACTTTAGGGTTAGGGTTAATTGCCTTTGAATCGCTATACGCTTATCTCTTATGCCTCTACGAAACCTTACAGGGTATTATCTCATCAAGAGAGGTTTATGCAAGAATTAATGCCTTTCTCATCGGCTCATCTATAGTTATCGGCTTATGGAGACCCGTGCTTTAGACCGTAGCTTTTTGCAGGCAGTAGGTAGCAGAAAGTTTCCAAGCCGGAAAATAGACCCGAAAGGAGGCTTAAACTTTCTATCCTTAGAAAATAGGCAGTACGACAAGTGCGGATCAGACTATTAGACGTAAAATCATTCTGGTATCAACGACTCAGGCGAAAGAACTCGGACGAAATTTCAGCCGAAATCGACTGGTAAAAGAGAACGAAGAGCAACAAAGGCACAGAGAGACTCATCCTCCACCAGAGCTAGTTCTCGGTGCAGTTTCTGCTGCAGCTTTCTGGATTTTCTCTCTTTCCGCCTTTTCTTTCTCTTCTCGCACCTTTGCCAGAACAACTTCCCGAAAGATAGCACCCTTGGCGACATTTGTCAGGCTTTTCTTCTTCGCTTGGTTGCTTGTTGACAGACTATGCTCGGTGCTTAACCCAGCTAATGCTTGACCGGCCGCTTCACCTGCATCAACGGGGATATCCACTGCAGCTATGCCGCCATCCTCCTCCTCCTCTTGCAATTTGAGCTGTTCAATGCGATTGGCAAGCTTGATGATCTCGATGCCGCGCCTTAGACGAGCCCTTGCCATATAAGCTCTGAACTCTGGTAGTAGGTTGAATTCTGTTGCCGTCTTTCCGCTTATCCAGACATCATCCAATGCTTCTTCACTTGTGAGTCTTTCGCTGGGCTCTGGTCTTAGGAGAGCTGTAATGAATCGTTTGGCGTCTTCACTGACATCCTTCCAGTAACGCCCATGGAAAACGATATGGCCACTTTTGCATTCCTCTATCAGGTCCGCAACATTCTCACTGCGGAACGGGGAATAGCCGCAGAGAAGTGTGTAGGTAATGACCCCTAAGGACCACATATCAACTGGCTTGCCATGCCCTTGTTTCAGCATGATCTCGGGTGCAGCATAGCCGAATGAGCCGGCCATGGTATTCAACATGCCATCCTTGTTGTTGAGCATTTTGGCAATACCAAAATCAGCGAGGACGAGTGTCGAATCTGGGTCTCTGGTTACGTAAAGAAGGTTTTCTGGCTTCAAGTCTGGAGAATATCAATGAACTGCAACCAAACGTGACCGGTGCGAATCATACCACGGTGAACTACATTGTTGTAGTGGAGATAGTCCACTGCTTCAAGGACTTGTCGTATCGTCTGGGAAGCGTCCTTTTCTGTAAACTTACCATACTCGCATATTCGGTCAAAGAGCTCTCCACCCGTGGCCAACTGGGTGACGATATAGTACTTGTCCTAGTAGACAGACTGTTAGTGCCTCAAAGTCTTGTCATGGGTATGGCCGAGCATACCTTGGACTCGAACCAATCGTGAAACCGCACAATGTGGGGATGCTTCATCCTCTGCAGTAGTATCATCTCATCATACACCATTTGCTCATTGCCTCTAACGTTCTTTTTGAGGATAATCTTGACGGCATATTTCTTTCCACCGGATTCAGCCTCGCGCACAATACCATATGTACCGGCACCTAGTGTCCTCCCAAATTTGTATTGGGATCTGCATCAAGATTAAATTTGTGTCCCAGGCCTGGAGTGTATATGACGAACTTTTTGTCGTAGCTGTTCGGCTGGCCCTGCAGCTTGTTGAACATGTTGGAAACTAGATTCAAAACTGCTGTCAGCATGAAGTATGGAATACCTTCCAGTCATTATATGATATTTGACATCTGTGGAAACGTCTGAGAATGTGAAGCGAGTTCTGTGTCGCATTCACAAAGCGTTTGATGGCGCTCACCCATTGTCCCCGTCATACTTCATCGTCCAGCGATTAAATAAGGTAATAATGAGATAAGAATATCAATAAGAGGAATATGGTAAGTGAGTGCAGTGGTGAAATAAACACTCACGACTCATGTTGACAGAGATAGCTACTCTTGACTAAAACGTAGCACGCCCAAGCCACTGCCAGTTGCTGCCAAGTCTGATGCTTCGGAAGGTGCACCTGAAAGGCTCCAAAGTGAAGGAACGAGGTATAATGGTCGGGAAACGCTCAAGGAAGGTATAAGGAATAAGTGTAAACAAAAGAAACTCAAGCCCCGCCTGGACCGAATTGATAAATAGAGATGGTGAACTTGATAGGAAAATTTGCGGTGCCGAATATGACTTCGTGAAGAGTTCTACACTTGGACTCGAAGTATCTATAGTATTTTAGGGAAGCTCGACCAGAGGTATATAAAAAACCTCAGGTGCAAGCTGGAAGCTGGAAGATGGGGGCCATCACACTCAGCCTTGGCATGAACTTTCGAGTAGGCCGCTAAAGCCCCGCGGTTAGCTCGATTTGTTGGGTCCTGCCTCAAGGAGATGCGGGTAAGTGCAGGGGCCCTTTGGGGTCATCTCTAGCCGAAATCTAAGCCACTAGAGAGGCTGACTTTGACACTGACTCATGGCGGTGCCCCCCATGGTTTTCCTTAATTGATGCATTTTGATGTTCTCTGTGCGGCTGCGGCAACTCCTTACCTTGATCTGTGTGAATGTTGAAGGGTGCTATGCCCGTAAGCTGGCAGTGGGTGGTAACCTTTGGCTTTGCAAGCGGGCCCTGCTGCCTTATACACATCACAAATATCAGAGTAGCAGCACTAGACCCAACAGTAGTGGTCCGGCTACGGAGTATGACACATGCTATATCCTCTTCGCTGACATATACAGCACGCTGAATCCCCTGGACACCTGCCAATCCAAATTTATTGATTTGCTACAGAACAATCATGGCCAACTCGAGGGCTCACTCCCAAACTGCTCTCCTTTTGGTTGACATACAACAAGGCTTTGATCACCCAACATACTGGGGCCCTGCGCGTTCCACCCCTTCCTTCGAATCCAATGTTGGTAAACTACTCGCCGCATTTCGAAAGGCCTCTGGTGCCCTGATTGTCCATGTCCGCCATCATTCCATATCACCTCAATCACTTCTTCACCCTTCACGTCCTAGCGCTTCTTTCCAACCTTATGCCGCTCCTCTCCACGATGAGGTTGTACTCTCCAAGACTGTCAACTCTGCCTTCATCGGAACAGGCCTTGAAGCAATCCTTCGCGGGCGAGCGATAACAAGATTAGTCGTGTGTGGCCTGACCACAGACCATTGTGTGAGCACTACAGTAAGAATGGCTGCAAACCTGCGGGTCTTGGATTACCCTAATCAAGATGGCGACTACACAATCTCAACTCCTGGGGAAGTTACGCTCGTAGGGGACGCTACGGCAACCTTTGGAAAAGCGAGGTTTGACGGTGAACTGGTGCATGAGGTGCAACTGGCGAGCCTACGTGGAGAATTCTGCAATGTAGCCACCACGGAAGAGGTATTGAAGAGCCTAGATATTGCTCTTGCTGAATAGGTAAAAGCCCTACTTGTTTTATGAATCAAAGATACTAGAAGTGGTTCCTAACTAAAATCCAGCACGTTTTGGGGCTGGGGTTGTACGTATGGACACCTTCAAAACATTTAAATTAGGCATGGGCAAGGAACATAGATCTCCGGTGGCTGTGAACGTTGGACACTCCTTAGTTCCTCTATAAGCTAGTGTGAGGTAGCATTAGACTCTTCCCAAGCCAAAGCATCTATAACAACACTCCGCATGCCATCTGTCATGTCTAAACCCTTGATATCCTTTCTGGTAGCCCACAAACCGACCGAGTGCTCATCTGGGCTGACCTGTATCTCGTCGCCCTCGAATTCTGCCACGAAGTTGAGTTGTACGCATGATTTACGGATGAGCTGCGCTGTTCCGTTGGCGTTGTGGGCTAGCTTGTCTGTGTGGTATGGGTATTCTGGAAGCTCAGCAATCACGCGCTTGACGTCGAGGCCTGTCTCTTCCTTAGCTTCTCTCGCGAGTGCATCTTTGAGAGAAATATCGCTATCATCAACATTGCCGCTAGGAATCTCAAAAACGTTTGGATAATAAATCTCGCGTGTGCTGCGTTTGAGCAATAAAATCTTCGGAGCCTCAGTCAGCTCAGGTAGAATCGAAGACTTGAATATTGCAGCACCGATGACAAGTGTGTCAAAAGGCTCACCATCAACGGTGAGATGCTCGTAAGAGTAATGAGCTCTAGTCATGAGAAGCTTTAATGCTGCCGGGAGCTGGCTGTTTGGAGCCAATTCGTAAGACACACGATTTGGTTCCATGTTAGGACGATGGCTTTCGAAGATGATAGAAATTGAATACCGCTTTATCTCACAAGAGCGACTGCCACAAATTTGCGAATTACGAGCTCAAATAAGGGGTTATGTAGTCAAGGAACTCGGTCGTATCTCGCTGGCAACGGCAAGGTGATACAAAATCAACCCAAGAACAAAGAGAGAAGATTTATCTCAGTATTAAGGCCTGGTAGAAAATAGAAACCCCGGAAAATGTACGAAGAGTACAAAGTGCTTCACACTGAGAATGCTCGATGAAGTGGGTTATAAACGTAATGATCGCTTGTATTGAGAACAAACCCTAAGTTCACTCCACATTCAGATATCTACATGAAAGAAGAAACTCATAGATGATACTATAACATTATATTCAGCGAAGGATTGTGATAGAATGTACTGTTACTTTGGA
>JAABUO010008002.1_pt1 | contig 11993 bp, 11 predicted proteins | sample 5559291 | NCBI WGS metagenome assembly JAABUO01 (sample SAMN10711878, study PRJNA513372) | rock metagenome | isolation source: Antarctica rocks | place: Antarctica: Victoria Land, Finger Mt sud | reverse complement strand
CATCGCCCGCCTTCGAGCGCGATCAGGTCGCTGTCCCGGTCGCCACGCAGCTTCTCAACATCGGGGAAAAGGTCGGCATTGTGCTGCCCGCGATTGAAGAGCGTGACCGCGTGCCCTCGCTCCAGCGCAGCCTCTGTCAGATGCCGCCCAAGAAAGAGCGTGCCACCGAGGATCAGCAGTTTCATTCCCAACTCTCTGTCCCTTTCATCGGATGGAGCAAAGAATCAAGCCGGGATGGGAACCGCGACCTCGACGACTGGGGCAAGCGTCGTTGATTCAGGGATTGATTCGCCGCGCTCCTGCCCGACTGCGAAATGCAGTTCACATCACGGACTTTCGGCATGGCGTCCCTCCTCATGCATGTATGTGCGTTGATGCCGCTCCCACGCATCCACAAGGAAATCGTGCATGCGTGTGCGGAAGACGGCGGCATCGAAGCGGCGGGCATGGGCGATGATCGTCGCGCGATCCCAGGGTTGGGACTGGACGCGGCGTATCGCGTCCATGATCGCCTCGACGCTCTGTTCGGGGAAGAGGACCCCCGTTACGCCATCGCGCACCGATTCCGCCGAGCCACCCCGTCCATAGCCGACGACGGGTCGCCCCGCCGCCATCGCTTCCAGTTGGGCGATGCCGAAATCGTCCTCGGCGGGGAAGAGCGTCGCGGTGCAGCGGGCGTATTTCTCGCGCTTCTCGTCGTCGGAAATCCAGCCGAGAAAACGGACAGTCGGCCCGGCAAGCGCTTCGAGCGCCGCGCGATCCCGCCCCGTGCTGGCAATCTCCAGCCGGACGCCGAGCGCGTTCGCTGCCCGAATGGCGAGATCAATCCGCTTGTACGGCACGAGGCGGGAGACGAGAAAGAAGAATGGCTCCGGCTCTTGGGGTGTACCCGGTGGCGGAGTGTAGAGATCAGTCTCGATCGGCGGGTAGATGACCGTCGCGTCCCGGCCATAAATCCGGGCGATCCGCACCGCGACCGTCCGCGAGTTGGCGATGAAGTGATCCACACGGGCGGCGGTCGCGCGGTCCCAGCGGCGGAGCGCGGCGAGTAGGGGGCGGATACCGAAATCCACCGTGCGTCCGAATCTCTCCCGCGCGGCGTACGATTCGTAGTTCCACGCAAAACGCATTGGTGCATGGCAATAGCAGACGTGGAGCGCACTCGGCGGTATCCGCACTCCCTTACCGAACGCGCTCGATGAACTGATGATGAGCGGGAAGTCCTTAAGATTGAAACTCGCCATCGCCAGCGGATAGAGCGGTAAATACGGCTGGTGATGCCGCAGTACCCCCGGTAAATGCTGCATAAACGACGGATGGATCTCCCATTGTCGATACGCCTCCGGCATCCGTTCGCGGTCGTAGATGCTGGCATACACCGGTGCATCCGGGAAAAGGGCGTGCAGTTGCTCCACGACACGCTCCGCACCGCCGTTTTGGTTAAGGTAGTCGTGCGCTATCGCAACGCGGGGAAGGGTGGTTGTCCCTCCGGCGTGACCGCCGCTCCGGACTGAGTGACGCTCCATCGCCTCAATCGGCCTGTAATTCACGCTAATACGCGCCGCGCATGCTGAGGACAGCGCGGGGCGTGCGAAGGAGGATTTCGAGATCGAGGCGGACGGACCAGTTTTCGGCGTAGTAGATGTCGAGGCGAACCATCTCCTCGAACGTTAAGTCGCTGCGACCGGAAACTTGCCAGAGGCCGGTGATACCGGGCGTGACGGCAAGTCGCTGATGATGCCACGGCTCGTAGTGATTCACCTCGGCACGGACCTGCGGGCGCGGGCCGACGAGACTCATCTTGCCGATGAGGACATTGAGCAACTGCGGCAATTCATCGAGGCTTGTGGGGCGGATCAAACGCCCGACGCGCGTGCGGCGCGGGTCGTCCTTGTGTTTGCGGAGCCGGATATCGCCATTGCCGTTAGACAAGACGTAGTCGTTCATCTCCTCCGCATTCGTATGCATCGAGCGGAACTTGTAACAGGCGAAATCTTTGCCGTTCTTGCCGACCCGCGTCTGCTTGATAAAAATCGGGCCGGGCGTGTCAATCCGGATCGCGAGGGCAATGACGAGCATCGGGATCGCCATGACAATGAGCGCACCGGATGCACCGAGGATGTCCACGCCGCGCTTGATCCAGAGATTCCAGCCCCGAATCCGGCTCGCGCGCACGCTGATTAGCGGCACGCCGTGCAGTTCGTTGATCTGCACGCGGCCGAGCGAGAGTTCGAAAACGTCCGGCACGAGTTGAAATCCGACATCTGCGTCCCGACAGGTCGTGATGACGCCAAGGATGCTGTCATGCGCCTGCGGTGGTAAGGCGATGACGACCTCGGAAATGCCTGCATCCTTGATGATCTGCGCGAGCGCGTCGCTCTCGCCCAGGCGCTCCGGCCGCATGATGCTGCGGCTCGTCGCGATCGCCCAACCTTCCTCGACGGGGAGGTCGTCCACGAAGCCGACGAGGTGGAAGCCGAGGTCGTTATTCGTTGCGAGGTAACTCATTACTCGCTGCGCTGCCGGGCCGGAGCCGACGACGACCGCCCGCTCCACGCCGATGCCACGCTGCCAGAGCTGGTCGCGCACCAGCCGTCGGACGCCGCGTTCGAGCGTCACCAGGAGCAGGATCGCACCCCACGCGTAGACAACGAAAAGGCGGGAGGAGACGAACTCCGGCTGCAGGAAGACGATTACCAGCACGGCGGCATTCGCGACCGTCACCGCGCCCCACGTCGTTGTTGCCTCCGCCAGAAACGTTGTGCCGCGTGGCAGGCGGTAGAGGCCGCGCACACCGAAGGCAAGCACAATCGCGGCGACAAGGAGGACATTGTAGAAGCGATAGTCGGTGAGGCTCCGGTAGTCAAACCCCTGAATCGCGCCGCCCAGTTGGGCAGTGTAGCGTGCCCAGTATGCAAGCCGGAAAGCGAGCGCGACGCTGAAGGCATCGAAGAGCATAAAGGCGAGGATGCCGAGCGATTCGAACCAGCGCGGATACGCGGCACGCGCGGCATGCGCGAGCGGAGCAGGCGGCGATCCGGTGCATTCTCGCTCGATCACTGACACGATAGCATCTCACCTCCCCCGTGTGCTATCTCTCTCGCCAAACCTTCCCACTTCCAGCATTCAACATTCGTGGCTGAGTATAACATACAGTAAAGTGTACGTACAGCAGAAATGCCGATAATGCGCATGGAAGAGCGAAACGACGTAACGAGTGCTAAATACGGCCTGACTCCCTCAGCATTCAGCACTTATGTGAGGGCAATAGAGACGCGGCGGGTCTGGAGGAAACGGCGAATGAGCCAGAGGAGGGCAACGGGGATCAGCGTGCAGTACGCCTTGCCAATCACTTGACCGGCGATGAAATTGAGCGAGCCGAAGGCGAGATACAAAAAGATCGCGCTATCCACAACGTCGCCGATCGTGTTCGCGACGATCATCGCGAGTAGCCAGAACCGCTGCCGCATCGGCGTGTAGATCGTGAAGTCTGCCAGTTCACCCAAAAGGAAGGCGACGCCGCTGGCGACGGCGAACTGCTTTGAAATGAAAGCAGAGAGAAACGCGCCGATTAGGATGGCGAGGACCGCCCACCACCGCCCGAGCGTATCTTGCACGAGGTCGCGGAACTCGAAGCAGAGGCCGGCAAAGAAGACCCCCGCTGGGGCCATCAGCCCGAAGCCAACGGGGACAAAACCGAATCGCGCAATCGCCCAGTTCGCCGCGACAATCGCACCAACATATCCCGTAAGTAGCAGGAAGCCGAGAGTGCGCCGGTGGAGCGTCATCCGTGCGGCTCTCGGACGACCTTCGCGCTGGCAGTAATCGTGATGCCGCCCCGCGGCTTCTGCACGACCGTCGTGCGTACCCAGTGCGGCGCACATGCCTCCATAATATCCCGTGCGATCCGTGCCGCGAATGCCTCGCCGAAGATGCCATCATTGCGGAAGGTTTGGAAGTAGAGTTTCAGCGATTTCGATTCGATGCATGATGCATCCGGGCGGTAGGTAATCGCCACTTCGTACCAGTCGGGCTGGCCCGTGACAGGACAAAGCGCTGTCACCTCATCGGAAACCATCCGCACGACCGTCACGTCGGACGGCGCGGGGAAAGTATCGAGTCCGATGAACAGGTCCTCATGCGGCTTCAGGTGGCGGAAATAGTGATCGGTCATCTGCTCCTTGCTCCTCCGGCATTCTCACAACCGACGGAGTATACCATTACCCGCTTTATGGTCGGAACCCGTTGCATCCCACGCCGGAACGTGCGATGGTACGAGAACGTGAAAGGAGCGTCGCAGATGGGTAAGAAGGATAAGGGCGGTAAAGAGACACGCAAGCCGAAGAAGCCGAAGGCGTAGCCTCTTTTTTTGAACCGCGAAGGCGCGAAGAACGCGAAGAAGAGAAGAGAAGGAAAGAAATTCAATTCCTCTCTTCTTTCCCACGTCGTGTTCTTCGCGCCTTCGCGGTTCAATTTCCCTCGGTTTGTCCCGCGCTCTGCTGCTGTGCGACAATGCTTCGCTGGGCCGGGTATGGTCGGTGGGGTGTAGTGGACACAAAAAGGAGAACGACGCGGTGACAACCGATGTCGCGCGGGATCGCGAACGGGCATGGGCGCTCTTTTGCGACTGGACTACGAGTGAAAGCCTCCGTAAGCATGTGCTGGCGGTCGAGGCGGCGATGCGCGCCTACGCCCGGCGGTTCGGCGAAGATGAGGAGGCGTGGGCAGTGGTCGGCATCCTACATGACCTCGATTACGAGCGGTATCCGACTATGGACGGTACCGGGCATCCCTTCAAGGCGGTCGAATACCTCCGCTCCGTCGGCTACCCGGAGGTCGTGATGCGCGCGATCCTCTCCCACGCAGATTACAGCGGCGTGGCGCGTGAGACGCGGATGGAGTACACGCTCTTTGCGGTGGACGAACTGACGGGCTTCATCACTGCGGTCGCTCTCGTCCGCCCCTCGAAACGGGTCGCGGATGTGGACGCCAAATCTGTCCGCAAGAAGATGAAGGACAAGGCGTTCGCGCGGGCCGTCAGCCGGGACGATCTCGTGCAGGGCGCGGCGGAACTTGGGTTAGAGCTTGACGATCATATCGCGTTCACCGTCGAGGCGCTCACCGCACAGGCAGACCGGCTCGGTCTCGCGGGGGCGCCGGAAACAGCAAGGCCGTAGGGCTGGTGCGCGAACCGCCCTCGGCGGCTCATTGCGATGAAAGGAAGGATTATCTTCGTGCGTGTGATGGATAGGGACAATGGAGTCCGACTCTCGCGGCGACGTGTGCTGGCATTTGGCGCGGCATCGGTCGCGGCGTTGGCGCTGGCGGCATGTGGTGGCAGTACGGCGACGCCGCTGCCGACGCCCAAGCCCGCGAATACCGTTGCATCGACGGCTCCGGCCGCTGCGGCAAGTAATCCCGGTGATGTCGCCAGCCGTAACAACAAATACAAATCGCCGCCCCCGATAACGATTGACAAGTCGAAGAAGTACATTGCTACCATCGTCACGAACAAAGGGACGATGAAGGCAGAACTTTACGCGGATACTGCGCCAGTGACAGTCAACAACTTCGTCTTCCTCGCCAACGACCACTTCTACGACGGGGTGATCTTCCATCGCATCGTCGCGGGGTTCGTCATTCAGGGTGGCGACCCGACCGGCACGGGCGGCGGTGGCCCCGGCTACAAGTTCCCCGACGAGCCGATCCCCGCCAATCGGGCGTATGAGAAGGGGACGCTGGCGATGGCGAACAGTGGGCCGAACACGAACGGCAGCCAGTTCTTCATCTGCGTAGATAACCTGACCGCGAAAGGCGCGCTGCCGAAGCAGTACAACATCTTCGGCAAAGTGACCGAAGGGCTTGATGTCATTGACAAAATCCTCGCCGTACCGCGCACGGCGGGCAGCGATGGCGCGCAATCGAAGCCGACCGAAAAAGTGTTCATGGAGAGCGTGACGATCCAGACGCAGTAGTCAGTCGTCAGTCGTCAGTCGTCAGTAGATAGAAAAGAAGCCGCACGTAGCGCCTTCCGCTGTCAACTGACTACCGACTACTGTCTACTACCTGAAGGGAGAATGACATGGCAGGCAAGAACGATCAGTACAAGGCACAAGGCGCGCCGAAGTTCGCGCTGGAACGTGGGAAGACGTATAAGGCGAAATTCGAGACCTCGATGGGAGATTTCGAGGCGGAATTGTACAGCGACACCGCGCCGATGACGGTAAACAGTTTCGTTTTCCTCGCGAATGAAGGCTTCTATGATGGGCTAATCTTCCATCGCGTCGTGCCCGGCTTCGTCGTGCAGGGTGGCGATCCGACAGGCACCGGCAGTGGTGGGCCTGGATATAAATTCGCGGATGAGGACATTCCGAGCCACCGCGATTATGAGAAGGGCACATTAGCGATGGCGAACAGCGGTCCCGGCACGAACGGTAGCCAGTTCTTCGTCTGTGTTGCGGACCTACGCGGTCGCCTGCCGAAGCAGTACAACGTCTTCGGTAAAGTGACCGAGGGTATTGATGTCGTGGACAGCATGGTCAAAGTCCCGCTTTTGCCCGGTGGCGACGGCGCCCGCTCCAAGCCTGCTGAGACGATCACGATCAACAAAGTGACGATCGAGGTGACGTAACGGGGAATACTGAACCGCCAAGACGCCAAGAACGCCAAGAAAACGCGATGAAGTGAGATAAAAGATTCGTTCTTCTCTTTCCCTCTTGGCGTCCTTGGCGTCTTGGCGGTTGAACCTTCTTTATCGAAAGGCAGGTCGTGTGCGCTTCTTGCTCGTGCGGCATGGGGAGAGTACATACAACGCGGAGGGGCGCATCCAGGGGCAGCAGGACGCGCCCCTCTCCGAGCGTGGGCGGCAGCAGGCGGAGCGGATCGGAGTGCGGTTGCGCACATACCAATTCGACGCCTGCTACGCCTCCGACCTTTCCCGCGCGGCGGACACCGCCCGTGCCATTATGCGGCATCATCCCGATGTGCCATTCGCGTTCACAACCCTGCTGCGTGAAATTAAGTTCGGCATCTTCGAGGGGCGGATCATGCCCGAAATCGAGGAGATGTATCCCGAGGAATATGCGCAGTGGATGGAGGATCGCCGTCACTTCGTGCCGCCCGGCGCCGAGAGTGCCGATGATCTCGCCGAACGGGCGGGCCGCGCTCTTCGCTGGTTGCGGGAAAGGAAACACGAGGGCACGGTGCTCGTCGTCGCGCATGGCGCGATCCTCAATGCCTTCCTTGGCCAGTTCCTCCAACTTGGTGGTGAAGGCCGCTACCGCTTCCACTTCGACAACACCGCGCTCGCCGTCGTCGAGGACGAGCCATTCGGCCCACGGCTGCTCCTCGCCAACGACACCTCCCATCTCGGCCCCGACGCCGCCTTTCCGTAGCATCCGATTGCCCTGCGGAGACACAAAGAAGAGCTGTCAACCACGAAGACACGAAGAGCACGAAGGAGAGAGGAGAGAGAAGGTGGATTTCTTCTTCTCCTTTCCCTCTTCGTGCTCTTCGTGCCAAATTTCCTCACAGCGCTCTCTACGTCTCTGCGGTTCAATTGGGTCCCTTCGTTGATCTCCGCTGAAATCGGGTGTCGCGGCGGGCGCAACGGGCAGCGGCATCACCGGCGATGCCATTGACGCCCGCGCCGGGGAAGGTGGACGCGCTGCCGAGGTAGAGGCCGCGAATCGGTGTGCGGTAGGGCGAGAGCGACGGGATCGGGCGGAAGAGCAATTGATCCAGCGCAGCGCTGCCGCCGCCGACATCGCCGCCAATCAGATTCCGGCTGCGCTGAGTGAATTCGGGCGGTGTGATGACATGCCGCGCTAGGATTCGGTCGCGGAAACCGGGTGCGAACCGCTCGATTTGCGCCTCGATTCGCTCCGTGTACCCCTCCGTTTCCGCAATCCAGTCAATACTGACCGGGACGTGCGTGTATGCCCACGCGGTCTGCATACCCGCCGGAGCGCGAGTCGGGTCCGCGAGCGATTGCTGGCCGAAGAGCAGAAAGGGCCGCTCCGGCAGGATACCGGCGCGTTGCTGCATGAGTGCGGTCGTTAGTGCGGTCGTCGCGCCGCCGACGTGGACGGTGCCTGCCGCGCGCGCTTCCGGTGCAGTCCACGGCACGGGGCCATCGAGCGCCCAATCCATCTTGAAGGTCGGCGGGCCGTACCGATAGCGGGCGAGGCGCGTCACGTACGTCGTCGGTAACGCGTGCCCCGCGAGTTGGATCAGTCCGTGCGGTGTGAGGTCGCCGATGACGATGGGCGCATGTACCGTCTCGCCCCCTTCGGTGCGCACACCGGTAACCCGTCCGTGCTCGATGAGAATGCGCGCGACTGCTGCATTCGTCCGTGTCTGGCCGCCGAGGTGTGTGAAGTAGCCGACGAGGGCGGCGGCGAGGCTGCCCGCACCCCCTTCCGGGCTTGGCCAACCGACGAGATGGCCGAGGAAGAGCAGATAGAAGGCGGCGATCGCGCTCCCCGCTTCCCACGGCGGTACATCGGCGTGCATCGTCGCACCGTACAGCCACGCAGATGCAGCATCGCCCCGGAACCGCTCAATCGCCAGTATCTCGGCGGAAAGCAGCAGGAGGCGGGCGAATTCGAGCATCCCGTCCATCCGCAGGCCACCGAGCAGGCGTAGGCCACCCGCGAGGGGTGGGAAGCCGCTCAAGAGCGTTTGGCGCACCACCTCTCCGTGTTTCAGATAGGGAGCGATCAATACCCGCCATGCCTGGCCATCGCCGGGTGTCAGGCGGTCGAGCGTGTCTACCGTCCGGTTGAGGTCGTGGTGGAGCGCTGCCGCGCGACCGTCGAGGAAGGGATGCGCCATCGCGACGGGAGGCGCGATCCAACGCAGCCCGTAGCGCATGAGCGGCATCCGCGCGAAGACGGGTGACGCGGCGCCCGCCGGATAGACTGCCGAGAAAGTGTCGTGCCGGAAGCCGGGGAGGGTTAATTCCTCGGTCATAACCGTGCCACCGCAGTGAGGGGATGCTTCGAGGACGAGTACCGCGTAGCGATGCTCGGCGAGGTGAATCGCGGCGCTCAGCCCGTTTGGGCCGCTGCCGATGATGATCGCGTCATACCGTGTCATGCGTCATACCGGGACCCGGATGTGACAAAAGGGATTTGCTGTGAGAAATACATATCCCATGAGACACACCACTACTTGTCATCTGACCTCCTCATTACCCTCTACCGAACCCAAAGGAACGGCAGGGGGTGGCGGTTCTGTCTCCGGATCGTTCGGTAATCCCGTGCCCGCGACAACCACTTCGGTCAGGGCGGAAGGTTCGTCTCCCGGCACTTTCGGTGGAAAGAGTTCATCAATCAGGACGCGTAGCACGGCGGCGAGGGGAACGGCCATTAGCACGCCGATGATCCCCGCGATTTTCTGACCGGCGAGGACGGCGAAGATCGTCACGACTGGATCGAGGTGGACGACGCGCCCGATAACCTGCGGGATGATGATCTGGTCCTCGAATTCACGCAGGATGAAATAGGCAATGATCACACCAACCATCGTGCCGACACCGTGCGTCGAAAGCGCGACGAGGCTGGCGAGCGTGCCTGCAATGATCGGGCCGACGAAGGGGATGATCTCCAAAATGCCCGAGCCGATCGCGATGGGGAGGGCGTAGGGCACCGCGAAGATACGAAGCGCGATGTACGACAGGACAGACATGATGAGGATGAGGTACAACTGACCCCGCAGATACCGACCCAGCACGACATGGATGCGTCCGGCAATCCGGCGCGCTTGCCCAATACGGTCGTCCGGCACGAAGCGATAGAGATACTCCATCGAACGCCGCCCGTTGAGGAGGAGGTAAAAGGTCGCGAAGAACCAGATAACGATGTTAATAAGCACACTGAAGGTCGTCTGCGCGACCTCGCGGACCTGACCCGGTTGCGTAGCGCGATCAATCTCCAGTTGGAGGCGGCGCGCGACAAGTGCGCGTTTCTGGAGGTAGAGTGGATCGTCGTATGGGACGATATCCACGCCCGCGCGCCGGAGCAAATCCACGATTTGGGCATTCTTCGAGACGCGATCGAGGACCGAATCGGTCACGCTGACCCCGGACTTGAAGAGGCCGTTCTGCCCGGTCGTCTGCTGCGCGAATTCCGGCTCGACGAGCGCGATACTGAGAGTAAGCATGCCGATAAAGATGAGATAAAAGAGCGCGATCACCGCGACGCGCGGCAGCCGGGAGATGCGCTGTGCCCGATCGGCGACGGGGCTGATGATGTAGGCGGTCGCGATGGCGAGGACGAACGGGGCGAGAATATCGCGCGTGATGAGGAGGAGGACAATCACCATTCCGATCATCAGCACGTATTTCGTCCAACGGTTCATGCGATCATCTCCGAGATCGGTAGACAGTAGTCCGTGGTCAGAACGGCAAGGCCTCATGCGCACATGAGGCGGTACGTCACGCGGCGTCAAAGCGGTCGGTGGGTTCGTCTTCAGTCAGATCATTCTCCGCAGACACCTTATGCAGAGTTCATCGGATCACGTCCTCTGCGTCGGCAGGTAGCCGGTACGTGTATGTACCCACGTATTCTACCGCACGCGGCATCAAGCGCTGAATGCTGAAGATTTTTCCGTGTCGCATAAGGAGACTTAAGCGACAATTACATCCGTCATGCTCGGACCGTACTCCCCTTGTGCCATGCGGTAAGGCCGGTCGTCAGCAGTTGCAGCGCGGCGTCGAGACTCTCCTTCCCGCCCTCACCCCGGACATTGACGGAAACGAGGCCATAGCCATGCACCTTGCCAGTGTTGAGAACGATGCGGATCGCATCCAACACCGCATCCATGTCGGGGCCGTTCGGCTCAACGGTGCCGTGATTTGGGACGTAGCGCTCGTCCAGTACATCCTCGTCTATATGGAGGTAGATGACATCGCACTTGGCAGCGAGGGCATCAATCGCTTCACGCATCGGCACGCCGACACGACCCGGCTCAATCGCCGCGATTGTCACGTCCGTCGCCTCAATCAGGGTGCGCTCCTTCGGATCGAGGTTGCGGAGATCTACCATGACGATCCGGTCGGTCGGGATCGGCGCCTCAAGGCCGGTGATTGCGCGCCAGTGCGGGAACGCGAGCCCCGCCGAGACTGCGACGGGCATGCCACCGATCATCCCGGAGAGCGTCGTTTTCGGCGTGTTGAAGTCGCCGTGCGCGTCGAACCAGACGAGGCCGATCTTCGCGGTCGCCCCATACCGCTTCTCGAAGCCAGCAAGTACGCCGACAAGGGCGTTGCAGTTGCTGCCCGTGACAAGCACATTGCCCGCTTCGTGCAACCCTGCTGCCACTGCTGCTGCGATGTTCGCGCCGAGGTGGGCGATCGTCGTCACTGTGTCCTCGCTGCGCACCGCTGGCGACGGAACAGCGACCGGGCCGGTTACCTCAATGCCCACGTCGCGCAACCGCTCATACAATCCTTCGCGCACATACGCAGCGGGCGCCTCGTCGTAGCCCGAGGGTGTGTCATATGCTGGGACCGTGATCGCTCGAAGCTTCATGTTCTTTCCCCTTCTCAATATTCGAGAGCGCAAGTTTGTGGGATTGTCTTATGGGATATGTCGTCGCCTCCCCTTCATACGCACTGTGACGGAGTGTATCATGGTCGGGCTACTACCCCCCTTCTTTCCCGATGAGATAGATGAGAAGAGGAGACGCAATCGCATGTTCACTCCTGTTCCCGTACTCGATGCCCATGCACAGCGCTATCTCGCGGCGCACCGTGTCGCCCGGATGACAACGGTGGATGCCGCCGGGCGACCGTCCATCGTGCCAATTTGCTATGCGACCGATGGGCAGATGATCTATAGCGCGCTCGACGCGAAGCCAAAGCGGGTGCCTCCCTCTGCTCTCCGGCGCGTCCGTAATATCCTCGCGAACCCGGCGGTCGCACTCGTCGTAGATGACTATGCCGAGGCATGGGACGATCTGACACACCTGATCGTGCGCGGCACAGCATC
>JAABUO010007999.1_pt1 | contig 11996 bp, 14 predicted proteins | sample 5559291 | NCBI WGS metagenome assembly JAABUO01 (sample SAMN10711878, study PRJNA513372) | rock metagenome | isolation source: Antarctica rocks | place: Antarctica: Victoria Land, Finger Mt sud | reverse complement strand
CCCGTCGTCACTAGCACATTGACAACATCTGCATTGTCATCTGTGTCCATCCAGTTACCTGCAAAGCATATGACGTAAGCCTCAACAGTGGCACCACAGCTACTGTCGATAACGACATGAATTCCCATTGACAGCGACAACAGGTAAGCATCAAACATGATGCAAACCTCAAGGAAACAAGACAGCGACCCAGAAAATCTACGATGAGCGGTAACATGAGGGTGACATATGCATGTGAGAGCAGACAATGCAGCAAAAGAAGTGTACAGAGAGACTAAAGCTTCAGACATGCTTCAAGCCATGGGACGTGCAAAATCAGCTTGAAACTAGGACTTGTCTTGACCAGTGTGATGCAAGCAGGCCGGGCCATGCCCGATGAAGGACTTACTGGGTCCTCCAGATGTCTTTTGCATCAGCTTGCTCAACTGTTGGTCCATCATGGTGTGCCCAAAAGCATCACCACATGCAGACTGCCAGCTGCTGGTGCTGCTGCCGCTAGCATTACGCTGCAGCATGTCCCCAACGTCAGCACCAGACTTGGCACTGGCAGTGACTTGCTGCAGCAGCTTGGCACCATGGGTGAGCCACCCCTTGGTCAGCTTGTCTGTGGCGTTGTACAGCCAGTTCCAGTTGGAGGCTTCTAGAGAGTTCTTCGCTAGTGGCTTGATGCCCTGGCCATACAGCTGAGCAATGCGCCGGAACCTGTGTGGTAGCAACTGAATGAGTGCTGCGCAGCGGGAGTGGGGAGCGGGGGGCAGGGTAGACTCATGATCATGCAAGCGTAACCCTGAGAGCCAATGCTGCCCGCAGCAGTAGGGCACTGAGCCCCACAGGATTGTTGACATGCATTGTCATAATTGCCCTATAAAGGGAACAACCAACACCATCAGACGTAGAAGCAGGCGTAAGGGCTGAGAGGTTGCCTCAAAAGACTAGCGCCTCAGCTTGCAAAGCACAGCAAGCTGTAGCAACGTAGACTTGACCTTGTTGAAACTGTGCAGTTGTTCACAAGGGAGGGACATTACCTATACGCCAGCTTGCGCTTGTCATCGTCATTGTCTGGAGCCTGCATCCTGTCTGCATCAAAGTCATATGAACTGAGGTCCTCATGGTCATCCCACTGCTGAAGAGCTGTGGAGGTAGTCTGGTCAAAGTTCTCAATCTGCAGCAGCATAGGGAACTCATTGTTGAACTACTTTTTGCTTACGCTGAATGTGTGTTCTGGAAAGCAGGTGTAAGCAAGCTACACAAGTGACATGTTCAGACTGGTGGCAGCAAAAACTGCATGGAGGTTTGATGATGTTGCATGTAAAAGTTCTGGTACAAACAAGAGGTGGTTGCGAACAAACCTCTGTAAAGAAGAAATGCTGGTCACATATGTCCAGAATGGACTCTTGCCATTTTTTGCCCATAGACATGGCCTCATTAGCTTTCTGCACAGACAACCAAAATTTGTGCATTGTGCGTATAACATGTGATTACAGTTTGTGATGCTTTCAAATCACAAGGCGGCATTTGCGCTGTCAGCTTCCTTAGCGCATAGACGTTGTGCTGACCTCTGGTGAGTGGTGTGCAGCATATGCACCACTGAGCAAAGAGTGGAACAAGATGAGTGTCTCGTCCAGGTCCCAGACTAGCACTGTTTGTCGCTTTCTGCCAGTGGTCATCTCAGACGCTGCACTGTCTAAGCTGCCTGCCTGGTCGAACTGCTGGAGGCTTTGACGCCATGCTGACTTGGGGCTATCATAGAGCTGACATGCAGACTTAACATGAGAAGGAGGGGGCGGACACGCTTCTTTGTGGACTGACTGCCTACTTGTCTGTGGCTGGGGTGCCTCCACCCAATCTGCTGGGTTTACACTGAGGTGAGATGCACCTCGCATGTCTAGAGGAAAGCTGTGAGACCTGTGGTCCAAAGCCTGAGGCTCTTGCCGACCTGAATGCTGCTGTGACTGGTGGGTCCCACACTGGCTAGAATGCGACAAGCAGAAACGACCTGCAGGTGTGGATTTTGTGGTTTAGCCTGTGTGGCCTCAATGCTTGACACGTAACAAGGCACACGAAGGTGCTTTGTAAGCGCTGAATTTGGTCAGATAACCGCACCTGCAGCCGACACTGGTAAGCTGCCACCGTAGACCTGCAGCAGTGGAGAAACAAATCGGCCTCGTCCTGACAAGTGACACCCGGCTGAACCTTGCTGTTATGCTTGGCACTATGATGCTTTTGCGGTTCGAATCCTGCCGAGGCAGAAGACATTGCGGGTCTCACCTGCTGAGTATCAAGATTCACTGCCATAAGTTGAATGGTACACGCACGGACCGTCTTTATTCGCCTTTATCACGCAGCCTAGTGCTAACGTGTCTACCAAGCTTCTAATTTTCAACACTAAAATGCACCTTTTCTAACTCTGACTCTCTCACAGCGAAGGTCGAAATGTGACTTTGGCGGTTTTGGTGAACCTGCATAAAGCGAGCAGCGTATTTACGATACACGCGCCCCACGTGTCAGCAAGGCGGCCAATCCAATTACGCAAGCCGGATAATCGATATCGAAATTGACCAATACATGTGATCTATAATCACAACGTGCATGCATAATGCCATCTTCAGCGGCTATGTACAGGCGAAATTGCATTTGCACGCAGCCCCCTTTGAGACCCCCCCCAAGCATACCGGTAGTGCAGCTAGCCTGACTCTGCTGACTGCGACTTGGACCACGGCCACAGAACCTCAAGCTTGCAGCAGTTCAGTGCATTGTAAGCAAACACATCCTGGCAGGGATAGGCTACAAACACCATTACGTATAGATAGATATTGTTGCTGCATGGACACTGAACAAGTGCACGAGGAAGCAAGCCTGAGGTGACAAATGAACTGGCTGCAAGTCGCACCATCTGTCTGTGCTTGGAGCATTCATATCATGCTTTTCCACCAATTATATCATATTTACTCAAAAGCACGCATGTCTAACTGTCTACAGTATACACATCAGCATTGCCTGCATTTAGCCCACAAGGTGCTGCCCAACAGTTTTCACCATCAACAGCAGATGAACTGTCATTGCAATTGTGATCACTAATCATGCTGTATAAGTTTTATGCTGAAAAGACTGCAGGCAGCGGCGGACTGGGTCCATGTTGCCGCTTGATTGCTCAGATGTGCTTATCATTGCTACACAACAGTGCTGTCGTACGCGGCATGACTTGCTGATGCAATCTCAGGCTGTTGACATTTTGATTGGTTGCCTGAAAGCAGCTTGGCTTTTTATTGCACTGCATATCTGCCTCTCCTGCCATTGCTGATGACAGGCTTTCCGGGCTGCTATACTGTTGCACTGCCTCCTGCTGCAAACACCCACAGTGCATGTCCCCTGTGTCGAAGGACTTGCTGTTCCCCCAGCTGCTTTGTTTCTGAAGTTGATATGTTCTTGAAATCTAGCCATCTACCAACCCACCTTTAGCCTAAATGCTCTTCAAGCACTGCCTGATGCATGACGGTCTGACTGAGCTGCACAATATTTGCGGTGCACGGCTCACAGGCTGCATAGGCTGCTGTTTTGAAGCTGGCTATAAGAAACAAAATAAATAGTTCTGCAGCCCGATGGCTCTGCGCAGGTGTCTGCAGGTGCGTGAACGGCAAGCATGTGCTGTCGGCAGATGCAACAAGTGTGACAAGTGCTATTGAAGCTTTGCCTGTTCCGCCCGACATCAGTTCGGAGACTGTGCGCGTGCTGCAGAAAATCAACAGACGAAATCGGCAGACTGTAGCCAGGTCTGAGTTCACTACATCCGACGATTTATCAATGTAGCCATGGTGCCGTGTCATGACTGTTGACGTCTGTGAGTGTCTGCGTCAGTGCGTGTGTGCGTTCATTTGTGTTCGTGGTCAAGACTTTGCCTTACTCAGCCTTGTGTTGCGCCTTTTTCAACATCGCCTTTGCATTCTACATATCGCGCTGTGTCTGCTTAGCGCAGTGCCCTATGCACCCCTGCTTGCACAGCTGCCCTGCGCGTGGCCTTGCTTTTCGATACAGCTTTCGTTCAACCTGCGGGTTGTGGCACTCTTCAAGATCTTGTTTGCAGAGCCGCAGACAGGCTTTTCGGTCTGCTGCTCCTACTGCGGTACTCACTAGGCCGCAATCTGGACTTAATATCCCTGGTATAGGCGACCTCAGCAAGCTTGCAAACGTTGATCTCAGTGACGTACCAGATGGGAGGTATCGAGAGGTCGAGGTGGGCGTCCTCTGTTGTGCAAAATGCCTATGTGCACTTCTCCACAAGAGCTCATGTCAGCTGCCTATCTGCCGCAAGACTTTTGACATAGGTAGAATGTTGCAGGCAGTGTCATACGTCAGCAGGAGACGTATGGACCAGGCTGACTTTGACCCATATGAAATAGACACAGATGGTCTTCCGTTAGTGTATAACGAAGAGCGCATTGCTTCCTTCTGGAAAGGAAAGCCAGGTATGTGCTACTGATGCACAGCGTTGCTAGCAGTTTCCATGAAAAGCACAGTCTCACGCTGGCTCTGCCTGCAGGGGAGCTCACATCTAGATGGGCACGATTTGCCGCTGTGTCAGGTAAGCAAGGGCAATTTGATCATTGATCTTGTTCAGCACAGGTCATTATGCCGCATTGCAAGCTTGCTGTAGCGCTTTACCCGAATCTGTATATGCAGCGCCTTGGTTGACCAAGCTGGCATATGCGGTGATTCAAGGAAAGCTAGAAGAGCGGCAAGATCAGCTTGCCAGAGAGGCTGTCAACAATATGGAAAAGCTTGGTCCCACCTTCATCAAGCTTGGGCAGATTCTGAGCATCAGGTGAAGCGTCTCAGCTGTACATTACATGCGCCTTGGTGTACAGCCTGATACGTATGCGGCAGTATCCTGGCAACATGACCATCTGCACGTAGAGCGTGTGTGGTGGGAGTACAAGCATAAAGCGCAGGGACACTGCTGCATGTTCTTCTGGCGCCGTGCATTCCACAAGCTACATGTGTCTGCTGCGTGCCATGCCACCTTGGTACAACCTGCTCATCGGCATTTTGTCTGTTTAGTCCAAAGGACAAGACAGCCCTCAGCAATCTGCTCAGGCATTTACCCGTTACATTGCTGATGCACCATCTCCGTGCATGAATGTTTGCCATCTTTTGCATTGCTGAGTTGTGTCAGTCTCCATGCATGAAGGCACAGTGTTGACTACATGCACTGTGTGATCAGCTGATGCTTGCAGGCCAGATGTGTTGCCTCCAAGCGTCATGACAGAGCTGTCAAAGCTGCAAGACAACATGCCAACGTTCCCCACCACAGACGCCAGGGCCACTGTTGAGCGAGAGCTGGGACAGCCAATTGATGCAATCTTTTCAGACTTCAGTGCGCGGCCTGTCGCGGCTGCATCATTGGCTCAAGTGTACAGAGCTAGGCTGAGGAGCAGTGGGCAAGAAGTTGCTGTCAAAGTGCAGCGGCCTGGCGCTTTGGCAACCATTTCTAAGGTCAGCAGGCTGTTACCTCAGTTGTCTGCCCAAAAAGTTTCTTGGTGTCGTTGTACATGGAAACCTTGGACAGCACTGTCGAACACAACACAGTCTAGTCAGCTGCATTTGTTGACATTTGGAAACACGCTGCGTGGCAAACAACAGATCGCAAATACTTGTATGCTGGCCTACTTAGCCCGTAGATGCTCAACTGCATGTGTCTAGACTCAGTACAGGGACAAGCGCATGTGTCATAGGCCCAAATGTTACTTGTTGACAAGACAACTACCACCAAAGCTGTTCCGTGTTTCAGGATCTGTATGTGATGCGGAGGGCTGTTGGTGTGTACGAGCGCATCATCAGGCGCTTCACTGCTCAAGACACGGACTACCAACTGCTGCTCAGTACCTTTGCTGAGGGGCTGTATACTGAGATGGACTTCAGAAATGAAGCCTTGAATATGGAGCGCATGACCATGCTGATGGAACAGTCGGAGTTTGGCAGCAGGGATGTCATCATCCCCAAGCCAGTCATGGAGAGGACTACAAGGTGGACAAGCCGAACTAAGTGAAATGCATAGTTGATGCAGTCCCTCATGCAGTCATGCAGGTTCCACAGCTTTCTGTCATCCATGTATTTGCCTTTTGGAAGGCATGGTTCAAAGCCTTTACAGCTGAATGACTTGTGCAACAGAGTCATTTGTAGCCAGACAGGTAATGTCATGATGTTTATAGTAGGAGTGGCTATCAACCGCATGCAAGTATGCAAGTGGAGACATGCAAGGTTCAATTGAGATGCTGCAAGATTGCCGATTTGTGCCTGCATACCTTTTGGGAATATGTACAAACTTGCAAGCACATGTGGTCATCGGCTAGGCAGTTGCTGTCAGGCTCACAAACATGCTGGTCAATGTGGACATGCACAGCAGTAAGAAAATTGCACAGCAATGGTGTCTGCTGTCAGGCTACACATGAGAGCAGCATGTGATGGATTGCAGACGGGTGTTAGTCATGGACTGGGTGACTGGAGTGAAGCTGACAGGGCTGCCTCCTGAGGAGATACGGCGTCTGGTGGCAACAGGGCAGGAGGCCTTCCTCACACAACTGCTGGAGGTCGGCTTCTTTCATGGGGACCCCCACCCGGGCAATCTGCTCAAGGTAACGCACATGGGGGGGTCTGATGCCCCAACAGCTGACACTGCACAACTTGTCTTCGTATGCTGCCCTGGCAGATGCTTACTGTGCTATGCTTAAGCCCACTTTATAGCGTCCGGTTACCAGACTGTATTGTAAAGATTGTATGTGTCACGTGCTGGCCTAGCTCACCATAGAATGAGTCACATCTGACTGAAGCGGGCGCTGCTTCTGCCTGCCCCAAAACTGCTTCACGACTAATCCCACTCTTGCAAGAAGAGTGTATGACATGTGGCAGCGACTCACAGGTTGTTGCGTGTACCACATGGAGAAGAGTTCGACACTGCTGCTGACATAGTACTGCTGATGCATCCCATTCCTCTACACACATACACACGCACGCACGCACGCATGCACACCAATTCATCTCATCCCCATGCTGACAGCCCGCTGACATATGCTGCTGATGCGCAAGTTATCCACACAGAAAGACAAATGGAATCTGGCATGCTGACATGGCAGTGGTGACAGGTGACAGAGGGTCCCCATGCAGGGAAGCTAGCTCTGCTGGATTTTGGGCTGGTGGCTGAAATTCCTGAGGCTGACAGGGAGGCCATGGTGAGCGCCACCATACATCTGGCCAACAGGGACTGGAATGGGCTCATCAATGACTTCATTGCCCTTCAGTTCCTGCCTGCCAGCAGTGACAGGGGACTCATCATTCCTGTCATGGACAAGTAGGCTCTCTCATGCCTCCTGTACATTTCTCTCTGTTTGGAGTTCTGCCTGGTGTCAGTCTTTAATTTTTCCATAGACATGGGAGGGGGTGAAGTCTTCAAGTGCCCCGGTCGCTAGCCCATCAATTGGACAGAAAACCAATGCCACAATGGAACATTCTTCTTTGTGGACATTAGACTTGAGATGCTGTCTACACAGTTTGCTTTGAACTTGTTGCCCTCTTACATCTTCAAGAGCTGTTTCATCTTTTGACATACATGAGAAGACATGCCAGTACAGCAGGACATTGTCCCTTGCTCTGTCCCCATATCTGCATCAACATTTCCACTTACATTCATGTGCATTTCCTGTGTAGGGTGCTGGGGCCCTATCTGAAAGGAGGTGGGGCAAAGTCTCTGGACTTCCAGAGCCTGTCACAAGACCTGATACGCACCAGCATGCAGATTCCCTTCAGTGTGCCTCCCTACATGTCCCTGCTGGCCAGGAGCACTGCAACCCTGGAGGGGATCGCCCTCATGGGGGACCCCAACTATCAAATGGTCTCCCAGGTGTGCTGATTAGCCACACCTGCTGATGTTGGGACAGTGTATGGAAGCCAGGTTTGAGTTGAAGAGTGTGTGTTTGCGAGAAGAACTCCAAGCATGTTTTTGAGAAACGCCTTTGCAGCTCACATTGCCATTGGCCTTGTCCCAGCTCAAGGCAGCTGCCCCTACGCACAATGATGTAAGGTCACCTGCATAGTTATTTGTCAGCTACAATATGCTCTTTTCAATCCTGCAACATCCATATTTATACAGAAACGTCCATCCTACAGTGGAATACAAACTCAGAAACGCCCGGGGACAGCAAAAGTGCATTTGTATGTTGGGGAGATGTTTCAGAGGATCGCCAGCACACCATGGATCAGCTGTGATACAAGAAAAGCCAGCGCACCGTGAGTCAATGCTTGTCTTAACAACTGGTATGTGCATGTACCCAGTATTGTTGTCTGTTTGGTACATTCTATAGGTCAGGATGCAGACAAATTAGCGCTTCACAGGCGTCTGAACCCTACCTGAATTGTGCCCCTGACCAAGCCTTATTTGTAGTCTGACTCACCCTGACAAAGCCCTCACAGGGACACTTTGCATCTGCAGGCTTACCCATTTGTGGTGCGCAAAGTGCTGCGCAACTCCACGTCAGGCTCGGCGTTGCTTCTCAGGGATCTCATGTATGACAGCAACGGTAATGTAAAACCAACCCGGCTGTCAGCCCTGCTGAATGCTGCCCTTGGGTATGTGGCAGACCAGACGCAGGGCTTCATTGACTTTGATGCTGTTCCTGAAGATGGAGCTTCTATTCAGGTCTCTGCTCAGCTCATTTCCAGATCAATTGTGCTGTTATGCAGTGCGGTCAGCCTCTCTGCAAGCTGCATGCAATGCGCCTTCTGCATCAATGCACTTGTTGGCTTCTCTGTGTTGCTGTCGCGATGCAAACGGCATGTTGGCAAAGATGCAGCATCAGGCTGCAGCTGCTGCACTGCAGTGTGCTGCAGTATGCTGGCTGTTCAGACATCAGTAGTATGCGCTGGCTCATTTCTGTCAGGCGTTGAAGGATCTGCATGTGATATAGCAGATTTGTCATCTCATGCGTGTGCTCATGCAACCATGCACGTAGCAGCAAGTCGGGACTGTAGTGCATTTCACCTGTTGCCTCTGACATAGCATTCATTGTCTGTTGTACAGGATACCATTTCATTCCTGCTTGCTCCAGAAGCAAGGCAGCTTCGACCTCTCTTAGTCAAGGAGCTTGTCACCGGCTTAGATTACTACACCAGGGATAGGTTACAGAGGGCATACAACAGTCTGCCCTCCCTAGCTCCCAGGATACCCTTCCTAGGGCCCCTGCCCTTGCCACCCCTGCCTTCTCCCCCTGTCTTCGTCCCTGGGCTTGGCTTCCAGCCTGCAGAGCAGCTGCTGCAGAAGCTGGCACCCCCTCTCAGTCAGACAGAAGAGGTGTACTTACAATCACTGCTGGAGGTGGCATCAGGGCTATTAGGTATGAAGCTTCTGCGTCTCAAGACCTGGATATCCATGGTATCATGCTGGGCTTATATGCGTGACACCGCAAGCACTAAATGTGACAAGTTGATCTTGTTTTGAGGGGGGAACTAAGTCTTGGCATGCTCTTCTGCCTGCTACAGGTGTTTTCAGTATTTGCGTAAAGTTTTCAGTGTTTGCGTAAAGTATTCAGTATTTGCGTAAAGTTCTTAGTATTTTCGTAAAGTTTCAGCATGACCTTTGCAGCAGAGTGTATACTGTGGGTGTGAGTGACTGCTTGGGTGCTGTCATCCTGACGGCATGCTTTTGTTGTCTATGTCAGGCTATAGAAACACAGCTGAACCATGATAATGACATGATTGGCGGCCCGGTCTCGACAGCATGTGTTTGGCTCTCAGTTAGATGTAATGAGCCTGCTTTCAACGCTAGCTGTGACCTGTTACCAAATGCTGGTACAGCGTCCTTGCTGGCTGAGTGTTTACGATGTTTCTGTGACTTCAGGCTTGAGGCCGGCTGATTTGGAACAGCCAAATCTGAGCGCAACCTTGCAGCTGCTGACAAACCCGTCAGCTCAAATCCAGGAGCTTCAGCAAGCGTTGACAGCTCTCAGCGGCCAGACAGCAAACTCTCAGGCATGTCCCATCTTGACAATTGTGGTCAACACGACAGTTGTATGCTTTGAGATGTACTGATTGTCATGTTGACAGATCTTTGAGCACAAGCACTGCTGTGCTTGACGACGCAGTGTTCCAGGAAGTACTTGTTACTGTTCTTTTGTGCTGGGCCGTGTGCTTCGTTGATGATGCTGAGTGAGCCACATTGTGCTGCATTCACAGTGGCATGACTGCCGACTGGACTGTGACTGTGCCCAACTGCAGGTTGTGCAAGAGATGGTAGAGGATGTTCTAGAGCAGTTGATGGCGATACAGAGTCAGCGTGCAGATGTGCCTCGAAATGTTTTGTTTCCATTTGTCCCTGCCCCCCAGACTCGCAAATTGCCAGCTCCTGCAGCTGTGTATGCTGGAGTATGACAAATGCATGATTGCACTGTGATGCTACTATTGATGTTTAACTCTGAGATAGGCAGTAGGATCCGTGGCAGTAGGATCTGTGGTGTTTGCATGTTTTGTATTTGATTTGCAGCAATTTGACGGTTCTGATCTAGTGTACAAATTTCATTCCTGATGACATAGTGGATTGACATTGGCAAGACTGTTTACAGAACAACTTTCTACATGAATGTGTCTCGTGTCAACTAGTGCTTCTCTTGACTTGTAGGCAACACCATGATTTTTTGGCCTGCACTCAATGGAAGGTCTTAGGTATGTATTAAATAGGTGTAAGGCGTACAGGTATTGGCCAACCTGTAAAACCTTGACTGGCCTGCCACTTTGAACAACAAATGAATTCGTGTAGCAAAGCAGTCGTGCAGTTATTGAACCGGGTTTCTTCTCCCCATATATCCCTCTCCCCCTTGCTGCAGAACGCTGTGCATGTCATGTCTGCAATACACTCTTCCATGTGCGACCAGGCACCATACACATATAGTCTGACTGTCAAAGGCCTTGTCCTTGTCCAGCAAACTTCAATTTCTCCTAACTCATTATTAGTCTTGCTAGCGCCATGTGGTCGTGAAATCTGGTCTTTACTTGACAAGCATCTCAACCCTACGCTTGTCACCTGCGATGCGTGAAGTACACTTGCAGCCATTCAAATACCATGTCCCAAACCCAAGACATTGGACTGTGAAGCCTTTTGTGTTCAGTACAAATCTCCACTAGACAGCAATAGGCTTAGGTGGTATGGTAGTACACACAGGATGCCTGACAGCAGACGCCCCAAAGTGCCGCTGCATAGATAGGTAGTAGATCAGAAGGGTCATGGTCGTCATAGGACTGTTTGGAGCAAACAAGTATTATGTGATGTTTGCAAGCTGAAGCTGAACCACTGATGTCGAGATTTTCTTCACACGCCTATTGCACCTCATGCCTGCTGGCTGAGCCCATGATTCATTTATTGTCATCATTATCAACGTTTATGCTAGCTAGCAGGTTGGCAAACCAAGGATAGAGAAATTTGAACAGATAGTGAAAATGGTACTCCATGATGATGAGCAAGGTGCTGTGATGTGGACGCTGTCCACACACTATATAAGAAGGGTCCTCAGGTGCGCTCAGCTGCCAGCAGATAGACAGCTGTGTCAATTATCGAAAGGAATTCCCTGCAATTCCTGGCAACAGCAGAAATCTACTGGAGGTGCGCAACCGAATACTGTGCAACATGCACCATGATATCTGTGCATGCAGCAGGATGCTGCTTGCTATGCACATGAATCGGATACATTATCGTGCTGCCTGTGCTGCATTTCACACAAGATGTCAGTTGCATGCATGACAACTGTTCTAACCACAACCACAACTAACCACAAGCTCGAGTGAAAGTGTGCAAGATTGGACAAGCGCTATGCCAGAAGGGCTGTCTCTAGTGTGCAGTGCAACCCTGGTCAGCCTGCAGGCTGCGTGGACATGGGCAATATAGGACAAAGTTCTAAGAACCCCACGTCACTACCCTGTGTCGCAGTGTATCCCTCTCATGCTGAGACATGCCAGAGAAG
>JAABUO010007998.1_pt1 | contig 11996 bp, 19 predicted proteins | sample 5559291 | NCBI WGS metagenome assembly JAABUO01 (sample SAMN10711878, study PRJNA513372) | rock metagenome | isolation source: Antarctica rocks | place: Antarctica: Victoria Land, Finger Mt sud | reverse complement strand
ATCATCTCACACACAGCAGCATGAGCACTTCAATGCATTTTCAGGCGTGGGTCACCGGCAGTTGCTCAAACACGCTCCCTCAGTGTTATGCTTCAGAGTTTGGTTTTGATGGCAAGGAGGGCAAAGACTCTAAGATAGGTAAGTCTCAAACCAGATCAGTCCTCCCAATGTCTCGCCACTGGTAGCAAATTGACAAGGCAAAGCTAGGGATCCAATGCAACATACATCTACACAGGCAGAGTGTGTGCATATGTACTGCTGTCGCGCTTTGAGCAGGCTGTGCTGCCGTGGGCTGTAGTGCTCGCCCACAGGTGCAATATGTGATCGATTGGCATACAGATGATGGCTGGGTACGGAGCCTTGGCTGTTGCAGCACGATTGTTCTGGCTGTTCTGAGCAGGACAAAGCACCTCAGCAAGATTTACAGGCCGTTTGTATGCGTTCTGCAGGCTCATGTTTGACATGGCCGAGCACTTGCTGTGAGGGCGAGGTGGAATGTTGCACAGGCAGGTAGCTGCACACTGTCTGCAGCCTGCTCTTACCTGTTTGTATGGCAAGATCCAGGGCTGGTACTTGTTGGAAGGCAGCAGTGGGTGTGCTATACACATACAAGGCAGGCGCCATCATGAGCAGGGCAACAGGGGTGCTTGCAGCTAGGAAGCTTGTGTGCAGTATGGCTCTTTCATCAGCATGCCCTGCCACATCACCCAACATGGGCCCTCGCTGCAGCTGGTACATCACCTGCATGCCAGCATAGCAGCCTCTCCAGCCCCTTGCCTGTGCAGCTGTTGAAGGACAGTGTCTTTTTTGTTAAGTGAAGCAGGCAGCAGTACCCGGATGTGTTGGATGAAATCAACCATGCATGCATTGTCCTGTTTGCATGATGCAAGATGCATGTGTCTTTGATAGAAAGCAACTCGAGGTGTTTGGCCATCTTGTTTTGAGGTACCACAGCTTGGTAGGGTGTCACCCAAACTTTCAGGGAGAAATGGCTCCAAACGGCAACAGCACAGAACCATGTGGTGAGGGCAGACCTGAACAAAGTTCTGGAGGAAGGGTGGCAGGATGGCAGGGGGAGGGGGGGCAAGCCAGGTAAGGGCACCCCAGGCTGAGGGCCCCCCTGCAGCCTGAGACACCACTTGACTCACATGCTGCCCTGCAACGCATGTACACAGCGTTTGTCCACACTTGAGTTAAATGGCTCAACAACACTGCCAAGCTGTCAACGGCAAGGACACCTGCAAGAGCTTAATCTTCTGGTCATCAGCAATGCAACAGCGCAAGCCTGCTTCCTGTGAAGTCTCACGCAAGGTTCCTAAGCTGTATCAGAAAAGGTAAACAAGCATGGCAAGCAGCACAAATGAGCAGTACAAATGATTTCAGCTGCAGCATTGTGTTCACCAATGCAAGCAGGACACAGGCAACAAATCCCATTCAGCCTTACCGGCCCCCTTTCACACATTAAAACCAGCAGCTGCAGCAGCAGCAGTAAGAGCAGCACACGAGCAGCAGCAGCAGCAACAACAATGAAAGCAGCACATGAGCAGCAGCAACCTACCGATCTGTTTGCGCAAGCTCTGGGCTGCCCGGCGGTCCTGTGCAGCTCCCTTGGCCTGTGCCTGCTTGACCCACCTCTTACCCGCCACCACTGCAGCCAGGCCCCAGTCTGTCCCACTCAGCACTGTCTGAAGACTGCCTGTAGTGCTCAGTCTCTGAGTGACCACTCTCTGTAGCCAGCCACCTTCCAAAGACCGCCACCCTAGAATCACCTGCGCATGACATGACTGCAAGAATGAAGATGCGCTGCTGGCTCTGTTGCATTGGGCCCCAAAAACAGTATTCATAAGGGGTGTGTAATCATGATAGGGTGGCTCGTGCACGGGTCAAATAGTGCAAACACATGGTAAGCATTGCACAACCCCTTATCGCAACGATGGTGCCAGCTGTCACAAAGCGGCTGCCAGCTTGACATGATCACATATAGGTGGCTCAAGCCCAAGTCAGGTTGACATGTCCCTAAGCAACGAGAATTACCTGCATGTAAACGTACTCCACTTGCAGGTCCCTGGTTATGTCTAGCCCCACTGCAATGCCATGCCCAGTCTCGACAGACACCAGCTCACACGCATTCATTGTGGGCTTGGTATGTCGCTGCATGCTGTCAATACCCAGATTGGCTCGGTTCAGGGGGGTGACGGGTCCTGTGACATGGGTGACCCCCAGTCCTGTGGAGGTGTGTACGTCCATGAAGCCCTCCACTCCCTGCCTACGCTGCAGGGCACTGGCCAGACCTGCCCCTGACACCTCCTCAAACCCTGCAGTAACCCTAATGAGCAGTGACTCCCGAGCACTGTATTTGTCTGTGTGCCTCAGGCAAAAACGTTATGTTTGCTGGAATGGACATCACTGTCGAGTCCACCTCAGCAACAGCATTCCAGATCGCAACTCAGTTTGTGTTGAGGCTACAAACACTCTGCTGCTGCAACCATCTGTCAGAGTTAACGCAGCCTCACCAACACTGCCTTCCAAGCAGCTTCTTCACCTTGTCATGCATACACCAAGGCAGCACGTCATGCAACTTTGCCCTCAAGATGCATTGCAGCTGTCCTGACAGCGCATTGCCTAGGCATGAGAACTGACACAGGCCTGGGCAGGCTTACGCTGGTGAGTGAAGATAGTACCCCCAGTCTGCTGGGTGAGGGCTCCCAGCAGGGGCACATTCACAGCAGCCTGCCCCACAGCCACCACATCTACAGCCACTCCAGCCTGGGCTGCTTGCTGGGCCAGCCCTTGAAAGAATTGGGCAGCCCCCTTGGATGCTTGGGGGTCTTCTGGGCCCTGCCTGCTGTCTAGGTTGCTGAGGGGGACCCAGCCTGGACCCTGCGGACAAGCACAGCTCAGGTACAGCACAGTGAAAGTCATGGTCCTGGTCATTGGCAGCAGCAATTGGCAACAGCATACAGCCAGCTGCCTCTGGTGCTCTTTGCCGTTAACCTTGACCTCAAGACCGGCAAGGAGGGCTGAAAGAGTGCGTGAGAACTTCGATCAATCACTGCCATTTCCATCTACATAAAACCGCCACAGCTCCAGAGCATATACCACTGCACCGGTAGCTCCTTGCATTGGTACATGCTCTCCAATGGTGTTACTCTGATATGGCTGATGTCACCATAGTGAAGTAACGCTGTCCTGAGACACTGTCTGCATTGATGGACACGTCTGTTTTGTCAGCTACACAGACTTCGGCCATCTAAGTTCTGCCGCCCAGGTTGCTACTGGAGACCCAGCATCAAGGATATCAGAATGGCTAATAGAGATAACGCCGTGTGTACACCAGGCAATGAATAGCAGTCGTACAATCTGCTTCATATTCTGAAGCACACCAAAAGTGCAGGTCGGCCAGTTTGTGGTGGGCCAAGGTGGGTCCCACCTTGGTTGCAGGTCCTGTAGTGACCAGCAGGACTCGAGAAGGCCGGCAGGCTTGGGGGACAGGCAGGGCATCTGAGCCAAAGGACTCAGGTGCAGATGCATGCTGATTTGGGGCTGCTAGCAGATGCAGAGCCACTGCAAGTGCTGCACCTAAGCAGCGAGGCTGTTCCCTGCTGGGTCCTTTTGTGCTTGTTGCCCTGAAGCAGTTGAACGTTAAATGAAGCATGATGATCAGGAAGATCAGGAGAGATTAATAATCATAATAATAACAATAATAATAATAATAATAATCAAAACGCTTTCCAGCTTATGATGAGCTAGGTACAGCAGGACAAGTCTTGTCTCTCCAGAGTAGCCTGTCTTGTGCATCCCTATAAGGCCTACTAATACGACAGTTTTGACAATCAATTAACGTAACATCATTGAGGAGAGATTGATCATTTGTATTGCGCCGGACACTTTGGAGGGAGAACCGCATGCACCACGGCATTGCGCCATCATCGTTATTAGCATTGTGCATGTAAGCTAGCATGCTGGTCCCCCATGACTGGTACAGCACCTGAGACAGACATTTGCTACCCTGTGTAGCACCCATGCAGGACCCATACAGACCCCATGCAGGACCCGTGCAGGACTCATACAGGACCCATGCAGGACCCATGCAGGACCCATGCAGGACTCATACAAGACCCATGCAGGACCCATGCAGGACCCATGCAGGACCCATGCAGGACCCGTGCAGGACTCATACAGGACCCATGCAGGACCCATGCACAATGTTCCAGCTCAACACTTGCAGTGTTGGAGCTCGCCGTGCTGCTTGCTGAACAACCAATCAAGGCACCTGGACATGCTCACATGCAAGCAGGTCCAATTGGCAGGTGCCAACTACTTTTCATGACTGTTACATTGAGAGCAAATCACAGAGCAACCAAGCAAAGCTGTTAAGAAATCAGCGGCTTGGGGGTACAACTGACCTCAAAGAGCTGATGACCTGTTCAGCAGCATCCTGACAAGACTGCAGGGCAGCCATATGCAAGGGCTCAGGACTACCAAAATGAAACTGTGATGGCTTCTGCCTGGAGCTGAAGCCCTGCCACTGCCCAGAGACCACATCAGCAGTGACCAAGCCATGGTTGGCCAGCTGATAAACTGACACAGCACTGCTGAATGTCAGTAGCATTAGCCGCCAGGATCTTGGAAGTTGCCTCAGCACCTGCATGTGGAGAACGCGCTAATTTGTTGTGTTTAGGACACATGTGGCTGACACCTTACAGCCTGGCAAGGCTAGCAAACATGAACATGACCTGGTAATTGGGCTATGTTCAAGCCCAGGGCTGCGTGCAGCGTCTCTGTGCATGCCGGACTCTTGCAAAGGCAGACATGAAGCGCAGAATCATCAAAAATACGCTCCAGGCTGTTCCTGACTTGTTGCAGTGCTCACACAGGCTGCAGGTCTCCATCCTTCGCTATGATGGCAACACACCGATTGCACACCTCTATCAGTATAGATTTGGCTGCTTGGAGATCTTGAGCGCCAGCTGTGGTGTCCACTACCAGAGCCAGAGTCTCTGCAGCCTGGCTGACAGCCTGTCCTGTCATGTCTTGCTGGAAATAATCAACTGCTTCGCAACGCAGCTCAGCACAGCTCTGCACACAGAAAAATATCACAAAGCCGCGCATGCTTTGACACGCATGCAGCGTCACCAGCAGTGCAAGTACTTAGCAGTCATCCCGACATGTGCTGTGCCAAAACTGTTGAAAGAATGCCAAGAAGTCCACAAAAGTGCTAGCTGAACACCAACAGTGTATGCTCATGTGCAGCGCAAATGGGTTTTGAAACAGCTGGAATACCCGCAGGTCAGTGACTCCAACAGGATTGTTGCTGATATGGCAGAAACAGCATTGCCATGTGACATTGTTAGCTTGCACCTGCACAATCACCAGGAGTGATCGTTGGGCAGCTGTAAGATTTGCCATGGCTGGCATGGCCTAGGTTTATACACTCCGTGTCTAACCCTCACCTTGCAATACGCATTCAAATAGGCACCACAGGCATCACAGACTGTGGGGCTACGCTGTAACAAGGGTGGCAGGCTTGGGCTATGTAGACTTGGCAGAGGGGTAACCAAAGCACCAAAAGGCACAGCTGCTTTACTGAGGCTATATCGTGATCTGAGCACCTATCAGGAACAGCAACATACAAAATGACATGTTGCAAGGCACAAGCTTTCTGTATACGACCTGTCATGTGGAAACTGCACTTACAGTTGTTGAAGTCAGTGATACTATCTCAGCAGCCACAGACTTTGCATATGTCTGGTCTGGACTCAACGAGGAAATGGCTGGCACTGGGCTTTGTTGACTGCTAGAGATTGGGAGTAGAGTTGGGGCTTGGTACGATTGTTGCAGATCAAACGAAGCCATCTGCAGCTGTTGGTTACCAGCAGCAACAGCAACTGCTTGGTTGCCTTCGTGGACCATAGCACTTTGCAGGGTTGCCAGATCCCCTTGGATCACGGGCAGTATTTGCGTGCATCAATGAGTTGCCTTGCACTACCGCTGCATTACAAGGTGGCGTCAGCTGATGCTGCGGTGTCGCTTGTCCTCATCTTGTGCTCGATGTGCATGTATCGCCATAGCAAGGTGCCAGAAAATGGCTTGTGGGTTCAAGGGCGCTTTGCAACTTCTGATAGCATCCGATTTTGCATTGCAGTAATTGTGCCGACGCTTGCGGAAGCTTTGTACCAGAAACTCAGAGAAGAAAGGTTGACCGAGTTGACTGGCATGCATGCACAATGGTTCAAACACTTTCAAACATCGCTTCTCTCTGCAGCAATGATCCAACAGCTAGCAAAGGCTGACGAGTGGGCTGCAGTTGTGCATGAGACACACGGCAAGAAACCAGTCGTCGCCAGTCTCGGCACTGCAACCTATGATCATACTAGCTCGATACCTGATCCCCGTATTGCAAGCCGCGCGACAAACTTGCGTTATTGATCGATGCACAGTCTGTGTGTGATAGGAAATCAAAGCTTTTGACGATCTGGCAAGGCGCCCCTTGACAAGCCGAGCTGGGCGGTCTTGTAAGACATCAAGTCACATGACCACCAAACGCAGCTCGACGTCCACACCAGGGCAGCGGTCAATCTCTACGTTCTTTGCAGCGTTCCCTGCGTCGACACCAAATGGATCAGCCCATGTATGTGCTCGATCTCCACCCTCCTGCTGCTTCTGTTGCAGTTTCCAACAGGACAGCTGTCTCAACCTGACCTGACTTGTGATGACATGCTCCAGCAACGCATGCATCCTGCTTGTAAACAACATCACCCTGGTGCAGCATAGCCCTGAGCAAATGCTTGCTGCAGTCCAAGAAGCAAATGGGCCGGCCCAGCACAACAAAGCAAACTCGCACTCCAGCTACTGACCCATCCCCCTTGTCAGCCAAGCCAGCCTCGGCAGGCAAGCCCCTGCCTAGGGTCACCACTGCTGTTTCAGCTGACAAAGGAACACTGCCTGCACCTACTGCCAACAAGTCAGCCCACAAAGACACCACAGTCAAACATCAAAGCAGTGCTCTAAGGGAGTCGGCAGTTGGCAGACGAGTACAAGTATACTGGGATGGAGAACAGGCTTGGTAAGATAGCTTGAATCTGCGCACTCGGTACATTGACGGTGTACAGACTACCATGTACATGATCTTGCTTCTGCAGTTATGCTATCCACCAACCCACACATCTCATCAGCATGCCTGTTGATGTCTGGCATCATAAAGCTGGTCTATGCTGTCATGATCATGATCATGAGTACGCACAGCTTGAGCGCAATGCTGCCATAGGTTTTCTGGCAAAGTGGGAGAGTTTGATGGCAATGACAAGCACCTGGTGCTGTACGATGATGGGGATGAGGAGTGGGTTGATTTGACGACAGACAAGATCAGATTGGCGCCTCAGACCAGTAAGTGACACACACCATGTGCCTGCATGCCACACTCTGCTGAGAGCTGATGGACCCCTTTTTTGATCTTTTATGTCGACATTCTTTACTTGACAATGTGCATGCGTAAACGCCATATTGGATCACAGACTGCTGTGTGCTTGCCATCCTGGCTTGCCAACCTGGCTTCGAAGTCGCCAGTCTGCGACTTGCCTAAGTCGCAGAATGCTGCAGAGACAGCATCTGGGAAGCAGTCAAAGGGACGCAAGCGGAAACAGGTGCTCATGTCCGAATCTGATGACTCTGGGGGCGAGGAGTCAGCCCCTGACAGTGGCAGTGACTGGAGTCAAACTGGCAAGCAGGCTGCTGCCAGCTCAGATGCTGACAATGACGATGATGATGTCAGCATGGCAGATGACAGTGATGACTCACCAGCTCAAGCTGGCAAAGGCCAGTCATCAAGCAGGAAGCGTGCCAAGCCAACACCAGTGAGTGCACCTGATTTTGCTTTCAAGTGAGCCTGACCAGAACGACAAGCACTTTGATTGTTTGTCTGAATGCCTGCATGCCTGGTGTGTCTGCATCCATGGCAGTTGTTTGTTGGATCAGCACTCACACATTGCAAAATGGATTTCAAACCGCATGCAGCAGTGCTTCTGCGGCAAACTGAAAGGATGAAAATGAAGCATGATGCAATGTAGTGAAGTAGCCCCTTGATGTTTGACACTGCGTCATTCGTTTGATTGACCATATCGTTGCCCGACTTTCTGATGACACACCAGCTTGCTTGTTATGAAGGGCCCAGCCTCCAAAGCTGCTCAAAGACCCTCCTTGCCAGCCAAGCTTCCATCCAGAACCCCAGGCACAGGTGGCAAACCCCCAACAGGCAAGACCTCAAACGCGCTCTCAAAGACCCCCCAACCATCATCTGCAGCCCGGGACCCAGCCAGTAAGGGTCAGCTGACCAGCAAGCTTGAGAGATCTTCTTCCACTCCCTTGGTTGAAGTAGTGGCAGGTACATGTAGAGTCTGTCAAGGGCTGATGCACTCGCATTGCTCTCGTCACTCACTTTCATGTGCTCATTGCATGCTATCTTAGCAGTTTCTCTCCATTTGGCATACAATGAGGATACTCGATGCACTGAATCATTAGCCCCAAGCCAATGTGGGGATGCTGTCAGTATCAAAAAGCAAGTGAATTTTCCCCACGACATGCACGCACATGCAATCACAAGTGCACAGGAAAATCCTTGCGACAGTGCTTTTCAGGCAGAGGCAGAGGGAGTTTCAGCATCACAAACCTCCATGCACTCGAAGCCTCACACTGAAATGAGCAGACATGCTGAACAAAACATAATGTGTTTGCAATGTAGGTGGGACAGGCAAGGCCATCCAGAACAGCGACACTGAGCGGTATGCTGCCAGAGCTGCTGACAAGTTCATGTTCCTTCGGCCAGACAGGGTCATGGATGCCAGGAAGCGCAGGCCTGATCACCCAGACTATGACCCCTCCACCCTCTACATACCCGATAACTGGTTCAAGGCCCACAAGATCTCAGAGGGACAACAGCAATGGTAACTCCTTCTTGCCAAGGCATCAAGACTGCTGCACTCATGTGCATGTCATGCTGAAGCTTACATTTGTTGTTTAATAATAATAATAGTAAATTTGCTTTCCAGCTCATGATGAGCTAGGTACGTGCGGGACAAGTCTTGTCTCTCCAAAGCAGTCTGTCTTGCGCATCTCTAGAAGGTCTACCAATTCGACATTTTTGGATTGCTGTTCTGACTGCTGTTCGTTTTGCACGTTGCATTAAACCTGCTGAGTGTGTGTGCGCGAGCGAGCGTGTGTGTGTGTGTGTGTGTGTGTGAGAGAGAGGGCAGAGCCCATACTGTGCCAGACATACTCAGTGCCGGCCTGATAGCAGATTCCAGTGTAAATGGCCCTTTGGTGTGTACAGGTGGGAGTTCAAGGCTCGCCACTTTGATTCAACCATGCTCTTCAAGATGGGCAAGTTCTATGAAATGTTTGAGATGGATGCTCACGTTGGAGTTGAAATCTTGGGCTTGATCTACATGAAGGTAAGCATGCCTTTGACATGTGGCACATTGATCAGCATTCCACACAACATGCAGTGGGCGCCGGGCGTTTGGTGACACCCTACCTTTATGTTTGCCAACTGTGCGCTGACCACAGGACCACCTGCCACAGGAGGTGTGGTGCAACTCTTCACATCAAGCGCCCCTCTTTGTGCACTTGGACATGCAATGCTGTGCAATGCAATCATGTTCAGGGCAATCATTGGGCAACCATTGCATGCTGATCTGACAGGTCCCACCTCACCCTGGTGGGTCATTATGCTGCAGGGTGAACAACCTCACTGTGGCTTCCCAGAAAAGAACTACCACCACAATGCTGAGAGGCTGGCACGCGCTGGTCTCAAGGTGGTGGTTGTGGAGCAGACTGAGACGCCTGATCAGCTTCGCATACGCAATGAAGAGCGCAAGGCCAACAAGCAGAATCAGGTGGGTACCTCTCCCTTGTTGCAGCATTTCCCATGCTCTAAGGTCATGAATATGCTCTGGAGTAAACTGCAATGACAGCGCGCCTTTCTGTTGTTGCCAACTGCCACTGTGATGTGAAAGCAGAGGTTGGACACTCACTGCAGCAGTCTGCAATCAGCAACGGAGGGGAGCGCTGCCTTACATGCGTTGCACGCAAGCAATGTGATGAGCATGCACATGGCATAGCATGGCTAGCAAGTCAGTTCAGAGGACACATGATGAGCGCCAGGGCATTCTGTCTACAGCACAACAGCCTTTGTTCATGCCAAGGGGAATGTTGCTGGTGTGCAGATCAAGGTGGTGAACAGGGAGCTGGTAGCAGTGCTGACGCAAGCCACTCTGACAGATGCAGAGATGCTGCAAGCGCAGCCAGACGCTGCCTACTTGCTGTCCATCACTGAACAGCAGATCGCCAAGGCTGAGTCAGGCGAGCAGCAAGATGGGGCCCAACAGGGGCTGAATGGCAAGTCAGTGCGTATTGGCATCTGTGCTGTTGATGTGGCCACTGCCAGGATTCTGCTGGGACAATGGTGAGCCCTGCATGTGCCTGTCAAACATGTTTCACAGAGGCTCAAATGGGATGATTGCTGTAAGAGTGCCATGACAGTCTCTGCTTTGACGGGGCACTCTGTCAGCATGTTGGCTTGTGTTTACTATGAGTGCTTTGGCGGGCGACAGTCAGGCTTTTCTGGCCGCTGTGTTCACTGCACCTCACTGCTTTGTGGAAGGTGGATGGTGTCTTCTCAGCATGTCCCTGCAAAGCCCCCACCAAGCTTGAAACCTTCTGTGCCTGTGAGGCTTACAGCTTCTTTGGGCACCCAAGATCTTCTGCCCATTCTGCTTTCACTGGTACTTTGCAATCACACCCAAAATGCCAGCATCAGCTGTATGCTCAGAATCATTAAGCCTGTCTGAGATCAGTACATGCATGCAGGGATGATGATGAAATGCGCACAGGGCTGCGGGGCCATATCACAGCCCTCATGCCTCAAGAGATCATTCTCCCCAAAGGCAAACTCAGCAGCACCACCTCCAAGGTTCTGAGGGCATCCTTGCGCAATCCCAGGCAGCATCAGCTGGCACCTGGAGACAGCTTCTGGGACGCTGCAAGCACTCTGCAAGAAATTGAACAGGCTGGCTACTTCAAAGCTTCACAAGGACAGCAAGGAGCCTTGCCACCAGCACTGCAGGTGATGTTGTTGCTTTTTCCTCACTCTGGCTTCTGCAGTGGATGCATAGTTTGACAAACACATGTTTTTGGCTTGCCCATCCACCATATGCTGTGCATCTGTAGCATAACACAAGGACCTACCTGGCATGTGACTGCAAGTGGCCTTTGACCACTGCCGTCATGAGGGTCGTCAAACCAGACTTTGGGCAATAATACTCCAGCAGCATGTAAAGCAAGCTATACACACACACTGACATGCAGTCACATCCATTTTCTGTATGCATAGCATAGGCTTGCAACTGCATGGTTTGAAGATGGTGGCTGCAAGCCAATGATCAGACAGCCTCGCTTTGCTGAAACCTGCTGTGGACATTTCATGTGGGCATCTGCTGAACACAGTGCCGTCGATGTCGAGTGATGTGATGTTGGCGCTATTACATCAGCTGGCTAGCGCAATACAGTGAAGGTGTACAAGCGCTTGAGTGCCAGAGAAGGCAACGTTGTGCAGGCATTGGTGGATGGTGGTGCTGGCTGTGAAGCTGCTGTAAGCGCCCTGGGAGGATGCATCAGCCACCTGCGCACAATCCTACTAGACAAGTGAGTGCATCTGGTCCCTTACAGCAATGTAACAATGCTTTGCACTTCACCAAAAGCTTAAGTTGATGAACCAGTAACAGCAGAGTGTCACCAAAGCGTCGCCCAGCAGTTGAAGAAATCTCAGTTTTCAAAGCTCATCTGACAGCATGTGTGCAGGTCCATTTTGCCTGTTGGGCAGCTGGAGTTGCTGCCAGGGTGTGAAGGTGTATCGCAAGATTCTCCTGTGGCTTCCAACAGTGGTCCACGTTTCATGGCATTGGATGGAGCTGCTCTGCAAAACTTGGAGGTATGTCATATGC
>JAABUO010007996.1_pt1 | contig 12000 bp, 19 predicted proteins | sample 5559291 | NCBI WGS metagenome assembly JAABUO01 (sample SAMN10711878, study PRJNA513372) | rock metagenome | isolation source: Antarctica rocks | place: Antarctica: Victoria Land, Finger Mt sud | reverse complement strand
ACCAGTCCGTCAAGGAAGACCAGTGCTTGCTGGGTGAGGACATACAGGAGGGAGACGTCCAGCACAGTAAGCGACGCAACACCGACTACAGTGAGATTGCCACAGGTGCTGCCAGCGCGCGGGACTGCTGCATGTAGCCAGCATCGACCAGACAGGCATAGCCGGGCAGCGGGCGGCAGAGGTGCTGCATGTAGCCGGCGGCGACCAGGCAGGTAGGCCCGGGCGGCGGCGGCAGCCGCCGCGGCGTGCCTTCATGCTGATGCAGAGCAGCTTGAAGAAGCGCTGCTGCGCGGCCCAGTACGGCTTCCACACGTCGCGCGAGGTGGTGCCCGTCAGCTCGCCCGCCTCCAGCAGCCGCGCACGCAGGTCCTGCGCCGGCGCGGCGCGTCTGCATGCTCCGCCCTTGCCTTTAATTGCGAACAGCACGCACCGCGGCGACTGCATGCAAATACCACACGGCTGCCCAGCATGCCTTCACGCCCAGCAGCCCATGGCGCGCAGCAGCCGCTGCGGCGGCTGGCGCATGTGCCCATCACGCTGGAGAGCCGGGGTCCGCCCGGCGCACCTGCCAGAGCTCGGCCGCGGCGTCGTAGCGCGCCGTCTGCTCGGCGTCCAGGTCGCAGCGCAGCGTCATGAACTCGGCCTGCCTGCGCGCGCGCGGGTAGGTTAGGGTAGGGCAGAGAAGGGTAGCCTGCCTGCCAGCGCCAGCAGGCCCAGCAGGGCGCCGGTCGCCGGGCAGTGCGAGGGCTGGGTGCCTGCGAGCAGGCAGGGCGCAGGGAGCGTGCACCGTTGCGCTTGCCCCGCGACTTGCTGGGGGGCGAGACACCCGGGGGTAGCGCTCTGTCCGAGCCATGGAGGCCTCGCGGCGCTGCAAAGCCGGAGGGCGGGCGCGGCGGCGACGCGGTGCGGCGCTGCAAACTCGGAGGGAGGGCGCGGCGGCGAGCACAAGCCGTGCCTGAACGAGAGGCCGCGCGCAACGTAGTACCCCTCTGCCTGCGCGGCCGCAGCGGGCCCGCGTCGGTCTGCTGCTCGGTTGCTCTGTTGCGGTGCTGCGCGGAGACAGCTCAGGCTAGGGTTAGGTTCCATTTAGGGTTAGACGAACAATGACTGACGCGGCCCGCGCGCCTTCATCTCCATGGCCAGCATCTCCAGGAACGACACACCGCGCCGCTTCATGGTGTCCAGAAAGGCCTGCCGCGCGGGCCCAGCCAGTGTCAGCGCAACTGAGACGAGCAGCCAGGCTGCAGTCAGGCTGCAGCGCGCCCACACGACTGACTGGCACAAATGTCGGTGCTGGCAACTTTCTCACCCAGCATGCAGCATAGCTAAGTGTCATCCTCTCCCAGAGGCAGCACCTCAGTGCTCTGCTTCCAGGCAACCATTGAATGCACCTATCTGCCGGTGTCAAGACATGTACGGTGATAGAGGGCAGAGGCGGGCCCAACCTCGAAGTCCTTGAACGCAGAGCCGGGGCCCCACAGGCCCAGGCGGCACATGTACGCCAGGTTGCCCACCTGGCGGCCGCGCCGCGTGTCAGCCGGCGAGCTGCGGCGCGCGCACCAGGCGGCGCGCACGCTGCCGCCGGCAACCAGCAGGACATGAGCACGTCACCGATACTCTGCCCTACCAGGGGGCTGTAAGTCTCCGCGTCGGTGCCGCCTGTGAGGGACACACAGGCGTGGCAGGCAGCAGGCGCGGGCGGCAGCCCCCCACGCTCGCCAGCCCCCCACGCTCGCCAGCCCCGCATGGGCAGCACAGCATCAGGCGCGGGCGCGCGCGCCTCGCTAACACCGGTCGCCGAGCAGTACACCACGCGCGCGCGCGGCAGCTGCTGCTGGATCGCCAGCACCGTGGTGGCCACCTGCGCGGGGCGCCCGGCGCGCTTGCGGGGGGGCGCTGAGCAGAAGGCGCGCTCCGCTCCTAGCGACCTCCCGTACTGCAATACGAATGCATCGCAAGTCTCCAGGAGGCTGCACATGCACAGTAAAGCATGCATTCGCCCTCACCAGATCTCCACTTCACTCCACTTCACTTCACTTCACTTCATGCTGAGCCAGTCTGACGCAGTTGACTCAGCGCTGCAACAGGCAGCGGTGCAAGCAGCGCATACACAGCAGCCGTCTACTTGGAGCAGGCATTTGGGGGCCCCAGCTCGAGCGCTCGCACACAGCACTGCAGAGCAGCTGCAGGTGCACACGAGCCTGTGGGGTCTGACAACGTCCTGCAGGCAGCCGCGCCCGCCCTATATAACCAGGTGAGAGAGTGCACCTTGGTGCTGGCGGCCTCCTTGCCCGGCGTGAAGTTCTTGGCTTTGTGGCACTCTGCGCAGCAGCAGCCGCAGCACCCAGGCTTCAGATGAGCTGTTTGCGCGTCCCAGTGCCATCATCCGTATCAGTCAGGGTATGCTGTACCGCAAGCAGTGCCGCCTGTGCTAAAAGTGACAGAGCATGTGAGATGACACAGTCTCTGCTAAGCAAAGCTGCACGCGCGCGCGCGCGCTCATGGTCTCAAACATGTGATGGACAGCCACGCGCGAGGCCTGAGCGCAGCCACTGACCCGCTTCGTGCAGGGCTGCTCCGGGGCTTACCGTCGAAGATGAGGCAGCCGTCCCAGGCGGGACCGCCCACCCAGTCGATGACCTGCGGCGCCCTCGCTCGCCGCTTCAGTGGCGCTGGTGGCACTTGACAGGGCCAGCGCGGGAGCCAGGCGAGGACGGGGGTGCATCCATTTGTACGCAGGGCATTGCAACACCCACAGCATGCATACGCGGGAGCTGTGAAGCGGCACACGTGACGTGAGGCCTGGGCAGTGCTCAACACACTCTCTGTGCAAGCTCTGCAAAGACAGGGTGGGGTCATGGTAGGGTAGGTCGGGCATGCGGCCGGCGCGCCTGCTGCAAGCGCGACCGCCCCTTGCCCGACAGCACCAGCGTCGTGTATGTCCTGCGCGCGACATTTCACCGCTCTGGCTCCAGTTTAGGGCAGGGTAGGGTAGGGTCACATGCGCTGCAACTACAAGTTTGCTCACGATCACAGCGTACGCAGCTTACCACCTGGGGCGGACGAATGTGCGCGGCCCTTCACCCTGCACAACCACCTGGCGAGCTCGGCGAGGCAAGGGTTAGGGTCGGGCGGGGCGCGCATGAAGAGTACGCCCTCGCCGCAGCTGCTGGCGTCCTTGGCAAGGTCCAGCGACTGGCAGTTGTTGATGACGGGGATGTGGCAGCCCAGCGCCCGCAGGTCGCGCTCCGCGTCATGGTGCAGGTCCTGCGCGCGCCCAAGCGGCGCTGACGAGGCAGAGGGCGTGAGGGGGCGCCTGACATGATGTGCATCAGCGACAGTTGTCATCCGCTTTTCGTGTGTGCTCACCTCCTCGTCCCCAATATGTACACAAGCTTTCAAGCAAGTCTGAGCAACACATCCAGCCCCACCCCACCCCATGTCTGATTTTTGCCGCGCGTCAGCGCAGCACTGCGCTGCGGCACGAGGCAGGTCGTTTGATCCTATACCGCTGCCTGCAGCCGACGCCAGCTGCCCCAGCAGGGGCGCCAAGCCGCACCGCGGATGTGGACAGCCACACGGCCTGCCGCCGGCCGCGCGCGTAGTTGTCCATGATGATGCCCGCGATCTGGCGCCCCTTGCCCACGCCCGCGCCGTCCCCAATGAAGAAGCCCGCGCCTGCGCCCCCGCACCGCATGCGCTCGATTATGCAGTCCGCATCATGCTGCTGCGCTGCATGTGCGCATGCAAAAGTGTACAGACATTGACCAGTGCAGCATTGTCAATGAACTGTTCCAGGGTATAGGTACCGAAAACAATCAAATTTGAGCGCTATGGAGTGCATGCGAGGTTGATTGTACTCAGTGGCCTCCGCCCGTGCTTTTGAGAACCTCGCATGCTCTCCATAGCGCTCAATTTGGTTGTTTTCAGTACCTTCACTCTGGAACAGCTCATTCACAATGCTGCATAGGTTAATATCTGTGCACTTGATTGTACACAGTGGCCTTCGTCCATGCTTTTGACAACACAACCACCCAGCATGAAAGTCTGCATGCACAACATCAATCTGACAGCAGAAGCCCGCTCCGGTGGCAGTGACAGGCTTGAGCGCAACCTGCCAAGGTCGCCGTGCAGGCACAAGCTCTGCATCACAGTGCGTGCGAGCAAGTCACGACGCAGTGAGCATGCTCGCCTGCTGGCCGCAGGTTCTTAGAATGAAGTAGGCTAGCTGAGCCGCTTAAACAAGCGTGTAGTGGGTACCATGTGCAGCCCCAGGGCAGGCGCAGCTGGCGCGCGGGGGCGCCGGGCGCGCACGCTCGCCGGACGGCAGCAGCTCCTGGTGCTTGGTGCAGGCGTACATGACGCCCTCCAGCTGCAGCTGGCTCAGCTTGCCCTCCGATACCACCTCCGGCGGCAGCGCGTCGTACAGCGGGTAGTCCGTGGCGGGCAGCGCTATCGCAATGCGCAGTGGCGGCGCCTGCTTAGGCCCTCTCGAGTCTGTGCAGGCACCGGGCATACGGTATGCTCGCAGACAGGCAAAGCACTGCCCGCCCTCTGCCAGTCATCTGAGCTTCCCGCGCCTCTCTGACAAGCACACATCAGCAGGCAATGACGCTCTGTACATACGCTGACATGGGCTTGAGCACACAGAACATGTGTGCTTGTGCAGGCCAACGTGTGTCCCGCGCAGCTTGCCCTGCCCTGCCGAACTGCAGGCCAAACGCGGCTGGGCTGCCTAAATATGTTTTGGCTTTGGGACCACCTAATCAAATTACCTGAGGCTGGTGGCCTCGGCAATATCGCCGGGGTGCGGGTGCGATGCCGGGTGCGTGATGGTGCGGCACATGTAGGTGGAGAACACCTCCTTGCTGAGCGCCTCGGACACGCTCTCATCGCCGCCCACGCCCCTCTCGTCCTCGTCCACATCCGCGCGCGGCTTGAGAGCCTGCTTGACGGCTTGCCGCAGCTGCTCTCCGCGCGCGGCCGCGTCCATCGCGCCGCGGCCCGCGGCCCGGCCCTGCTACAGCGCGCGTCTGGAAGACATTGCGACTACATCGGGCGCCAGTTCCTGATGCCAGTGATAGGACGTCCAGTTACTGGGACATGTTTAACTTTACAAAGCCTCGCCGTGCTCTGCTGCGCTCAGAGGGCAGGTCATAATCCGGTCACATCCGGGAGCACCGTCGATCAGCCTCCTCTGCAGGAGATATATGTTGTTTCGACATTGAGTGTCCTTACATAGAAGTGCTGCACCTGCCTAGTGCCTGCTGAACATGTATGTGATGCCCCATCTTTTCTGACGTCCCGCATGGTGTTGGCGCTGAGGCTGCTGACCTCGCCGTGCCTATCACCTTCCTTGTGCAGCGTGCTCCCTGGTTTGCACACAGCACGCCTGCACACAGCCTGGAGACAGTGCACAACCAGAGCTATGCGGCTGTGCGGTGCGCCACTGCCCACTGTCAATGTCCTGTACAGTGGATCCTATTCAATCACCGCAGTTGTGACTGAGCGCCCACCAAGTAGCACGTGTGAGGGGGCGGCAGATATCGGCGCCAACCTGACAGACGAGATGTTCCAGGTGCAGCTCCTCCTCGTGTCAGTGCTGCAGCACGCTGTGCAGCCCCCCACGCTATATGCATGCTCAGCAAACACCCCTGGCAACGCCCTGTTCTGTGCGAGGCGCACATGCGCTGCAAGGCCTCTACAGCTTCGACCCGGGGCATGCAAGGCGGCACGCGCCACCTAGACCTCTGCACCTCGCTGCGTATACAGGGCGTGTATGGTGACAAGCGCTATCACGACCCCGACCTTGCGGTCGTGCTGGAGCGCGGCTGGGCGGCCGGCGTGGAGCGCGTCATCATCACGGGCGGCACGCTGCAGGGCTCGCGCGCGGCGCTCGACCTCGCGCGCACGGACCGTGCGTTCGCCACGCCAGCTCACGGCTATGCACGTGCTCTGCTGCTTGCTGCGCCGTTCACCACCTTTCTCTGCAGTTCTGCAGTTCTGTTGGTGCACAGCGACCGCCCTCCAGTGGGTGTTCAAGTCGCCTGTCACGGTCGGCTCTTCACCCAGCCCGGCCACTGTCGAGTCACTCATATCCAGCAGGTGCGGCGCGCAGGCCGCCTGTTCAGCACGGTGGGCGTGCACCCGACGCACTGCGGCGACTTTGGCGCGCACGCGGGCGGGCCGGAGGGCCTGCTCGCAGAGCTGCGCGCGCTGCTGGAGGACGGCCGCCGCGACGGCAAGGTCGTCGCGGTGGGCGAGATCGGCCTGGACTACGACCGGTGCGGCCCTGCCGGCCGGCGCACATAGGCCCGCCCGATGCGGTGTCAGGCCGCGGCGCGCCCCCGCCGCGCGCGCGCGCCGCCTGTGCTCCGGCGCGCGGTCTAGCCCAGGGCAGTAGGGAATTGCTGCAAGCGCCACTTGCTTGAGGCATCCATGCATCGGGTGGCGCACGGGGCACCTCATGCAACCCTGCGGTGTTGCAGGCTGGCCAATGCGGCCACGCCGCTGTGACTGTGCACGTTGACAGCATTCCGCACCAGCGCGCAAGCGTGCAAATTACCACACACCGCTCACCGTGCCACGCCTGTGTGCTTCAGGTCCCGCTGTCACACCGCCAGGCGCCGCGCAGGCTGCACTTCTGCAACGCGGCCGCGCAGCGGCGCGGCTTTGAGGCGCAGCTGGGGCTGGCGGCCGCCGCGCGTCTGCCGCTTTTCCTGCACATGCGCGCGGCCGCCCCGGACTTCCTGGACATCATGCGCCGCGCCGCGCCAGGCGCAGGGCCTGCGGCGCCCTCGGGGGGCAGCGCGGAGGCGGTTATGGAGGAGGGCACGGTGGAGGAGGCGCGGGCGTGCGCGGGCGTGGTGCACAGCTTCACGGGCGCGCGCGTGGAGCTGGACGCGCTGCTGGCGCTGCGGCCGCCGCTCGCGATCGGTGCGCTGCATGGAGGCATGCTTTTCTGAGGGTCGGACGTCAGGTACACAAGGCATTGCTGCCCGGTGCCGGCGCCACGCTGCATCCGGTGTGTGCTGTCTTGGCAACTTTGATATCTAAACACACGCACTCAAGCAGCATGCACGACCTGCAGACGTGCAATACTGTTTGTACAAGCCCCAGTTGCATGTGCAAGCCAGCGCGTGCATGGTCCACTGCTGGTTGCCTACGCAGTTGTGCCTGTGACATGCCCAGGTGTGCTAGAGTTGTTGGAGAATGCTGCACCGTTGGGCTTGCTCTCTTTGCCGGGGCGCGTGCCGTTGCCGCCACATACGCCGCGTCACCGCCCTGCCCCTCTGCCTGCAGGCGTGAACGGCTGCTCGCTGAAGACCGAGGACAACCTGACGGCGGTCGCGGCCATCCCCGAGCGCCGCCTCTTGATTGAAACAGACTCGCCCTGGTGCGGGGTGCGGCCGACGCACGCATCAGCGCAGTTTGCCGGGCCGGCGCCGCCGGCGCGCGACAAGAAGAAGCACGACGCGGCGCTGCAGGTCAAGGGCCGCAACGAGCCGTGCAACCTGCGCCAGGTGCTCCTGGCCGTGGCCGGTGCGCCGCCCCGCCCCTGCCTGAGAGTTCGCGCGTGCCACGCGATAGCTTTGCTGTTGATGTGCTGTGCGCAGCCCTGCTCTAGGGCTGCGCCCGTCATCAGCCAAAGGCGGCTGATACACGGCTGAAGTCATTCATTGCTGCATGCTGCATGTTCAGCGACACCGGCGGCGACTGTCACAGGGGTGCTCTGCGAGGGGCAGGCGACTCCGTATCCACATCGGCCGGCGCGCTGACAGGGCATGGCCTGCCTCAGGCTGCCGCGGCGTCGACGATGTGGAAGCTCTGTCGGAGCGGATCTGGGACAACACCTGTCGAGTCTTTTTCGGCCACATGCCGGACGCGGCCTGTAACACAGTACAATCATGATGTCACCACGGCATGCTGTTGGGCACACCGCATGTCCTCCTCCACTATGCAGATCCGGATGCAGGAGCTGAGGGCTGCCAAGAATATGGCGGCGCGACAGCCAGGGCTTGCACCACCCCTCCTGTTACTTTGCAAGCAGGAGCACTAGCTCATCAGAAGTAACTTTTTGGTGTGCATGCCCAACCTGTGCGTGCTCACCTCGCGTTAGGGCAGCTCCCCCCGCCGCCCCGGCGGGGCCGCGTGCAAGCAGCGCGCGCCATGTCCAGGCGCAGGAGCAGCAGCTCCAGTGATGAGCCGGCCAGCAACCCGCTGTCGACCAGCTACCACAGGGGCACCCAGGAGGGCTCGTCCTCCCTGCCGCCCGGGCGGCAGAGTCATAACGGCATGGCTCGACCGTTGGTCGCCGCAGCGGCCTTGCAGGACGCCGAGGCCGAGAGCGGGCACCACGCAGTGAGCATAAACGCCAGCCCGCCGAGGAGGCGTACGGAGTCCGCGGCCGACAGGCCACTGCGCAAGCAGCGTACCTCGATCTACAAGCGCGCCCTCCCGCCCTTGATGTCTGCTCTCTCGTGCATTCGTTGCAGCTGTGTCGTGCCTCAGCAAGGTCTGTCACCGTGCATAGCGCCAGGGGAACAACTCCATAGTTCAAGATGACACATGAACTCAAGCAAGTTCCGCGCCCTTGTGCCGCACTGTTATAGCGTCTGGCAACCTGGTAACACCTCTGCTCTGTGCTGCTAGGCTGGGCGAGGCCGTGGGCCACTACGCGGCGCTGGTGATAGCAGAGAACCCCGTGGAGGAGCACCGTCAGTTCCTGCTGCGCCAGGCGACTGTAGACGAAGCTGGAGACAGCACGGCCCCGCCGCCGGGCGCGTGGGACGCAGAGGCGCAGCGGCAGGGTTCGGCAGCGGCGCTGCGCGGCCGCCCGAGCGTGCTCGGAGCCAAGCGCGCCAGCACGCTGGGCGGCGGGCAGTCTGAGCCCGTGGCGCCAAAGGGCGCTCGCGTCAGGCGCGCGCTGCACCCCCTCTCTCCCCTTTTGCTTCAGCTGCACGGCTCCACAATAGCCCTGGGCGTTTGCATGGGCACCATGGGCTGCCATTTGACAAGGACGCGCTGCGCCAGCCTTAAGCAGGTCCTGCAAGTCCTGTCGCCCTCTGCGCTTCAGCCTTCTGTGCTCCTCCACCACCCAGAGACGCAGGCGACGGAGCACACGCCGTCCTGGTAGAGCAGCTGGAGGTCTGAAGGGTGACTCTGGTATTAGTGCAGAGGCGGAGGCTGCGCCCGCTGCGGCGCAGGTGGAAGGGCGCGGTGCAGACGCTCATCAGCACGGCGGAGCTGGTCCGCGATGCCGACACGCTCGCGGACGACGGCGCGGCGCCCGCCGACCGGTGCGCCACTGCCCGGTCGTCTGGGCTCGCTGCAGAGGCTCCCAGCTGGCCTCAGCTGCACGAAGTGGGACAAGGCGGCAGACGTGAAGCTCGGCCATCAGCAGAGCCGCATGCCAAGCCATAGACCACGGACATGCAGAACAATCGTGGCCTGTCCCTGGCGTGGGGGGCACAGCACGTCTGCATGTCAGCGGCGCATTTTTGCTCTGCTGCAGGCGAGGCCGCTCTAGCCAGTCTTGCATGGCATAGCGCTGTCCTCCAAACAAACAAACAAGCATGCTCTGCGAGTGCGGCGCAGCAAAATGGGGGCTCACGCTCAGAGTCCACTGACATGCAGGCGGCGCATGCAGGCTGGCGGCGCTGGTGGGCGTGGAGCGGCAGACGGCGCGCTCGCCGCGGCGGTCCGTCCTGGTGCTGGCGCTGGAGAAGCGGCGGCAGAACAAGTTCAACGGCGTCATCGACCGCCTGATGACCGAGCTCTTCATCACAGGCGCGCGCCGGCGCTGCGCGCCTGCTGGGCGGCCGCGAGCTCGCCTGCCATGCAGGTGTGCAAACAAATGGACCTACGGGATGGCAGCTGGGTACACGGTGATGATGATGCGGCCGCGCTCTCGTACAGCCCGAGGCGCGCAGCTGAGAGCATGCGACAGAGGGGTCATGCCTGTGCTGCCCCTTGCCCAGCATGTTGCCCAGAGGACGGCGTGCGGAGTACCGGAGAGCCGCGCATCTCTTGCATGCGCTTGCAGCACGCCCAGCCTGAGGGCAGCAGCGGCGCTGTCGGACAGCACCCAGCAGGCCCCCCAGCAGCCCGCCCTAGGGGGCGCGGCGGCCGCGGCAGGCGACGCCATCTTCCAGTTCTTCACGCCGGCGCGGCTGGGCCAGCACCGGCTCTGGTTCACCTGCGGCTTCGCGCTGGCCGTGTTCGTGGTGTTCTTCTTCTGCGCGGGCGCGTTCCCGGCGTTCGCCATGCTGCAGGCGCCGCCGCGGCCCGATCCCGCGCCCTGCCTGCGCGCCGCCTACCCGCGCCTGCTCGCGCTCGGGCCGGCGCAGCTGGCGCACTGGCTGGCGCCCAGGGTGCGGCCCCGTCGCTGCAGTGACCTTGACGGGTTATTGGCCTGCCGCGGCTAGTACTAGAGATGAGGGACTTGCACACGCTGCGCATGACAGCAATGCCTGCACACTGGGTGGTCCTCAAGCATAAGAAGAGCACACGCGCCTACTTGCACCATGTAAGCAAAGGGAGGCAGGGAGGAGCCGTCATGCGTACACAGTTGCGCAGGCCGCAGCGTTTGCCACTGGCCTGCCATGTCTGCAGCACTGGAATGTGCCCCGGTGCATATGACAAAGAGAAAGGCCCTGGCACCTCGGCGCCGGGAGCGGGTCATGCACGGCGCAGCAGGCAGGCGCCGAGTGTCAGCGCTCTTGCTCTGCAAATACGCGCAGGGGGCGCCCTGGTGCTTCGGCAACACGCCCTGGATGCTGAGCGCCGACTTCCTGGTCGCGTGGGGCGCGCGCTGGGGCCCGCTGATGCGGCGGCAGCCCTGGCGCTTCGTGACGTCCTGGTTTGTGCACGAGAGCTTCATGCACCTGCTGTCCAACATGCTGCTCTTCATGGTGGTCGCCAGCCAGGCACGCGCGCAAGCGCGGCGCCGCGGGCGGCGAGGCGTAGGCCAACGCGCGCGCTCAGGACTCCATCGTGCTGGGACAAGGGCGTGTCGTTCTGTTGGATGTGCGGGTGTGTTTGTGGTGTTTACTCCAGCGAAAGGCATGTACCGCCTTCCATATCTCCTGCCTGCAACACCTTCCATGTGCCACTGTCCCAGCTTGCCACATACACTAATGTGTAGCTCGGACTCCTGCCGTGGCGCGAGCGCAGATCGAGGAGAAGTACGGCTGCTGGCGGATCACGCTCTTGTGGGTCGTGTCGGCGCTCGGCGGTGCGCGCCTGCCGCATGCCCGCTCGCACGCTGAACTGGCAACGTGCACATACAGCATGCAGTGTTGCACCCTTATTGCCAGACATGGTATTGCAAGCTTCAAAGGGGCAGCGCGGTCATTAGGGTGCCGTGTCGCTGTCCCTGTCATTACCCGCGCCAGGCGTCCACGATGAGGAGCGCATGTGCCGGCGAGCCGCACCCTCCTCTGCCGCCTGCGCCCGCGCCACAGGCGCCAGCCACATGCCGCCCGGGGCCGCGCGCGCGCAGGCAACTTCTTCAGCGCGGCGTTTGAGGACAACTGCCTGGCGGTCGCGGGCGCGAGCGGCGGCATCTTCGGCATGATCGGCCTGTACCTGGCCGACATGATCCTCAACTTCCAGTCCATCAAGCGGCGCGGCCCGCCCGGCGCCCGCCCCTGCGCATGCGCGTGACCAGATGAGGCTTTGCATGCAGGCGCATGCTGCCTGGTGGGCAAGGCGCCCGAGCTGACGCTGGCTGCACCTACACTGCTAGCAGGCCTGCCTGCCAACCTCGCGCCTGCCGAGGCCCTTGAGAGAGCCAGGATGCGGACATGGCAGTATGGCAAGCAGCGCCCCCTGCGCAGGGTCGTGCACGGGTCACGCAGGGGCGCGGCTGAAATGCGCCGGCGCGGCGCAGGCCGATAATGCGTGGGCTGATGATGCTCGCGTTCCTGGCATTCTTCATCGTGACGGTGGCCACCACGCCGGCCGGCACGTCGCACGTGTCGCACGCCGGCGGCTTCA
>JAABUO010007993.1_pt1 | contig 12002 bp, 15 predicted proteins | sample 5559291 | NCBI WGS metagenome assembly JAABUO01 (sample SAMN10711878, study PRJNA513372) | rock metagenome | isolation source: Antarctica rocks | place: Antarctica: Victoria Land, Finger Mt sud | reverse complement strand
CACGGTGAGCTTACAAACTGCCCGCGCCCCCATGGGCAGCGCACAGAGCACGTCGAGAAGGGGTCGGGGCATGCGCGGCCGTGAGCAGGGTTGGTTGGCTCCTCCCTGGTGGGCGTGTCATAAACTGACGGTGGTCAAAGCCTCCCTGTCAATTTGTCCTGTCTGGCAGGACCAGCGCGCATGGCGTGGTGCGCAGCCGCGCCTCGCCAGAGGCGGTGCTGCTCCGCGAGCGTTCCGTGAGGGCCATCGCAGCGTCAGCAAGGTGCCGCGGCTGGGAGAGCCGCGCGCGCCGCGGCGCAGGGCCTGACGCTGGAGCAGAAGGCGGCCGCGCTGCGCGGCGCGCACCCGGGCTACGGCGCGGCGGAGGTGGAGGCGGCGCTGCTGGCGCACGACGGCGACGTGGACGCCACCGCCGCCGCGCTCGTGCTGGGCGCGGACGCGCGCGCCGAGGTGCGGGCATGGGTCGGGTCGCCCGGCGGCGTGTGGCGTGGCCGTGCCTGGAGTGCCTGCTGCGGCGGCCGCCGCGGCCGGAGCGCTGCTGTCACGCCGGCCGCGTGTCGGCCCCGCTCTGCTCTCGTCGCCAGCGGCTGCATTGTGTACGGCCGCCAGGTGCCCGCGCACGCTGCAGAGGTCTCCGGGGTGTCCGGTGGTCCGGCCAGTAGTGGACTGAGCCGCGCCGGCCAGGGTAGGGTTGCGATGTCTATGGATTTACAGGCCGGCGACTCGCGGCAGGAGCGGGCGCGCGAGCGCGACCGGCAGTTTGCGGAGGAGCTGGCGCGCGAACTCAATGCGGGGCAGGCCCCGGCCGCCTCGGCCGCCTGCGCCGCCGCGGAGCCCGGCGCGCCCGGCGCAAGCGCCGGACCGCAGGCGCGGCTCTCGAGTCATGCAAGCCTGGCATGGGGCGCCTCGCGCACACGTCCTGGCGGACAGGCGTTTGCTGCTAAGGGCATGTTCTTAAACGTGCACTGTTCCCAGGAGCGCGCTTGATGATGGGGGGCCGCCGCTGCAGGGCTCATGGGACACCAAGCTGTGCCGGGTGGGCGCGTCGGCCCAGGCGCGCCTGCGCGCGGCCTTCCCAGACGCGGACGGCGAGGTGCTGCTGTCCGCGCTGCTGATCGCCCACCTGGACTACGGCGCCGCGCACAAGGCGCGCCCGGGCTTGTGCAGTACTCTGGCGGTCGGGCGTGCGCGCGCCCGTGTCACAGCCCGCGCAGCGCGCGGTAGGGCGCTGTGCGAGCAGCGCCGAGCGCCGCTCGACTGGGCGCGACGCCAGGCCGGCAGCTTTCACTCTCCTGTCCTGGCTGGGAGCCGTGCACAGGCAGGACGTCGCCCTGCCCGTGTCTGCAGCTCTGCTCGGCGTCCGCCGCCGCTGAGGCGGCGGCCGCCCACCGCGCAGATGCTGCGCGACTCCGGCCTGCAAGAGCCGGCGCCTGGCGGCGGCGGCGCGGCGCGGCGCCGCGCCGCGCCGCGCGCGCCGCTGCCGCCGCCGCCGCCGCCGCCTGCAATGCTCGAGAGCGTGGCGCCGCTCGCGGCGCCCGCGCCGCTCGCCAAACGCCCGCCCGCTGCGGGAGGCGCGGGCAGGTGGCGCGCGCCGGCGTACCAGCAGACGCCGGCGGCAGCCGAGTGCACCCGCGTCAAGCAGCAAATCTACCTGGTGCCGCCGCCCGTCCAACCCCCGCCTAGCCGGGGCGTGCACCCGGGGCCCTTCGGCCAGGCCGCTCGCGCTCCTGCGTGCGCCTGCTGCAGGCTCGCCGGCCGCTGGGCGTTTGCATGCCGGCAGGGGCGGCCCGGTCGGCCGCTCGGACAGTGGCAGACGCATCGGCGGCCCGCGTCTCTGGGACGGGCGCGCGCGGCTGATGGGGGGTTTGGCGGCCGGCGGCGCGCAGGAGGAGATGGCGGCGTCAGGCGCGGATGCTGCCGGCGCGGCGTACCGCGAGCGCGTGGCGCAAGCATCCGAGGCGTTTACCGCGCGCGACTTCGCCACGGCGTCGGCGCTCAAGGCTGAGGCGCGCGCCGGCCGTGCTTGGGCCGGCCGTTTTGGTTTGAATATGCGTGGCCATGCCGAGGTCGGCCTCCTTGGTTTTGTAGGCGCATGCGGCGCGCGCGGGAGCCCGCGGCGGCGAGGGCGGTTTCCGCGCAGCCGGGCGCCGCGCCGGGCGCTGCGCAGGCCTGCCGCGCTCGCACTGATGTCTTGGCGCGCGCGCCACGCAGGCGCACGACTACCGCGACCAGGCGTGGCTGCTGGCCAAGGAGGCGCGGCACCGAATCAAGCAGCGCACGTGCGGCGCCCGCCCGCCTGTGCTCCCCGCCGCGCCGCTGGCCGCTGCACCCGCGTGTGCTCCGTCTGCCTGGCGCGCCTGTGCACCGGGAGTCACCACCACCAAAAGGCCATGCGCCGGCGGCGGCGCCTGATGCAGCGCAGGTTTGTCTGTGGCGCTGCCGCGTAAGCTCGAGCATGTGGCACCCGCCGGCACCCGCCGGCACCGCCCGGCGCCGCGCATGCCTACCCTACCCTATCCTGCATGCGCAGGAACGAGCTGCTGGAGAACGAGTACAAGGTGGATCTGCACGGCCTGGACGCCGCGCAGGCGGTCAACGCGCTGCACGACACGCTGGCCAAGTTCTCCGGCGAGCACAGTGCGGGCCCGGCCCCGCTGGCTATGGTTGGGGCAGGGTATGGTGTGCAACCACGTGCACAACAACACGCTAGCCAAGTCCTCCGGCGGGCACAGCGCGGCCCCGTCCCTGCGGGCTGCCCTGCATGGCCCGGCTGTCTTGCATGGTCCAGCTGTTGTGCAGCCCTCCGCGCGTCACCGCGTGCGCGCCGGCGCGGCGGGCCACCGCACTCGGCCGGGCCGGGCGCCGCGAGCTCTGGCGTGCAGTGGTGCGTCGACGCGCGTGCGCGCGGCGGGGCGCGCAGGCACAATGCGGCTCGTGTTCATCACGGGGCAGGGCCTGCACAGCGCGAGCGGCCGCGCGGTGGTGCGCCCGGCGCTGCTGGCGGCCGTGGCGCGGCTGGGCCTCGAGTGCGAGGCCAGCGCGGGCGCCGTGACGGTCCTGCTGCGGCCTGAGGCCGGCCGCTGAGGGCGGACGCCTGTGCCGGCCCGGCGCAGCGCCTCGTCGGCTGCGCCGCGGCGACGCGCGCCGCGAGGCGCCCGCGCGCGCGCGGCGGCGCACGCGCGGCCGCCAGCAGCCGGGGTTGTAGCTGCGGCCGATGCGCTGCAGCGTCCTGGACCCGCCGACAGGCGTGCGCCTGCACGCCCTGCTGGGCGAGGCTGGCGCGCGCCGCAGTGCGCGCAAGCACGGCTGCACACATGCTCCGGGCGCAGCCAAGCGCACCACGCGGGCGGACCGACCTCACGTATAATGCTGAGCAGGGTGTGGCGCCGCCTGGAGCTGGCGCGGTGGCGCCATTGCAGGGCGCTGACAGAGGACTCAACAACGTGTGCAGTAGTGGACATGTCTGGCAATGTACATGCTGCTTTGCGTGTCGAGTATTGGTCTATTTTTAGCTATTTGGCGTGGCCCTGAGCGACTGTGTGTCGAAGGGTGCACCCAGTGCTGTGCACCTCTGTGATGAGTCTGTGTGACTTGTCCTGCATCATATCATGCTGGTGTGCATGTGCCCGCAACCGCCCTCGCAGCTGAGTTGCACCTGGCACAGTGTGGTCAAGCAGTACGCCAGTGAAGTCCGGCTCGACTGTGCAGCGGAGGGGTACAACTGCTGGTGCATGATCCTGCCACCACCAAAACATTGCAAACACTGATTTGCAGCACGGATCACAGACTGCAAGACTGCTGTGCAAGAGGTAGCTCTGTGGTGGCTGTGCCTGGGACCAAGACACAAGCTTCACTCCTCGGCGTCGTAGTCGTCCTCCTCAACATGCGCCGTGAGCGCGGCCGCCAGGGCCGGAACCGCAGCCCCGCCCTGACCCAGTGCCGAGTCAGGCCCCGCGGACCCGCCGCCTGGGTCCCCCGGCACACTTGCCGCTGATGGTGGAGGCGCTGCCGCGGTGACCGCCGCGGCCGCATGCTGCTGGCCCGCTGGTGCGCCCGACGTGCGCGAGGCCTCGGCAGGCGCGTGCGCGCCACCCGTCGGCTCCGGCGGCGCGGCAGCCGCGAGCGGCTCGGCGGCGCCGTGCGCGTCGGGCTCCGCAGGTTCGGGCGCGTCGGGGTCCGGTTTGGGCTCCGCAGCGGCATCCTGCGCGCCGCGCCCGCGCCCGCGCCCGCGGCCTCGCCCCCGGCCCCGCTCGCCGGGCGACGCAGCCTCGCCGGACTTCCTGCGCCCGCCCGCGCTAACGCCGTCAGGGGCGGCTGAGCGCGGTGACAGGCAAGCGTGTGGCCCATCTGTCGCCACAGGAGTCTGGCTGCAGGGCGGCGGAGGGGTCACCCGCCCTCCGTCAGCGCAGTCGGCATGCCCCGGGAGTCGGACCGCCGCGGCTCACCGAGGCTGCGGTCCGGGGCGCGCCTGGCGCGCTTGGGCTTGGGCGCGGCCTCGCCGTCGGCGCCGCCGGGCGCCAGGTCGGGCGCGCGCGCCACGGCATCGCGCAGGAAGTCCATGTTGGCGTCCGAGCCCACGTACGCCTTGCTGCGGGGCGGGGCAGCGGCGGCGTCTGTGCGCTGCCAGGTGCCCAGCCAAGGGCTGCACGGTCAAGGCGAGCAGCGGCCGGCCTGCGGTGCAGGCAGCGGGTCGCGCGCGGGGGCGCACAGGTGCGCGGCCGTGAGCGTCCGGGCCTCCTTGGCGGTGGCCACGGCGGCCGCCCCGCCGCACAGCTTCTGCACGAAGAGCTCCACGGCGCGGCCTGCTCGGCCGGCGCTCCGGCCTCACACCAGCAGGCCTCTCGTGCCGGGTGGCCAGGATGGGGCAGCAGGCCCCAACAACAGGCGACGCACCTATGAGCACGGGCGTCGGCTGCGCAATCTTGCCGACATCCTCGTCGGTCTGCATCATGCGCTTGATGCGAGGCGCCAGCGGGTGCGTCACCTTCTTGCCTGCCGGCATCCTGGCCAGAGCCGGCGCGCGGCGCCTGCCGAGCTTGTGCCCCGCCCTTGCAGAGCCGCACGTGGAGGCGCTGGAGGGCGCTTACGCTCACTGCCGCGCGGTGCCCCGTTTTTCCCTGGGGTGGCTTGCGTGATGAACAGTGGGAAACTCCCCAGTCTGGGAGTCTCACAGAGCGTGCATACACATTGCAGGTCCAGGAAGCCTGCATACACATGGAGCGTGCATACACATTGCAGGTCCAGGAAGCCTGCAAATAGAAGCCTGCAAACCTTCCATTGCAACTTTTTTGATAGCCTGGGCCAGGCTGCCTGGCCCAACAACTGGGTCCTACAGTGGCCCGGTGGCGCAGCGGTGGTCATGGGCAAAGGCAAGAAGCACAAGCACGCAGCACAGGGGCAGGCGCAGGGGAGTGCAGGGACGGCGCAGGCCCCGCACAATGCTGCCGCGGCCGGCAAGCCCCCGGCTGTACACGTTGTGTCTGCCCCGGACCCCAGCCGGGCGGTGCTGGCGCTGCATCCGCTCGGGCACGCTGTGGCGGTTGCGCTCGGCGGCCGCCTCCGCGTCTACGACATACGGTGCTGGATGCCCGCTGCGTGGCGCGGTCATTGCTTGAGGTCCCATGCGGCGTCTGCTTCCCTGCGCTGTAGCAGGGAGTTTGTATGAAGTTACCAAAACTGTGCTTAGTGTGTGGCGTGGTGCGGCGTGCTTGCCCTGCAAGCTCACAGCCGCGCGTGCTGCATGCGCAGCACACACGCTGTGGTGCATGCGGCCGCGACGGACCAGGCGGCGGCGGTGCGGGACGTGGCGTTTGACGCCGCCGGCCGCCTGCTGCTGGCGGGCGGCGACGACAAGTGCGCGCGCGTGTGGGATGCGGCAATATGGCGCCTGCTCCATACCTGGTGCGCCCAGCGCCTCAGATGGAGCATGTCCGGCCGGGAGCTGCCGACCGCCCGTCATGGCGGTCGCCGGCTCGCGGCGCCGGGCAGACGTGCGCCGCCGGCCGCGGCAGGGAGGCGCCTAAGAAGGTGAGCGCAGTCGCGTTCTCGGGCGACGGCCGCGCAGCGCTGTTCGCCGACAAGTTCGGCGACGTGCTGGTGGCCGCCGCGCCGGAGCCGGACGCAGCGGCCGCCCCCGCCGCGCCCGCCGCCGCAGGCGCCGGGCCGGCCGGCGCGCCTGCTGCCGAGGACGGCGCGGGCGCGGGCGGCGCCGCCGCCGAGGCGCAGGGTGCGCCAGCGGCGGCGTGCTCTGCCGCGGGCGAGCGGAACGGCGGCGGCGGCGCGGCGGCGGGGCCGCGCGTGAAGCCGGCGCTGCTGCTGGGCCACTTCTGCAGCACGGTGACGGCGCTGGCTGTGGCGCCGGGCGGGCGCCTGCTGGCCAGCGCCGACCGCGATGCCAAGGTCCGCGTGAGCGTGCTGCCGCGCCGGCCACTGCTGGTGCGCGCGCGCTGGCGTGCGCCCACAGGCGCCGGGGGCTGCCGCACTTGCCACCAGATGGGAAAACTGAAGAAACCGTTCAGGACGGCGCAAACGGGCAGCGGGCCGTGCTGACGTGTGGGGAGCACAGGCGAGCCGCTGCTGAGCAGCCATGCACCTCGATGCAGCTCGTGCTCCCAGCGAGCGAGCATGCCGATGTGTCTTTATATAGTATTTGCCATGCAGCAATCACCTGCGCGCCTGCCCGCCGGGCCTGCCCCCTCACCGGCCCCCGCCTGTCGCGCGGCCTGCAGGGCGCGCCGGAGATCCAGTCGCTGTGCCTGGGCCACGCCGCGTTTGCCAGCTGCACCGCCTTCATCGGCGGCCCGGATGCGCCCCGCCTGCTCTCTGGCGCAGGCGATGGCACGGTCAGGCAGGCCCCGCGCGCGGCGCGCTCCGCCCCTAGACCTCTGCTGTGGCACACCTGCCTGCCTGCGGCGCGCGGGCGCCCCGGCAGCGCCGCCCCTGCTGCCTGTCCTGTGCCATCAGGGCGGCTCTCCGTCTGCATCGGCGCTGGTCGGCCGGTGCCAGCGGCGGCGCGCGCGCCCTGACCGCCGCATGCGCCCGCCAGGCTGTGGGACCCGGAGTCCGGGCGCCTGCTGGCCACGCTGGTCGCGTCCACGATCCCCGCGCCCGCCGCGCCCATGGCGGGCCAGGCCGGCGGCCCGGGCGCGCGCTCAGCCGAGCCCGGCGACGGCGCTGCCCGGACAGGCGGCGCTGCCGGCGGGTGCGGTGCGGCGGGCGGCGCTGCCGCAGGGGATGCCGCGGCGGCCGGCGCGGGCGAGCCTGGCGCGGCGGGGGCGGAAGCGGCGGGCGCGCCTGGCCGGGCGGGTGCGGGCGGCGGCGCTGCCGCCGCCGGCGCCGCCGGCGCGGAGGCCGCGCTTGATCGCGGCGGCGCGCATGCGGGCGGGAGCGCTGCACCAGCCGACGGCGAGGCTCCCGGCGGTCTGCACGAGGCAGGCGCGACGGGGTGCGCGCCTGGCGGAGGCGGCCGCGGCGGCGCGGCGGAGCCCGCGGAAGGCGAGCCTGATGAGGCGGCGTACGGCGAGGTGCAGTTGGAGGAGCTGCCGCCGGCCGTGCTGTGCATCGCGGCGGCGCGCGACGGGTGCGGCGCGCCCGCCTCCTGTCCGCTCCACGCCCAAGCCCCCTCACGAGCAACCGGCCTCCAGTGTCGAAGCGCCGCAGCAGCGCCTGTCGCGTCCCGCCTCTGCGCCGGCGAGCCGCCGGGCAGGGCGCCAGCCCTCCGCTCCTAAGCAGCGCTCCATGCCGCGGCGCACGCAACGGGCCAAGCCGCGCGGCGCGCTCTTCCGGGTGCAGAGTAAGCCGGCACCGCAGAGCACGCCGTTTCTCACATGGGAGCCGGGACGCGGATGCGTAGGCGCTGCGCGGCGGCGGCCGTGGAGGGCCGGGCGGAGCTGCTGCTGCTGGCGGTGGACACGGACGCTGGCACGCTGGAGCTGGCTCAGGAGCTGGCGCTGCCGGGCCTGGCTGCGCCCACGGCCGCCGCCTTTGACGGCGGCGGCCGGCTCTGGGTGGCGGCGGAGGGCGCGGCCGCCGGCGCGCTGACAGTGCGCGTCGCCGTGCGCGGCGGCGACGGGGTGCGCGCCCGGCCAGGGCCTTCCGGGTGTGCAGCGGCAGGGGCGGCACGAATGAGCAGGGCGGCTTTATAATGGGAGGGCGCCGGAGCTCTGGGCGCTGCGCGTCGGGTGCTGTGGATCCATGCGGGTGCTGTCAGCGTACGTACAGATTGGTGCTTGCATGCTGCGGCTCACACGAGGACACACCTCCATGCCGCTGTGTGCTCGGCTGGCACATGCGACCATGCCGTGCGGAGCCCCGCTAGCGTGTCTCTTGCAGGCTCTCTGGTTGCAGGCCCCGGTGCAGTCAGTGCAAGGCGATGCGGTGCATGCGCGGCCGCAGAGGTATGTGGCGGACGCGGCGGACAGCCCCGCTGCCGCCGCGGCGGCGGCGCTGGAGGCGCACTTTGACGGCGGCGGCGCGGGCGCCGCACCCAGCCTGGCCACGCTCAAGCTCAACTCGCAGCTCAAGAAGCGCGTGTTCCTGGGGCCAGGTGAGGCCGCCGCGCGCAAGCGCGCGCGGCCTGAGCAGTGAGCGGCCTGCTGCGTATGCAACAAGACTGGCTTGGCAGGCTCGCTGTTGGTGATCTCGCGCCTGCTCTGATGTCATTGCAGGCGCACAGGGAGGCTGTCGGCCGAGGAGCCCTGGACTGCATGCACTGCAAACTGTGCCTGCCTGGTTGGTGCGCTTACACATGAACTCACTCTCTGCTGCACCCCAGGCAGTCACCTCACCAGAGTCATTTATCTGCCGTTGTCTGGAACGTGCCCAGCGCATTGCATGCAGATCTTCTACTCTGTCATCGTATGAGAAGGGGCTGCTGCATGCCAGGTTTGCTACATGCTCGTTGCTGAGGGTGGGAGGCCGCCCGAGCGCCTGCCGGAGCAGCGCCTGCCACACACTTCCAGGCAGAGCGGCGGGCGCCAGCAGGCAGGCCAGCATCAAATGGTGTCCACAAAGCAAGCATGAAGGAAAAGTGCATGCCAGGGGAAAACAGGGCCGCGCAAAGCATGGCAGGCACTGAACAGGGCACAGCGGACATGGAACACCCAGTCTCTTTGTCTACCACCCGCACTATGGCCTGCGCCTCATCCCCTCCACCCGCACGCCTGCCCCCTTGCCCTTGCAGCCCCCAACCGCCCGCATCCTGCAGGACGCGCCGGCGTCTGTGCGACGCGCGCTCGAGCGAGGCCACAGCGGCTGTGGCACAGCCTGCTCCGCCCGAGCGGCCTGGCCCTGCGGGCGGGCCTGGGCAGCCCCGCAAGCCCAGGATGCCTCGCCCTATGTTGCCTGGCCCTGTGTTGCCTGGCCCTATGTTGTGACCCTCACCGCAAAGCAATGCCCCGGCTGCCTCTTGCGGCCGCTGGATCCGCCGCCAGCCTGTCCGCCCGCGCCCCAGAGCGGCCGCGCGGCAGCTCACTTGGCGGCGGCCTCCGCATACTTCTTGTGCAGCTGGCGCCTGTACTCGTCCGCGTTGGCCCACAGCTTGGCCGCGTGCACGTTGAGCGGCGAGTCGTTGTTGGGCTCGCCCAGCAGTGACTGCGCGCATCACGACCGCGCCGCCTCAGGCGCGCGCCCCGTGCACAGAACCAACCAAACGTGGGCTCTGACAGGCGGCGCGCCCTAGCTTCCAGCCGGCCACGGGCTTGGAGCTCGGCGCAGGACAGCGCACGCCGCAGCGCCCCTCGACAGCACGCTTGCACGCCCGGACACAGGCTCGAGCCTGTGGCGGCGCGCCGCGCGCGCCTGCAGCGACAGCAGCACGGTGCGCACGGAGTACGCCGCGCTCCACTTCTCCTTCAGGATGTCCAGGCAGATGTTGCCGTGGTGGTCCACGTTGGGGTGGAAGCAGGGCGTCTCAAAGCGCACCAGCGGCGCCTTGAACGGGTACTCTGCCGCGCGCCAGAACCAGGTCAGGACGCCTATGCAAGTGCAACCGCACCTTGCTTGCGGGTATAATTTGCATCTGGTGCCATGTGTTAAACCGCTGTGCCTCACTCCAGAACTGGTGACACCTGTGCTGCCTCTGGGGGCGCAACACATGGTGCCATCAGGCTGATACTGAAAGACCCACTGCAGGACAGCCTGCATGACATGCAAGCCCGCAGCTGGTGTGCTCATCTGCGCAGCTCCCTGGCTCAGCTTGCGCATCGGCGTGCCGTAGCTCGCACGCGCTGCTGTGCAAGGCCTGAGCGCACGGCGGCAATCCAACGCCTCACGCGAGCCGGCCCGCGCCTGTGGGGAAGCGTAGGCTGAGCTTGTAGCTGAGGCCCTCGTAGACGGTGCCGGCCGCGCCGTGGATGGTGCCCATCCACGCGAACAGCGAGTCGCCGCTGGGGAACGCGGACACGCCGGGGTCCGCGCCCGCCATGAGCGCCATCAGCTCGCTCTGCAGCCGCTTCGTCACCGCGTGGCTGTCCACCGGCGGGCCGGCGGCGGCCTGCGGCGGCTTGGCCGCGCCGCGGCCCGGCAGGCCGGGGCTGCTGGTGATCTGCGCGCTCATCTCGGCCCGCGCCCGCTCCCGCCGCGCGCTTCGCAGCCGCTACCTCCCTCGCCCTGCCCGCACCTACGCCGCAGCGAGCCGCTCTTGGCACCCAGCCAGGTGGCCCCGCGTGTGTTGCTGCGCGCAGCTTCCGCCGCGTGTGCGCCGCACGTCCTGCCTGCGTGCCCAAAGCAACCAGCGGCTGCAACCAAGCACAGGCGGCCGGAGTAGCTTCCAACGCTACACGCAGGCGCCGGCTAGGCCTTTTGGAGCCTGGCACGGCTCTGTGTGGCTCTGCCACAGCGCGCTCTGCAGCGACAGCGGGCAGGCACGCAAGCAAGGCGGCTGCACTCTACCGCAGCACAGGAGCTGAGGCGCCACGCGTGCTCAGACGCACCCCTGGACTGCCTCAACTCAGCGCCACACTGTGCCCGTCAGTACGTCCAACACAGGCACAGCTGAGCCTCCTGCCAAACGGGGCCCAGCATCTGCGAGATAGCTGGCGTGGCCCAGATTGCGCCGCACGGCTGCTACGCTGAACAGGCCTGTGAGAGCATGTCAGGCGCTGCCAACCACCAAGCTGCTCTATCACTGATCAGGTGGCAGGCCAGCCTCTCACCCAGGGCCCAGTGGCAAGGGCACTCGCTGTATGGGTCAAACGGAGGTCCCGACCGTTGGGCATGGGGCTGCTCCTTGACACGCGCAATCAAGACGGGGCGTGTCTGCAAGCAATGGGTCCGTTGACGGCCGTGGGGCCGTCCGTGCCGGGCCCCTCTGGGCGAGCAGGGCGGCCAGTGTGTGCAGACCACTTGCTGCACTAGCCCTCGGGGCCGCTGCTGGAACTCTGCCCACACTAATCACACCGCAGGCCTAGCCGCGCAACTCAGCCAAGTGCCATCTGAGCCCCAGATTCCGCCCCGAAAGTGCGCTAGCGCACCTTGAGACTCCTCGCTAGCGCCACCTCCGCTTGTCCGCGCCCCGTGCCGCACCACGCTGTGAAGCACCGGCGTGAACCAGTCCCTAAGTCAGCTCGCCAGGCTGCCAAAGTGGCCCAGTCTGCTTTCCGCGCCGCCCCTAATCTGACCCGGCGCGCGTGCCACAAGCGCAGCTAACGCAGCTGGGCCCTAAAGAGAGGCAGACGCCAGCTCGAGCCTGCGCACAGGGTAAGTTTGTCGCGTGGGCTGTTCTCTGGGCATTTGCAAGGTGCAGGGCTCGACTGGGGTTTCAGCCTGTTTAGGTGACATGCATGTGCTCACTCTACTTTCGAGGTGTATTCGGTCCTACCTAAAAGCTGAGCAAGGCGAGCACCTGCATGCATGCACGTGCGAGGTGCTTTCCCTCCCATGCAGCAGCGGCTCACAGCTTGCTCGAGTGCTCGAGCAATATATGCGGTTCGTGCAGCTGCAGCTCCTCGTCCGGCGGCAGCGGCTTGAAGAACTCCGCCACGCGCTCCGGGTCCACCTGCGCA
>JAABUO010007992.1_pt1 | contig 12003 bp, 9 predicted proteins | sample 5559291 | NCBI WGS metagenome assembly JAABUO01 (sample SAMN10711878, study PRJNA513372) | rock metagenome | isolation source: Antarctica rocks | place: Antarctica: Victoria Land, Finger Mt sud | reverse complement strand
CAACCCTCCGTGGACACAGAAGACTCTGTTATCTATGAGGGCAGACAGACTGTATTGCACACAGCAGGAAAATGTCAACCAGTCATACAGCTTGGTGTAGTAGCATAGGTAGATGGTGATTGTGACAAGACACCCAGAGCAGCCAGCCGCAATGCCAGTGTTCAGACAGCTGCACAGACTATACTTAGCAAGGGTAAGCAGCTGGTCTTTGCTTGGTCACAACCATGCAGGTGCATGCAAGCAGTGACACCACAGCAAGTTTTTGCCAGAGACCATGCAATATTGGTGTCATTGGCCATGACTTTTTGCCTGCTTTACCAAAGACAAACTGACTTGACAGGCTCAGGGTACATCAATTGAAAGCTGCAGCAATGTAACAGACGCACACAGGCTTGTACACTCCAGCACAGCTTGACTAACCTGAGGTAGTCAAAAATGTCTGTGCAGTACCTCCAAACATTGACTGAGCCATACTTGCGCAGGCATTCATCATAGAAGCCGTACACCTGCAATGCTAGCCACTGTCTGACCTTGACCACGATCATACAATGCTTTGATCTACAAAGCGTTTGCTACTACACATCTATTCTGACAACAATCAGCTTTACTTTGCTAATGAGGTACGCTGTCTGACTTCAGTCAGTCCGGTTGGTGCTTGTGCTGGGAAATGTCTTGTCAAAAGCTGGTGCAAGGCGACTGTGGTAACAGATCTCACATTCTAAAAACAATGCTCGTCGAGGCTGGAAGCTGCAAGGAAAAACAGACTTGCCTGTGTGATCTGTCGGCTCTCATGGTTACCACGTATCAGTGTGATCCTGTCTGGGTAGCGTACCTGCAGCATTGATCAAGCTGACAACTTACTTGCCTGTTTGTGGTGCAGGACTGTGTTGCACTGTGTGAACATGCTGTGGACAGTGTGAAAGTGCCAGCTCAGCACTTCTCTGCAGTACAATCCTGCAACAAGACCTGCCATACCTTGAGTGCTAGCAGCAAGAGGAACGTCTCAACACTGAAGAAGCCTCTGTCTACAAAGTCTCCCATGAACAGGTAGTTGGTCTGAGGACAGTCACCACCAACCTTGAACAGCTCAGTGAGATCATAGAACTGTCCGTGAATGTCTCCACCTGTAATCAACAGCATGCGCTTGAGCAGCAAGCCTCACATCAGCAAGCCTCACATCAGCAAGCGTCACATCAGCAAGCGAGACAGCACAAACAGTAAGATGTTGCTGAATATTTGCAAGCTACACATCCAAAACGATGCAGCACATGCAACCGACAAATCATAGAGGTGGCTGACTCACAGATAGTCACAGGAGCATCTACGCGCTGAACGTTGCCCTCCTCAACAAGGATTTCAAGTGCTTTCTCGCAGAGAAGCTTGACCTCAGACTCTTTCAGAGTCTCGCAGTTTTTGAGTTGCTCAATCCACCTGTCAATCTCCGATCCCATGCCACAAAGCCACTGGACGATGCGCCTTAAGTGATACAAATACACAAGCTTTCAGGCACTGCCATCTAGCAGAGCCTGAGTTTAAGCTTATTTGCTTCTGGCCACGCACAAAACCGCGAGCTCGGTGCTTCTGTCCAGTGCAGCAGACGCGGTCGCAATCAAGGTCACTACACAGTGGCTCTGTCACACGGAGCTGTCTTCAAAAGCTAGGCAATTGCACAGCAGGTCAAGGAAGCTGGCACTCGGCGCTCACAGACTCACTTTCAAGGCGGCAATGTGAGGCGAGCGGAAGGACATGATTGATGACTTTACTATGAATGCAGTGAATCTGAATGTCGCTTTTGGCTACTCCAGCCAAGCTCAACATCAGCTAGCCCTCTTTGACCTACGGCGGCTGCAAATTCATATCGCAGGCGTGAGGCAGGTACGTTCTGCATCCAGTGCAGCCATGTCATAGCATATCGCAGGTGTAGCACATGCGTGTGTGTCTCAGCTTTTCGCACGACAAAGGCGGCGTATTGATCGTCACGTTGGCATGACCTTCAACGACAGCGATGTACCTGGGCTGCATTGTTGCAACACACATGGTTATCAGAGCAGCTAGCATATCTGCCAGCAGTTCGTAATGGATGCACCAATTTTGCAGGTTGTTGAAGTCCTTGCCAGAGCTGAGCAAGGATGTTCACAGCTCGGAAGAAGATAGCGAAGGAAAAGGGTCAAGAGCCTGACAGCTTCGAAGAGCAGGTTGCACAGGTGCTGCTCACAGCTACAGACCAAACACGACCAACAGCAAGCAGAACACTCTTAATTTTGGCGGCAGCTTGTAGTACTCCTGTTCTCGTCAAGAGGCTGCACAGCCTGCATGTCCTTCACACATCCTCTCGGCACAGGCAGCATATTCAGGTTCTGCCAACAGACCAACAGAGAATGCCAGCATGCAACAGCAAAGCTTGCGCATGTTCCAGGCTAGATACGCACCATCTACAGTCCTCACCTTATGCATCAGTACTGTCTGCCTGCAGGCGCTTTTCGACTTGGAGGCAACAAACCAAGACTTCAAGACAGACTTGAGGGATCTGTACATCACTAGCGCACAGCAGATTGATGTCACCCCTTCAAAGAACGCCATCATCATTCATGTGCCATACCGGCTGCTGAAGGGCTTCCAAAAGATCCAGCAGAGGCTAGTGAGGGAGCTAGAGAAGAAGTTCAGCGGCAAGGATGTTGTGCTTGTGGCAAACAGGCGCATCATGCCCAAGACAAAGTCTGGCTCCTCCAAGGCTAGGCCCAGAAGCAGGACATTGACTTCGGTGAGTTGGACCGAGGGGATGCTCTAATTGCAACACTGATTGCATGTGTCATCGTGCTGCCTCAAGGCCTTCAACACTTGTTGCCAAGTCATAGTCAGAGAGCAGTGTAAGCTGTCACACAAGTCACAGTGCACCATCTTGTGCATCACATACTGATTCCCATGCTCTTACAGCACTGCTGAAATGTGCTTGTCAAGATGCGTCTGCAGCGCTGCTGAGATTGCAGTCAGTATGGGGGGCCAGCATAGACTGCAACAACTGGCCAATACTATTTCACAGCATTTTGCTTGGTACTTCTGGTAGCTCAGCAGTGGAACCCTAAACAAGCATTTTTGGCCGCCTGTATGCTTCGAGCAAAAACACCTTGTTCAGCCATAAGCAGCACCGTACCTCCACGGCTCAGCTGTCAGATTTCGAGACAGCCTGAATCAAAACCTTTTTGCGCAGCCCATAGGTTGCTGTGCAAAAGTGCGCACTATAATATGCAACTGTGCTGTCAGGTTGACTGCAACAAATTGATGTTGTTGTCTCACAGGTCCACGATGCCATCCTGGATGATCTTGTGTACCCAACAGAGATTGTCGGCAAGCGGGTACGATACAAGATGGACGGATCCAGAACGCTCAAGGTTTGCTTCTGTCCACTACTTGTTGGAATCTATCAAGAACGCTGTGTTTGTGAGTGGCAACAGTTGCTTGATGAGGCTTGACCACTTGTCAGCAGCAAGGAATGCCGTAATATCGTGTGTTGCCAGCAGCATGCATTTGAGGTGGAAGTGCTGCAGAGCCCTGGGGAATGGATGGCTGCCAGGATCGCAGCCTTCACAACATTGCTATGGCATATGTAGTAATGGGTGTTGAAGGGTGTTGAAGGGCAGCACATCAACTTTTGAAGGGCAGGTCTGTAGCGTATGTGCATGGTGCAGGTGTACCTGGACCCCAAGGACAGGAACAGCACAGAGTGGAAGGTTGAGACCTTCAAGGGCGTGTACAAGAAGTTGACTGGCAAGGATGTTGTGTTTGAGTTCCCTATTCAGGAAGTGTAGGGCACGTTTTTTGTAACGTAACGCAACATCTGCTGGTACGGGATGTATACCACTTCTGTCAGCTCTACATTGTTATGCTCCACATAGCAGATTACAGATAATTCTGTCTGATCTATATTCCAGCTGGACTTGGTGTGGTGAGCTGAGTGGACATACAGTGAAAGCCTTAGTGTGTGCTACAAGCTGCGCATATGCCAGTAGGCTGTACGTTTCATACATCGGCGGTCACCAGCTACATATCCATTGCTGATACACTAGTCTACAAACCGAGCAGATGTCTGGTGGTACAAACGATCATCTGTGTGGCATGGCTGTTCAGCAGACTTGGACACACAACCAAAGCACTCATGCCTTACTGAAGAAAACTAGTCCTAGAATATAATTACATCTGTCCCTGCCCTGCTGCGTCTCAGACATATCCTCCGTATTCAGCAGCTGCTCAACATTCCCTTTGGCAGCCTGCACATCATGCGCTCTTCTCAGTCCTAATCTCTATATGTCTCAAATCTTTAGCTATGTGACAATGCATGGTCCAGACATACATGCCTGCAAAACTGCAGACATTACACTGTGCCAGTTTGTACGGAGGTTCGCAAAGAGCTCAAAGCGGGTATACCTGGCAAGCGCGGCACTTGGCCCACATGCCAACGTAGATAGTAGCCTTCCAGCCTGGCATGACCATTGCTCATGCAACAACAGCTGCTGCTACCGGCAAAAGACATGGCATTTGAACCAAGAAAGGAAAGACAGCTTGAAACAGCGAAAGACAGACTGCGCAACAAATTTTGTGTAACTGGAAAGAATGAGGACAACGAGATGAACTGGAAACATTAATGAAGTTGGTCTTATACCTCAGTGAGGTAGTCATGAACGATTTTGCGAGTGACACTGTTGGGAGCAATGAGCCACAGCTGAGCCCCAGCTTGGGAGGGCACGTTGGACGGTGTGGCCCCATCATGAGATGAAGAGGAAGACAGTGGCAGAGCGGCCATGAGCGGCTGCTTGGACTTTCTGTGCAAGCAAAGCAATCAACTCAATGACCAAAGATGTTGGGTACAATGCACATGAAAGACCGCAATTTAGTCAAATGGGCGAGCTGGCCCCCAACGACTGTAAAATCCCTGACTGACTGACTGACACATAGCCCAGCAGATTGTCAAGCGAATCATCCAGGCTCAAGCAGAACAAGCCTGTGCACTCAGAACGAGGCTGCATTTGAGTATTACTCAAACAAGGGTTTACCTCAGCATGCTACTCAAGCGAGCCAGCTCAAGCTGAGACGCAAGTGAGGCCTCAAACTCGGAAGGGTCTTGGTGTGCAGTGAACACTATCAAGCTGCCAGCCCAGTAATCCCTCAGGCTTTGTTGCCACTTGTCTGAACTGGGACTGAAACTGACGCCCAGCTTGGTCATTCTCAGCTGATGTGGCAGCACTGCTTCGGCAAGCCGTGCTCTGACGCCTGAAACAAATTTGGCCGTCATTGAACAGGTGTGACGTGTGGAATGCGTATATGGGGTCTGCAATTGTCAAGATGACCATGGCCATACCCGTTTTCCACAATTGGTCTCATTGACAGCACTCTAGACAGGATGTTCCAATGATGGGGATGGTGCCTTAACAGTGTAATCACGGCTATGATGGTCTTGACAGCAAACACGATAAAGATCAACACAGGAGCAGACAGGCAATGGTACCACCTAGGCATAAGCTGATGAGTCATCCTAGACGGGCGACAGAGCATGCGCAGAGACAGAGGCAACTGCAGACACAAAAGGACAAGCAAATGCAGGTCCAACTTGCAGTAGTGTGGCAGCGGGCAATAGCGTGCAGATGCCTGCAAATGAGGCAAATCAGGCATAAGAGAAAATACTGGCATTGTACAGCGCGTTGGGCGAGGCCTTTTGTTGATCGAAGCAATGAAGAATGAATGGACGCATGAATGCATGAATGAATGTACGAATGCACTAAGGAAGGTGTCCCTTGTACGCTTGTGAGTCGTGAACATCATGCACATAACGAGAAAACAAACAAGTGAGCGAATAAACATCTTGATGAATGAATGCCTTGATGTGTAAACAACTGAATGAACAGAAGAAATGAGAGCCAAGACTGACAGCAAAAGCTACAGAGCACAAGCTGAGGCTTGATGAAAAGCTTGATGAAAAATAAGGATCAAACAGGCAAGACTGAAGTGTAAGGATGCAAGAGCAGGAACTGTGGTTCTGCCAGGATGCAAAACAAGGCACGAGGGAATACCTGACTCAGATGCTAACCGTCCCATTCGCTTTGCTGACCATGTTCTGGCTTTCACATTCAACACGCCTTTCACCCTGCTATCCTCTCCGTTACTCTTGCCCCACCTGTACCTCAGCTGCACTACCTTTGCCTGACACTCATTTGAGACCTCAGGGTTGGGAACATGCCACTCAGTAGCATCCTGTTCTGAGGCGGCCTGCTGAGAGTTGCCACTGCCAACCTGTGATGACAATGCCCCTGAAGTAGCAGCAGAGCTCTGCTGCTGCTGGCCTAGGTATGCAACAGCCCCTATGCGGTCGCGGCCATTTGTGGGTATTGCTGCCGCAGCAGCAGCAGGGGTGGGTGGGTCTGGCTGGGGTGGAGGCAGGGGTAAGCCAGTGGGTGCTGACAGGGGTCTTGAAGGCGTAGGTGCTGGTGAGCCCTGCTTTGGAGTGCTGACATCCCAGCGGCTAGACTTGGATGCGCTGCCAGGCCTAGCGTGTGAATTGGTCTTGCAAGAGTTGTGTAGCAGGCCAGCATTGCCCACAGGGCCAGAGGTTGGGGTATTGCCCCAAGGGTGGCCCCTGGGGCGGGGTGGTAGTGGTGCTGGTCCAGCACTGCCCCAAGAAGGGGGTGGGCGTGGGCCCAGCCTGGCATTACGCCAATGAAGTGGAGGGGGTGGGGGTGGCTCAGCCATACCCCAAGGGTGACTTTGGGTGGGTGCTGGCCCAGCAGGATTACTTGGTCCAGCCCCTCCTGGACCAGCAACGCCAATGGGCAGCACTGGTCCTGAACTGCCTTGAGGCGAGCCTGATGCATGGGTGCCATCTGACCCTGGCAGGGCCGCACCAACAACACACCTGCCCTGACTCAGTTTTGCTGCTGCTGGACTGGCACTGTGAGTAGCTGCAGGGGAGTCTGACTCTACAGGGGTTCGTTCATCCCTATCTGGGCCCCTCTGGGACTGTTGAGAGGAAGATGAGGACCTGGCAGCAGGCTGACCTGGCTTAGTCACTCCTAGAAGCTGCCCAGGAAGCTGTGGTAAAGAGGGAGAAGGCCAGCTTCCTGGCAGGAGTGATAAAGAGGTTTTGCGAGGCATGCTTGTCTGCTGCAACATGTCATCTCTGGACTCCTCTCTCTGTCGTTTCCTCGCTAGACGTGGGTCGCTTGGCCCTGGCTGTCCTGCTGCTGAAACATGCACAGGTGCTGGCGCTCTGTGCTTGGCAGTTGGTCCAGTGTCTCGCTTAGCTGCCATCCCCAATGTTGGTGGCAGGTGTGAGGAAGGCGGGTCTGACAGCCGTGCGTGTGCAGCTGCTGGGTGAGATACTGATGGAAAGTCAGCAGGAGCTGCCTGCTCAGCTGCTGTAGGTGCTGCTGAAGCAGCTCCCTCAGCTGCTGCTGATGGCAGAGGGGGTGCTTGGGCTGCTGCTGCTGCAACTGCAGGAGCAGCTGCTGCTGCCTGAGAAACAGCAGATGCGGCAGCTTGCTCAGCAGCTGCTGATGCTGTTGGCAAGGGTGGCAGGGGCACTTCCTGCCTTTCATCTTGAGGCAGTGGGGGCGCATCTGCCAGTATCTCCCCTTCAACCTCCACGCTGCCCTTCGCTGAGCCCTCTGCCTGGGCCACTGTCTTGCCCTTGATGCTTCCCAAGACAGCTTGTGGCAGCTGTGTTGCAGCCTCAGCCTGAGGTGAGTAGACTGTTGCAGTGACAGACCCACTGTCAGGCAGATCTGACTCAGAGGCGGCTGTTGTGTCTGTCAGGCTGATTCGGAACTTGGCTGGCAGCTTGGAAGGATGCGAGGCAGAGGGTGCTACCAGTTCAGCCGCAGCTGTAAGAGAGGGGACCAGAGGTGAAGTTGACAGGCCCGAGACCACTGCAGGCTGAGCAGCAACAGCTGTTGTGACCTTTGCTTTGTCACTACCCCGTGCTGCAACAGGTTCAGTTGCGCCCGCCTGGCTGATTGGATCAGATTGGGTCCGTTTGTGAGAAGCGTTCGTGCCTTGCTTGGCTGAGTCAGGTTTGGCCGCTGCGTTGAGATTAGCTGCCTGTGGTGAGGAGGTTGGGGCTGACTTGCCTGCGTCTGGTGAGGAGGTTAGAGCTGACTTGCCAGCCTCTGGTGAGGAGGTTAGAGCTGACCTGCCTGCGCCTGGTGAGGAGGATTTGCCAATTTTGGCCAAGACAGACCCTGTGGCACCAGCAGGGCTGCCTGCCCCTGAGTCAGGAGCAGCAGCAGCTGCACTGAAGGCTGAGGCAGAAGTCACTGCTGAAGCTCTGCGCATTTGGGCCTGAGGGGTGAGCTTGAAGGAGAGCCTTTCCCCAGCAGCAGGTTGAGCCCCAACAGAGCTGCGCTGCTTTGACAGGGTGGTGCCCTTTGAGGCAGAGGCCGCCCTCTCTTCTGGGGAGGTGCTGCCTTTCAACATGGGCAAAGCCTGCTGCTGATTGGCAGGCGTGCTGCCCTTGGGCGAAGGGGAGGCCTTCTGCTTGAGGGAGGTGCTGCCTTTCAGCAAAGGCGAAGCCTGCTGCTGGTTGGCAGGCATGGTGCCCTTTGGCGAAGAGGAGGCCTTCTGCTTGAGGGAGGTGCTGCCTTTCAACAAAGGCAAAGCCTGCTGGTCACCACCGTGGTTGGCAGGCGTGGTGCCCTTTGGCGAAGAGGAGGTAGCACTTTTCGGCAAGGACACTGGCTCGGTGGCAGCATCACTCTGGAAGGAGTCAATAAATTTTCGCTTCGAGGGTGTTGCACGAAGGAGTTCTGGACTGGCAACACTCGTCTTCACTGATGACCCTGAAACGCAGAATGACATTGATCATTTCGTTGGGCAGGCTTGAATTTAGTTGCAACAGCTTGAAAGCCAGATCATTGCAAGCTCAGCTGAATAAGATGATGTTGGACATTGTACAACTCAAGGTCATGGCAGCAGTCATGGCTCGGCCTCCCACACAAGTCTAGTCCTTCACAAGCCAGTGTGCACGCATCTGTCAGAGGGTCATACGAGCACAATTGCTGAGGTTTTGTAAAGCAGGAAGCAGTTGCTATCAGCTAATGAGGCCCTGAATGCGTGCACCAAAAGAAGGAAGGCAAGCAAGCAACACGTTGGCGGTTGACACCACATAAATGATGCTTTTGACGACAAAACACCACAACAAATTGTAGACTTGCACAGCAGCATGTTGCACTACCACACAAACAAACCATTTTGCCCTGCAATGCAAGCAAATGAGTTTGTTTACCCAACCAATCCATTCTGGCTCACTATTTGACAATATGCAGCTATCGGCAACATACAATAGCAAGCCTGTGCACAACTTTTTGCAAAGCAGTCACTGCAGTTTGGCTGATCCACAATAAATGCAGATGACATTACCTGCGATGCCAACAGCAGCAGCAATCTGCTGTGCATTGATTTCTGGGGCATGCAGCTCCTCAGGTTCTGCCACAGGCTGGGGTAGTGGCACAACCTGTCTAACCAGCTCAGGCGTGGGCTCACTACTGGGCTCAGGCTCAACACCAGGAGGAGGTTGCTCTGAAGCTTCTGTTTGGGCCGAGAGGGGGGGTTGAGCGGGTGCAGCATAGAGTGCATGGTACTGTGCCTGAACAGGCAACTCACTTTTGGGTACTAGGGCTGACTGTAGCCTCAACCCTGCAACTGTGAGTCAAGGGTGCGGGCAGTTGCACCACGGCAGAAGCAACATATCAAAACCCTGCTTGAGAGAACTTGCCAGTACACTATAGGCAACTTCTTCAAGGCACAGCAGGCAGCATAGGCAGCTTATCCAAAACAAGCGTGAGAGCAACAGATGGCAAAAGCTGGAAGCTTGCCATTGAATGGATTCTCCATAGAATTGTCATGGGCATGCAGGGATACTTAAAAAGCTTTTGCCAAGAGGTCGGACAATGACTAGCTAGGGGCTTTTGGTGACTGTTATGTGATTGACTGGAAGTGTGGACCAGACAGCACTGCAGACCAGTAACAGCTTATGCATGCATGTAACACCTCAGAGTAAGAGCTGTTACCTGATGGGAGTACAGGTATTGCTGGCTGACTGGATCCCACCAGGGCTGCCCAGGCTGCCACTGGGCCGGATACTGATATCCACTATAACCTACAACATCAATCAATCAATCAACCAATCAATCAACAATCCATCCATCAATTAATGAATGAATGAATGTGCTTTTTCTGTCTTTGGGACTCACCAGGGGGGGGAGTCAAAAACAATGACTGGGAATTGTGAGAAGTTTTAATGAGATGCTCATGGCACATGAGTGAATGCACCTAAGCAGTGCATTAGCTGTGACAAGCATGAAAGGTTAGCAATTTTCCAATGTATGAATTTGTATCTGCAGTAAACATATGCAGCAGGCATGGGATGCTTTTGCAGACATGAATGTACCCAGCATTGTGTTTGCAATTGAGTGGCATTTACATTGTTGCAAGAATGAGCTGTGCAAGCTTTTGCTGCAAGCATGAATGCTCTCTTCTGATGACTTGCAATGCAACAATGTAATGGTGCCGTCACATAACACAAGCACAAGCAGGGCCGATATTGCCTTGTGTGAGCTGAGCTTACAAGATGACAGCCCAGTTGCAGAACATGTACAGATCAGTCACCGTAATGCATCTTCAAGACAGTTGCTGACAGGAGACAACATTGCAGTAGGACCAGAAGCTTACCGTAGCTTGGGCCGTAGCCGTACGCAGGATAACTGTACGCAGGATACTGCCCCTGTACAGGCCCTGCCATGGCAACTGCAGCAGCGTGAGTCTGTGCATCTGAGGCATAGATGTACTGAGGCCTCTTGCCTTCCTCTGCGGTGCTGGCAGGGCATGCTTGAGCAGCAGCTGCGTAAGCAGGAGCTGGCTTTGTTGGGACAGACAGCTGAATGATGCAACCATCCACAACTAGGCTTGTTACGTTTGTCTGCGCCCTGATGGCATTGCTGCCAAACTCTACGTAGCCCCACCAGCCTACATTGCATTGAAATTAAATCATCCATGATGGCCTTGCAGGCACAGGCTTGCTCGCAGGTAGCCCTGCTCGTAATGAACACTTGGGGACGCCCCAAATATTTGGTTGCGTGAGCTGATGGAAAAAACCCACAATACAAAGGTTGGGAAACACGCACATGGGAAACGTGCACATGAGAGTGCATTTTGGCCTCACCAATTGTCTCAATGGTGACATTTGTGATGACTGTTTCTCCAGCTGTGCTCCAGCACATGCAGTGCTCAGTGAGCCTGTGAAATAAGCTAGTGCCATTGAGGTAGGTTGCACAGCCCCCTTGATGCAAGTTGGTGATGTGCCACAGCATGATGCGCTCCATTGCTTCACTACCAGCTGTCGGCACCGTACAGCCTGCAAAGAGCGTGAGGAGACTGCAATAGGTGAAATGTCAAGATTCGAGCACATACTATCAAGGCAGTTGCCATTTGTGCAAACTGGTGATCTGCACAGAGCCTGTGTGATCGAATGCCGTAATACGCAAGGGTGTAGTGCGGTGCTAATGTTGCATGGGATTACATTGTGTTGACCTATGCTGTTACACATGCAGTGCTGGCATACAGGTACAAACATCACATGCTGTAGGTACTTGTTTTGTGCTGCACAGAATGTACAACCCAGGCCGCCACACTCACCAGTGTCAGCCTCAACATGCTCAGCAGCTGCAGCTCCTGCAGCCTCTCCCACTGCTTCAGAAGCATTGGTACCTGGTGGCATGCTAACTGCAATACTGCCTGGCACAGATTCTGCTTGGCCTCCCAGTTGCTGTACAGCTCCACTAGGCTGTCCACTAGACTGTCCACTAGGCTGTCCACTGGGTTGCCCACCAGGCTGTCCACTGGGTTGTCCACCAGGCTGTCCACTAGGCTGTATCTCAGACACATTTGCACTGATGGTTGGTGCTGGTACAGCACCATCGCTGGGATTAGTGAGTGGCAGGGGCTTGCTGGGGACTGCCTCAG
>JAABUO010007991.1_pt1 | contig 12004 bp, 10 predicted proteins | sample 5559291 | NCBI WGS metagenome assembly JAABUO01 (sample SAMN10711878, study PRJNA513372) | rock metagenome | isolation source: Antarctica rocks | place: Antarctica: Victoria Land, Finger Mt sud | reverse complement strand
GGGGAGGTGGTGAGAGTATAATGGAGCTGTGTTTGGGTCTTTGGTGGTTGAGATGGACCGGGGGTTTTGCGGGGGTGTGGGGAACCGAGGTTCGGATTGATTACCTTGTGTATGGCACTTGGGGATCTTGTTCTCCATTGTCTATAAATTTCGTTAAATAAATGTCTGTTAGGCTCATGGTATTGTTCTGGGAGCTGAACTTTGTGGCGCTTCTTCGGTTTGGGGGTTCAAAGTGAGGTGAAGCTTTTCTTTTGAAATGCTAACCTGATTCTGTTGACTTATTTAGAGGAAAACAGGGGGGTATATTTGGGTATCATTCTGCGCCTTTAGAACCTCAACATTGCACGTAACCCCCACCATCCACCCCTACCTCTACCCCTTCCCCATCTCACATCCCCTCATTTTCCGCTCTCGCTCCCCCCTTCTCCCGTCATCCCACCGCCACCCATATCCTCCACCGCCCTGGCCCTTCTCTCCTCTACCTCCGCCCTCCTCACTACCTTCCCCAACCCCTCACTGGCCCTCACCAACCCATCAATACTAATCGCGTGATCAGTCATCTCCTGCCCAATATACCCATACACCCCTGCGGCCGTCTCCAATCCCAGGAGCTTACTTTCATTCAGCTTCAGCAACGCCAATGCAAGTTGGAAGAGGAATGTGGAGCCGTCATTGAAGCACAAAACAACATCCCAGACCCTAAACAGCGCTTCGGCGGACAAGCAGTCGGTGAAGACGGAGAGGAACCACTGGAAAGTGAGGGCTTCGAGCTCGATGCCGAGCGCGTCGAGGTGCGCCGAAAGTTTGGGAAGAATTTCGGCGACGTACTGACGCAGGACGTGCTGATCGGCGCGGGAGGCAAGTAAAGAATGGTCGTAGTAGTGCCGTGGTAAAATATTCTCGACGATGCCGGTGAGCATCCAGAAGGCGTCTTCGGCGGTGGGCATGATGAGGAGTAGCGACGCGGTGATGAGGTTCATACCCTGGCAGTAGCCGATCTCGGGGTTGCGGCGGGAGTAAGCCAAAAGGACCTCGTTGAGTTTAGCGGCGCCGGGGCCGTTGCGGAAAAAAACGTTGTCGGTTAGGGTGCGGTGGATGTCCATTTGGATTTGGGTAACGATGGTGGGGTCGTCTTCGCCGTTGGCGACTAGGTCGTCGTAGTAACCTGGTACTCGCAGAACGCTCGCGCCGCTGCATTCTGCCCAGATCTTGGCGCGGTAGGTAACGGGGATACCGCCCAGAACTAGCTGTTTGAATTCTTTCCATTTGGCTTGGCCGACTTTACCTTTGTTGCCTAGGCCGGCGACACCAATCATTTCGCCGTCGGTGAGAGTAACTTCAGGCATAGTTGCTTGGGCAGAGTTGGGTGCAGTGGTTGCGGCTGATTCGCCTTCTTTCTTACGCTCGGCACGGACTTTGCGAAGAAATTCGTTCCATTTGATTGTGCGTTCGTGTTGAAGGGAATCGTGGAGTTCAGTCAGGCTGGCCAGAAGCATTTTTACCGGTTCTGCGTCTGCTGTAGGAGTTGAGAGATTGGCCGATGCATTGGAAACTGGTTTTGAGATCTCGGCATTGCTTGCTGTGATGGGCGAAGCTGACGGTTGTGATTTGAGGCCTTTGACGGGTCCAATTGTTGGGGATTGATTTGCACTGCTGGGGATATCTGCAGTTGTGACAGTGGTGTTAGGACTCACTACAGGCGTGTGCGACAACAGTTCGGTTGGAAACGTAGCCACCTTGAGGTAGTCTTGCCATCGCTTTGTTGGCTTTTCACTGGTCTTTTCTTCCACTGATGCTGGTGTTTCCGGCCGTTGCAATGTCTCCGCTCTTATTACAGCATTTGATCCAACGCCCTTCGGTTTCATAGCATCTCGGGAACTACCAAGCATCTCAACAACGCTGTTTCGCTCATTTTGGTTCGTGATACTGGTCAGCGTTTCAGCCTCTCTCTTCCGTCGCCGCTGATCATATATGAAACCAAATCTGTCGGTAAGATACTCAGTCGAGTTGTCGCTGCGATTGTAGGTCTGGGTTTGCGTTGGAGGCCTTGATTCAAGTGGTAAAATAGTGTCCATCTCAACTGGACCAAGATTGCTTGCTGCGTCGACAGATTTGGGGCTGGTCGGCATTTGAGATGTCGATGGCTGAATTGAGCTTTTTACTGTTCCGTTCAATCCCAAACCAAGAGGCTTCTTCTTGACTGTCTGGTTAGGACCCATACTATTGACCCTCATCAACGCCGCTCTTGCAGAGCTCTCCGGCTGAACTGACGTGTTTGACATGACCCTAAAGTTCTTCGAAGATCCACTACCAGTGGTCACAGATCTCCCCCTTATAGTATTCTGCGATTCATGGTCGCGGCCAGCCTGGGGATTTCCAGCAAAGAGTTTCATGGTCCAAGAGGAGATGGAACTGGACGATTTCCGTGATCGACTGGCTGTAGTGCTTGGTGACTGAGACGAACGCTGAGGTGGTTGAAAGAGATCCTCATCTAGCCCTTTCCGACGTCCACTTGTTCCGCTAAGTGCTCGGACCCGCGCTGTAGCTTCCGTATCGTCAGCATAATCAGTGATCATACTGCTCGCTCGACTCGTTCTGCGGCTCAAGGTGGCTCCACCCCATAGATAGTCCCGCCATCCTTTCACCGTGCTGCTTGGCCGTCCCTGGGAATCTACGCTTGAGTCCAGAGATCGTTCATCGGTATCCCTTCCCAGGAGGCCTGCAGCCCTGATGGTCGCTTGTCTGTCGTGTTCATCCAGCGAGTCAATGTAATTCTCATCGAGCTCGGGTGTAGTTGCTACGTCGCCACTCATTGCCTCTCCCATCATCTCATCGATTCCGGCCGTGATACCCTTCATCCTTTCCCTCCCTTCAACTTTGTTATTACCTGACTTCGTAGTGTGAGCCTGCGATGGCGACGCTCGTGGTCGTTTTGAGAGATTTCCAATACGATGAAGCCTAGTCTCAATATCCAAGTTGGAAACCTCCACCTCCCTCAGCATCTTCTTTAGTTCCCTCTCCCTCTCCTCAGCTCTGCGCCTGAGACTTGTTATTTCCAAATCTCGATTTGCCAGATCTTCTGCAAGCTGTCGTATCAAGTCTGTTGCGCCTTGTTTCGCTATCAGATGCTCAAGATGCTCGTCACTAGCAAGGTGTAGAGCCCCTGGCACACTTTTAGAGCTTGCCTTTGAAGAGTCCTCGAAGAGCGCCGAGCGACCTCGAAACGATGACGTGGCAGCTATCAACGATTCGACGGTCGATGGCTTCTTCGTTGATGATCTGCGAGGTGCTGGAGAGGGGGGTGAGGAGAAGAAGTTCCGCTTGCCATTGTTCGCCACAGTGCCAGGCGAATTATCTGGTGATAGTTCACTCGGCGACAAAGAAGGGAACGAGACGAGCGATTTGGCTGATGTAGGTGTCACCAAAGATTGTTTCCGGGATCTCGTGCGCACTGTGCCAGACTTCCGCGAGGTCGTTGATATTTGGGAGATAGAACGTTCGAGTTGGGCATTTCCATTGCCATGGCCTGCCATGATGAGAATTTTACTGATGACCCTCACATAGTCGTGTCAGTTGAAGTAACGGAGTCTACTGCTCGCAGCGGGATAAGAAGTGGTTTGAGATTGCGGCAGGCTTCAGTCATGACGATACTACTGTAGTCATCAGATTCCGGTCATTCAGTGAAACGATTCCACACTTTGCCATGTATTAAGTTGAAAGCCTGCAACGAGAGGAATCATGAGGATGTCTAAAATCCTCGAAGGATTAGAGTAATACATTTTGGCCCGTTTGAGGTTGCGCCTTGCTTCCTACTGGCATGGTTTGAAAAACAACGTCTGTCGTCACTGTAGGATGCCCGCTAAGGAATTTCTATTAGACCATATCTCGTCTTGACCGAAGCCTCACTACGTGTTCGACCAGCAACGAATCCTTCAAAAGTAATAGTATACGATACAACGTTGAACCGAACATGCTATGTGCCGCTGAAACACTCCGGAGGTTGGAAGAAGCCCAGCAAGGTGCGACAGCTTCTTTTACATCTGCGCCACCTCCTGGTTATGCGACCTCTGCGAGTACAGCCGAAGAAAGAGGACTCTCTAGTATGGGCTTGTGAGATTACTTCGATTACAAATTACAAATTTGCCAATCCATGAGCATTAAGCAATATCGGGCTTGGATCACATGTTCACCAGTAGCCTGATTTCTCTACAACTCCGGTTAGGTAGAAGTCGTTGAGATGAGGAAATGGGCGAAGGTTTTGGAGAGATGGTGGATTAGTTACGTAGTGTGGCATTGGAGGTGGTGAGCTGGAGAGTAAGGCAAGTGCAGTTGTGGATATCACCTATACACCGTCTGTCAACGAGCACAGAAATATTTATAACAGAGCAGGCGTGACTCAGACAATGATCGGAAATGAAGATGTGTATGGGAGCCATTGATGCGATTAGATCGACATCGTATCTGCATTCCTTCTGCATTGATTCTGCCATCAAGATAGTCTAAGTAGTTCCGAAAGCACTGAGAGCTCTGCTCAATAACAAGCTGGTGCGACTAGCGCCACGAAGCAAAAATGTAGCATTCTCTAAATTGCTGCCTCACAAAGCGACAATGTTACCGTTGTAGCGATCGAGCTGAGATACAATAGCAGGCCCGGTTTTGTTAACAAATAGGTTGCCGCCCCGAGATGCTGTGAGAGTCTGATTGCCGAGCTGCCATGGAATAGCCTTGACCAGACTAACACCTGCAGGCGCTGTCCAAGTGGTTGGGGAATTGTGGCCTGACTGCAGGGAAATCTGTGCTGGGCTAGCGAGCATTGTAATCACAAAAACATCGTCCTTGAGCATAGTGGCGTTGGACGGTAGCGGGAGGGTGTCTGTCGTTCCAAGAGTAAGAGCAGGCTGGAGGCGATAGAAAAAGAAGACGTCCTCCTCTGAAGGATCAATGCTGAGAGTGGAGCTACTTTGGCCGGCTTTGTAGTGTTTGATGAATTTGGTGCTCATCTTTAGGAATGCGCTGTGGTCGAGCTGCGCCCAGTAGCTGAAATTATCGACGGTGTCCAGAGGCCCAATGTAGGTGCTCTCGCCATAATCATTCCATGTGACAATCTCGATATAGTCTGGCTGGAGATCAAGCAGATGAAGCCATCGATTGAGGAATATATTCTCATCTTGTGCGTGGCTCCAATTCGTGTCTGTTCCAAATCTCTTGAAGAACCACGGGGCGATACTGGCCATCCAGATTTTCCCTGTCGATTGCTGTTGTGCTGCATACGCGTTGAGGAGGTCATGTTCCATCTGAAATGTATTGGCCGGATGGATCCAAGGAAACGGCCCATTACCACCGACGGTCTGTGAGAAGAGGGTATCCGGATCTTCTCCGCAGCTTCCTGGTACAAAAAGCACAGGCGAGCTTATCTTATTGATGATATCGGTAGTCCAATTCCAAGCAACTGGCGCGCCGGTGAAGGTGCTCAACATGATCTCACCATTGATCTTGAACTGAGCTGGGCTGTTCGCGTATTGGTTGACGAGTCCGATGATCATGTTGGTATCCGTGACGCTAGTAGTGTCGATTGATAGGAAGACTTTAAAACCATTGGCTTCAGCATCTGCGTAGAATTTTGCGAGGTAGCCTTCTTGCTGGTTCCAGTCAACATCCCAGCCTCCATAATTGATGGCGAACGCGTCGATGCCGGCAGCCTTGGCAAGCTGGATGTCGTTGGTATAGTTGCCATTTGGAGGTTGGGTGATAAGCATGTAATGTGCGAAGACATGTTTGGGTGAGCTTCGCTTGGTAAGGGTTGCTTGAGGGTGAGGTAGGGAAGCCACTGAAATAACGAGCACCATAAGCACGAGGCTGTGGAAGAATTTGAACATTTTGAACCTGTCTTTAAAGAACGGTAGAATGATGTCGAATCACTTGAATAAGAGCGATCTAAAGGAGTGTGGTGTAATGAATGTGATCAATGAGTGTGATAGCTTTACTGAATCGTCTTGTTGTTCAACCTGTGAACACGATACAGAAGCCGGCAAAGAAAGTGGTTGTTGACACAAAGGAGTGAATGGGAGCTTGAAGAAATGAAGAGGTAGTGAAGTCTACAACTTAACTCTGGAAGTGCCCGATGGCTTCCCTATCTTCCCTAGCGACCTCCTCAAGCGGTTAAAATATGATGAAGGACGATTTGACATGATGGTGAAACACGAAACAATTATCGGCTCTTCCCCTTGTGACGGAGAAATCTCGAAATTTCCCGTGCGCCAGGCTTGGCCAGACTTAGTCAGCGATGGTTACACCCGCTATCCCCGGCAGGTCGGTCTTGGCCGAGCTTGCCCTATCAGAAAGTGTTCCTCTTTGGGGAAGTCGCAAGATTGGGTGGTAATGAAGATATCGCACTTGTGTTACATGCACATTAACATCCAACGGACACTTCATGTCTTCTCAAGTAGCTAGACCCAAGAGTGTGGAGAAAACTCAGTCAAATAGGAAGATTATCATATTCTTCCATCCGGACCTGGGTATTGGTGGCGCTGAACGTCTCGTTATCGATGCTGCCGTTGGACTGCAAAACCTCGGTCATAAGGTTGTAATATTCACATCTCATTGTGATCATAGTCATTGCTTTGACGAAGCAAGAGATGGTATTGACTCTCTTCAATCTCTCCTGAATGAAATTATGACTTATTGCTTTCTAGGCACCCTGGACGTACGAGTCAGGGGTAACTCGATTTTCCCCTCTACCGTTCTAGGACGCTTCAAGATTCTACTCGCTATTTTAAGACAGTTTCATCTTCTCGCCGCTATCACTCTTACTGGGGAATTGGCTCATCTGCAGCCCACAGCGTTCTTTGTAGATCAACTGTCTGCTGGCATCCCCGTGCTAAGATGGCGTTGGCAAGGTGTAAGGATTTTATTCTACTGTCATTTCCCCGACTTACTGCTTGTCAAGGATAGAGCTAAATGGTGGAAACGGATTTGGCGTTTTGGATTTGATTGGCTAGAGGGCTGGGGTATGAGAGGGGCGGATCGGATTGTGGTGAACAGTGCGTTTACCAGAGGTGTTGTAGAGCAAATCTGGAGTGGATTGGGTGGGGAAAGAGGCTTGGGCATCGTATATCCTTGCGTGGATACCCGTGAGGACGGGGAGAAGAACCTCGAAGAAACGAAAGAATTGTGGAAAGGGAAGAAAGTAGTTCTGAGCATTAACCGTTTCGAAAAGAAAAAAGAAGTTGGCCTCGCGATCAAAGCTTTTGCGAAGCTGGAGCCGAAGCAGAGAGAAGGAGTGAGATTGGTCGTAGCAGGTACGTGCTCCCATTGACACCGGCGCGACTTCTGACCATACTGTTGGTATCGAGGGTCATAGAGATTTCGAACAGCAGGCATTAATTTACTGCAGGTGGCTACGACAATCGAGTTGACGAAAATGTTGAATACCACAATGAGCTGGTATCTCTAGCCGAGACTCTCGACCTAAAAGCCGCGACCACTAAGAACATGATTACAGCTCTCAATATCCCTACAGACATTGATGTTCTGTTCCTTCTGTCGGTTCCAGCCCAGTTGAAAACGATGCTCCTCAATGCGGCTTCATTACTGGTTTACACTCCATCGAATGAACACTTCGGCATCGTCCCATTAGAAGCAATGCTAGTTGGTGTACCAGTACTTGCAGCAAGTAGTGGAGGCCCTCTTGAAACCATTGTTGATGGCGAAACGGGGTGGCTTCGCTCAGCTGACAACATAAATCAGTGGACAGAAGTCATGCATAAGGTTTTACATGGGATGACTGATAAACAGCTCCACGAGATGGGCGATAAGGGTAAGCGATGGGTAAAGGATCAATTTTCCGACCAGAGAATGGCGTCCAGACTCGATGAGGAGATTGACTGTATGGTAAAGTCCCCGAGGCAGCCTGCGACTGAAATCCCGGATGTCTTGTTAGGCTTAGGGTTTTTTGGGATGATTTTGACGGCGATAATTGCAATTTCTTTTAGGTTCTTGCCATAACATCAGTCGCTCAACCCAGCTGGTCGGTTTGAAGCGTTGGGATCACATGCGTGCATCGAAAATACGAGTAAGAAACTGCATTTACTGGAAGTAGGCATCAGTATAGGGGTAGGATTCTGGAGCTATGATTCGGTTCAAAATCATATCCCGCCATTTCCACACTATGTACTGTTGCATGATGGACCTCTGGGATTAAACCGTGAATGAGACTGAGGTGCGTGAAGGAGGGAAAGACGTCACGGTGTCAGGTCACTAGGTGTGTACTTCCGTACATTAAGGTATGTTACCGCTACATTAGCGTGATTAGCGGCTGTTTCCTTATCACAACCGATATCGATAAAGATTCAATTCACAGTGACTTATCCCTCTACCGTTGAGGAACATCTTTTGCTTTCACGCCTTGCTAAAGTTATCCAAACGTCCTGAAGTGGATGACAAGCATACAGGTCTAAACAATCTTTTCTGTCTGCTCATGAGCCTGGAAAGAGGAGGGTATTGTCAAACAAATTCTCACCTAGAATGTTTGGAGACCAGACGCAATAGAAGAGCAGAAATATCTTCACTGTACGATTATTCACATTCTGCGCTCTATTATTCCTACCCTCGGTGGTTCTTGATTGCCTCCACGGCCAGCGCGTCGCAAGCAAGACAACCTTCAAGTCACCATGGCAAATGATCTGCGAGAGGAGGAGGAGAGTCTGGGTCATGACTCAACGGACGAAATTGCCCAGATGTTCCAGACCGTTGGGAATCAGGTCGAGGGTTTGAACCTTGGCCGCGATGGAGATAATGGCGAAGACGAAGGTCCCAAGGTGGTAGATGAGATCGAGAGTCTATGCATGAACTGCGGTGAGAATGTACGTCTAAACTTCGTTGCCTGCAACTAAGCCTCGCTGATGCAAGTTTATACAACAGGGTCTCACTCGACTTCTTCTAACCAGAATCCCATATTTCCGCGAAATAATCCTAATGTCATTCTACTGCGACAACTGTCACTCTAAAAACACAGAAATCCAATCGGCTGGAGAGATTCAAGAGCGTGGTACAAGATACACTCTTACATTGGACAACCTTGACGACGCGGAAAGGCAAGTGGTTAAGAGTGACACTGCAGTGCTCCGTATTGAAGACTTGGATATTGAGATCCCTCCTGGCCGCGGTAAGCTCACAAATGTTGAAGGCATCCTAGAGGAGGTTCGCCGGGATCTGGAGGATGGCCAGAAATCGAGGAAGAAGAACGATCCAGAGCTTTTTGAGAAGATAGACGCTATTGTTCAACCTCTCCTCAAGATGATGCTTGGAACTAGATATCCTTTCACCATCACCCTAGACGACTCAGCTGGTAATTCGTGGATCGAACCGTCCCCTGGAGATTCCTCAACTAAGTATATCTCTAAAGAGTATGCGCGGACGCCTCAGCAGAATACTACACTTGGGCTTGGTGATGACGGACAAAATGAGCAAGCTTCCGGCACCCAAAGCGAAACATTAAAACCAGTTTCTGTGCCACAGATCCAGACGGGTGATGAGGAAGGCGGTGGCATGGAGGATGTTGATATCTTGGACGGGAAGATGTACACCCTACCTTGCTCATGCCCTGGATGTGGCAAGCCGGCATACATGAATCTGCAAATGGTCAAGATTCCATACTTCAAAGAAGTAGTGGTTAACGCTGTTGTTTGCCCTGCTTGTGGTTACAAGACCAGTGATGTCAAAACTGGTGGGGAGATCCCCGGGAAAGGACAACGTATCTGGTTGGAAGTGCAGGATCCCATGGATCTGCGTCGTGATATTTTGAAATCCGAGACTTGCCTTCTGAAGGTTCCGGAATGTATGGTTGAGGTAGTTCCTGGAACCATGGGTGGACGTTTTACGACTGTTGAAGGAATTTTGACGCAAATACGCGATGACCTTCATAGTTCAATATTCGACCTGGACGATCAAGAAGGCCAGGGAGGAGATTCAATGCCCGAGGAGAAGAAGAAGGGGTGGAATGTTTTCTTCACGCAGCTGGATAAAGCTATCAAAGCTGAGATCCAGTACACGATCCTCTTGGAAGACCCTCTCGCAAACAGCTATGTACAAAGCCTGACGGCTCCGGACCCAGATCCCCAGATACGGACCGAAGACTACGAGAGGACAGCAGAAGAAGAGGAGGAGCTTGGTTTAACGGATGCGAGGACTTATAGGCAAGCTGATGGGGAGTATGTGAAAGAAACTATCGCGAAAGGTGCTCAGGGTAATGAGGTCAAGAAAGACTCGGAAATTGAGACTGAAGAGAAGGTACGGCGGGCTCTGGAAGAAGCGGAGAAGACGGCCGCGCAGATAGCCGCCAAGGAGGAAGAGGAGCTCTAGGATCATGGAGCAGGGGAGGAGTTGACGATTTTCATTGTGGAAAGGAACATTCATGCATGCGATACTCAGGGGCGGCATAGTACGGTATTTTAGCGATGCATCATGGTGACGAAAGTGGATGAGACACGTTGGGATAGAGATTCTAGAACCACTGCTATGATGCAGAGTCGGAATGCAATAGGAGCTTACAACCAATATTTAGGCTTTGTATATTCAAGCCTACCTCGGCAAGAATGCCACTGTTCCGAAGTTCCATGTGCTCGTTCATCCAGCGAGTGGGTTCGCATGCACCGTAACCCTCTCAATCACCACGCCATCCTTCATCCTCCCCTTCTTATCTACCTCCATCCCCTCCAACGCATCCAATGTCTCCATCCCTACATTCCCAATCACCCTCCCAAAAACCGTGTTCTTCCCATCCAAATGCGGTGCCGCAGCGTAACAAATAAAGAACTGGCTTCCATTCGTATGCGGCCCTTTGTTCGCCATACTTACTATCCCCCGCGCATTATGCCGCAGCGACGGCCTGATCTCATCTTCAAAGTCTACGCCCCAGAGGGAGGTGCTCACTTTGGGGGATGCGCTGGCGGGAGAGCCGGTTTGAGTCATGAAGGTGGGGAGGGAGCGGTGGAAGAGGGAACCATTGTAGGCGGAGGAGGCGCAGAGAGCGAGGAAGTTCTAGCGGAAAGTTTGATGTTGGTGTCACAGATTCATATGTGAGGAGAATCGGCTGGAGGTCTGGGGGTGCTTACTTCTGCTGTTTTGGGGACGCTTTCACAGAAGACTTCAATTTTGACGTCACCGCGGGAGGTGTGGAGTGTGACTGACATCGTAAGGCCTTGAAATAGTCATCTCTGACGCTTTGGGGTTATCATGTTACCACAATCCCATTGTAGGCATGTTACTCGGATGCAAGATTGTGGTGTAGGACTTCAAATGCGGGCCGCCGATGAGTTGTAGTCATTGGCGGATCTAGGCCTTGGCAACCACTCAGTTAATCAACAGCACGATTATATTGGCTTTATTCACTCCCAAATCTAAGGACTCAGCCTTGTGTGGCGTATCGTCTCTGCGAGACCGCCGCTGGTCATCATCTTTTATCAACTCAATACAATTTCCCCTCATTCTCGGCCAATACTGCATACTAGGGCAGTCTTGTGCAACCAAACAACAGCGAGCCAGCGCATTATCTTATAAGATCTACTTTGATTTTCCCTCCCAAACTCAAAAACTCGTCGCTTGCATCTCCTTCACTGTCTGGAACACCATTCACGGCATGTTGTGGCGGGCTTCGCCAAGCTCTGAGCCGTCATGACAGCATTTGTTCGAGTGTGTGGCCCGCCAAATAGCGCCTTTCTGGTTGGATATCCAGGCATATCTGCGACTTTGGTGAGTGGAAGTCTACTCCGGGGATGTGTATCCAGGGCAGAATCATTGAATTCCCTGGGGGTAAAAGCGAGTATTGACACTTCAGTTCCACCCAGCCCCGCATAGAAGGCAAGGTCGAGATAAGACCTACCATTGGCATATCCGCTCCAGTCTCCATTTCTCTTGTGACGATATCTCTTCAACGGCGTGAGACAATACATCCATCTGCGGATTCAGTTACTAGGGGCCATTTGGCAGCACCAAGGAAGGAGATCAC
>JAABUO010007989.1_pt1 | contig 12006 bp, 6 predicted proteins | sample 5559291 | NCBI WGS metagenome assembly JAABUO01 (sample SAMN10711878, study PRJNA513372) | rock metagenome | isolation source: Antarctica rocks | place: Antarctica: Victoria Land, Finger Mt sud | reverse complement strand
ATCCTGGCCGCGATTGGAGCGCTGCCCGACGCGCAGCGCGAGGTTGCCGCGCTGTACTACATCAAGGACTACGCGCAGCGCGAGATCGCCGCCTTCCTGGACGTGCCGGTGAGCACGGTCAACAACCGGCTGCACGCGGCGCGCCAACAGTTACGAGGAGAACTACGACCGATGGTCAAGAACACAAAGAATGCAACACCTCTCCATGACGGGGATAGCATCCCCGCCGGGCAGATCATACACGTCCAGGGGCCGGTCGTCGACGCCCGCTTTGCAGCCGGCGCGCTGCCTAATCTCGTCGGCCGCGTCACGATTAAGGACAATTCATCGGGGCGCGAGTGGACGGCGCAGGTGGCCCAACGTCTCGACGAGACGACGGTCCGGTGTATCGTCACGTCCAGCTCCTATGGCCTGACGCCGGACTTGCCCGTGTATGATACGGGCAACCCTGTACATGTCCCGATTGATGCGCCGATCCTCGCGCAGGCGCTCCCGCTGTTTGGAAATGAGCCCTCTGGTGGCGGGGTCTTGTCTCAAGCGTCGACCGCGACGCGCACGGAACAGCGCCGACTGGTGGAAACTGGCATCAAAGTCATCGATCTCCTGTGTCCGTACGCGGCTGGCGATAAAGTAGGCTTTACGGGGCATCCCGGCTCCGGTAAGATGGTGGTTCTGACGGAGGTCACACGCAAACTGGCGCACGGCGATGATAGCCTCGTCTTCTTCACTTTCGTACAGGCGAAAGAACTCTCCTTTTTCTATGAGAGCAAGGAGGACGTGCCGCACCCGACAGGGGCGCTGCAAGCAGTCTACCTGGTCACGGCTCGTCCCACCGATCCGGACGATCCGGCCACCCTCGCGGCCTCGCGATCGCTTGACGCGATGATCTATACGTCCGCCGCGCTCGTCAGCCTCGGTCTCTATCCGTCCGTCGATCCGCTGCTGTCGTGGTCGCGTCATCTCGACCCCGCCATCGTCGGACAGGAGCACTACGATGTGGCCCTGGAGGTGCGGCGGCTACTACGCCGCTACCGCGAGATCCAGGAAGATGGGCTGGCGACTCTCTCTGACGAGGACAAGCGGGTCGTGGCGCGGGCACGCCGGGTGCAGCGCTTCTTCACACAGCCGTTTTCCGTGGCCGAGCCCTTCACACAACGCAAGGGAGAGTACGTGAGCCGTGACGAGACGGTGCGCGGATTCAAGGCGCTGCTGGAAGGCGCCTACGACGGCCTGCCCGAGGACGCCTTCCTGTGGTGCGGCCCTATCGCGCAGGCCGTCGAGCACGCCAAAACGCCCGTGGCCTGCGCTTAAAAGCGCATGGCAGGAACCGGACCTTAAAAGGTCTCGCGTGAATCGATTCGGCGTGTATTGTGTAAGAGCCGTGTCTACTAGGAGCGCCGGCTTCTAGCCGGCAGATATTCGCGGGCGAACCTGTTCACTGATGGCAAAGGACATGGCCGCGGCCGTTTGCCGGCTGGACAGTCAGCGGACTGACGCCGGCGCTCCCAGCAGATACGAAGCCAATGCATCCAGCCGCGGCTTATTCCCTCACCAATGATTAAAGATGATGTGTCGTTTCACCAATACTACGTGTGGTATCGTGACGTAGAGATCTGGCCCATTCCGCGCCGGATGCGCATCTTAGCGCCCCCGGCTACCCGTATGACAGCGTGGAACCGCCGTGGCGGAGAAAGAGGGAACGCGTAGTGGCGCTCACGGCGCGGGGGGCAAGGCGCGCGTTTTCGCGGCGTTCCGCATCGTTATGGCGTCCAGCCACCCTGCTTTTCTGGGCTCTCTCGCGTCTCGTTCTCCTGCTCAACGTGATTGTATTGGGGCATAAGTGCGATCAGGTCTTCTGGACCTATGGGCACGATATAGCGGCGCTTCATCTCATGCCCTACCGCGATTTTGGCGTTGAGTACCCGCCCCTGGCCGTGGCCCTGTTCGCGATCCCTGGCGGCGCCCGCGATTGGCCGCACTACGCGGGCTGGTTCGCGCTTATGATGCTGGCCGTCGATTTGTTGACCCTCGCGTTCGTGCGCTATGCGGCCGAGACCCTCGATCTATGGGCCGACGGCTGGCGCACGGCGTTCTCGTACGCCGTGCTCGTCTTTGCCACCACGGCCGTGCTCAACAAGTATGATGTCGCGCCCGGTCTGCTCACGCTGGCCGCGGTCGTGGCGCTGATCCGCGGTTGGGACCGCGCGGCGTGGGTGGCGCTCGCCGCGGCCGTCCTGTTCAAGGGCTACGCCGTGGTGCTGGCGCCCCTCTTCCTGCTCTACCGCTACCGCGTGCGGCGCCTCATGCCTTGGTGGCACGGGCCATTGGCCGGCGCCCTCACCACGGCTGTTGTCCTCCTGCCTATCATCGCAGCCGCGGGACCGGCGTTCGCGCGGACATTGCTCTTCCACGCCAACCGCGGCCTGGAGATCGAGAGCGTCTATGCCTCGGTCGTCCTCGTGGCGCATAATGTCGCGCATCTCTCCGTGTGGGTCACCGCGGGCAAAGCGGTAACCTCACGCGACGTATACTCCGCGTTGAACGGTCCACTGGAGACCGCGGCGCCCGTGGCGCTGGTCGGGTGTTTAGCGATCACCTACGCTGCGGCATGGGCGCGTCTACGACGTGAGGCCACGCCGGAGGCGTTAGTGCTGTTGAGCATGGCCGCCATAACCGCGTTCACGATCACCTTCAAGGCGCTGCCCTCGCACTACCTGCTCTGGCTCATCCCGCTGGCGGCGGTCGCGCTTGGCCGCCCCGCGTCGCGAACCACGCGCGCCGCCGTCGCCGTCCTATGCGCGGTCGCGCTTGGCGCCGTCGTCCCCGTCGTGTGGCTGCCGCTCAGGCACGTCGATCCTGTCGCGGTCACCATCATGGTGGGGCGCAACCTCGCCCTCATCGCCGTTTTCCTCCTGCTCATTAGGCGATCCCTCGCGAACTAACGTCAAAAAGGGCCGGGGGAAGCGGACATGTCCGCTTCCCCCGGCCCCTCTGGCTACTGACTACTGACTACTAGCTACTGCGCCAGGCCCTCGGTGCTGCGCAGCGTGGCGTGGTTCGGCTCGAAGACGGTCTGCTCGGCCACGAAGCCCTGCGGGCTCGTCGAGGAGAGGATCGCGCCGTGGATCGGCGTGAGGCCGGGCACAAGCCTATTGACGTCGAACGTGAAGCGCTGCGTGGGCTGCACGTCGATGTGCTTGGTGATCTGCTGCCCGTTGCTGCCGTAGAACGTGGCATCGACGGGGACCGTCGCCGACGACGGGTTGTAGAGCAGCAGGAACTCGCTGTTGCCCTGCGTATTGCCGCCGGGGAAGCTCCAGCGAACGCCCGCGCCGTTGCGCCCGAAGACGTCGGAGCCGGCGATGTTGGCGTTGTTCGGTGAGCCAAAGTACTCCGGGCGCTCCACCACCACCGGCTGGTCGCTCGTGACCACGCTGGCAATACCGCTGGCGCTGAGCGTGTCATTCAGCTTGATGTTGCCGCGGCTGCGCCCCGGCACGAGCAGCGTGCGGCTGCCCAACGGGTTGCCGGCGCCGCCGAAGAAGCTGGCCGTGACCAGCGCCGGCGTCAGGTTAGGGTTGAGCACCGTCAGGAAAGTCTCGAAGCGGTTGACCGTGGTACCCTCGGCGAAAAGCCAACTCGTCGCGGCGGTGTTGGTTCCCGCGCGGGTGGTCATGCCATAGCCGTTGCTGCTGAACGTCAGCGTGCGCTCGACCACGACGGGGTGGTCCGCGGTAGCGACGATACTGACCGACTTGCCAGGGAATTGCTGGTTGATGTCCACGACGCCGTTGCTATGCGCTGGCACGGTGAAGGGCACGCTCTTGCCGGGACCGCCGCCCAGGGGCAGGATCTGCAGCTGGACGTGCGCGGGCGTGGCCTGGTCGGGGTTCAGGATGGAGACGGTCTCATGGAAGGTGAGGCCGGTGTAGCCCTCGGCCAAGTACCATGTCGTGCCCAGGCCGGTATTGCCCAGCAGTGAGTCGCCATCGCGGCCAGGACGGTTGATGTTGAGCTGCGCCGTGATGCTGCGATCGGCGCTCACCACTAACCCGAAAGACCCATTGAACGGCTCGAGCGAGGCCACCGCCACGGTCTTCTGCGAACCGGCGTTAACCATCACGGTCTTGGTGTCGGTCGCCCCGTTGTTGAAGTAGAAGGTAAGCTTGACGGTGGCGGGCTGTCCATTGCCGTTGAGCAAGTTGACGGCCGAGTGCGCGTCCGCCGTTTGCAGGCCGCCCGCGAAGTAGTACTGCTCCGAACGCGACAACTGGCCGGTCAGCGCGCTGACCGCGCTCACGCGGCTTTGGTTGCCGATGGCGCTCACTGTGTTCGCCCCTTGCAGCAGGGAGCTGGGGGCCTTGAACGAGGCGGTGAACGCGCCGTTGTTCGTGGTGATCGGCGCCGTGGTCGAGATGGCCGCGCCGTTGAGCGCGAGCGTCACCTGCTCCAGACGGCCGAAACCCTGGCCCGTGACCGTCACGGTCCCGCCGGGGCTCGTCGTCGCGGGGTTGAGCGAGATAGAGGGTGTGAGCTGCTGCACCGTCACCTTGGCCTGCGACGAGCGCTTGCTAGTCGTACCGAGCGCGCTGAGCGTGTAGACGCCGGGCTTGAGCCCATAGGCAAAGGTGACGCCGGTGGGCGTCAGGGCGCCGGAGGCGCCGGCCTTGGCCGTCGTGGCGGTCTTCGTGCCGTTGATGAGGATAACGACCGTTTCGTTCGCGGCAAAGCCTGCCCCCGAGACGGTCACGAGGCCGCCGCGGTTGACGGTGGTCGGCGTCACAGCTAACGTGGCCGTGACCATGGGGGTAGCCGTGACCTTGGCCGTTGGCGTGACGGTGTGCGTCGCGGCCACAGTAGCCGTAGCGGCGACCGTCGTCGCCGCGGGCGCGGCGGTCATGGTCGATGCGCTCACATGTGTCTGCTGGGGCGTCGGCGACCCAGCGGCGATTGCCGCAGGGGCAGCCGGAGCCGCCATGACGCCGACCAGCGCGACGGCCAGCCCTACTCCCAGATAATACCTCGAACTCATGATGGCGTGACCTCCACATACTATGCCCTATGCCGCACGACGCCGTGTCAACACGCTTTTCTATCCGTGATAGGCAAACGTGACGTGACGGCGCGCGACGGTCAGGCCCGGTCAGGGGAGACCGTGGCCCGTGAGGCAATACTAATAAGACAGGGCTCGCACCATTGCGGTAGACACGAACTCTATCTTCACTATAGACAACAGGTGGCGAAATAGCATGATATAAAACTCACCTGTCGCGCGAGTAGTGAAGGCAAGAGTGGGGCCACAAAATCTTAACCTGTTTTGCTTCCTGATCTTAACCACATCTTAACCTCGGTCTGTTATGGGTCGCGCTAGCCGGCGCTCCGCAGGTCCACGCCCAGTCCGTCGCCGGAACCGTCATCAGCAACGGGGGGACTTTCAATCCCGCTGGCGTCGCCGTGGATAGCGCGGGCGACATCTTCGTCCCCGATTGCTTCGACAACATCCCTGGGACCAGAACCGCCTGCTCCACCGCGCAGAATGGCGTCTACAAGCTGACGCCGAATGGGTCGGAGGGGTACACGACCGCGCGCATCGCGTCGGACACGAACGACCCCGGCAACGCCGCCGTGGACAGCGTCGGCACGGTCTTCGTAGCGGATTTCTTCAACAATCGCCTCGTCACCCTTACACCGGATGCGAGCGGGAGCCACTACGCCGAGTCCTCTGTCCCTGGCTTCAACCAACCCGACGGCGTGGCGGTCGCCCGAGATCGTTTCGGCAACCTCTACGTGACCGATAAGGGCGATGGGAACGTCTACAAGCTTACACCCGCGACGGGCGGCGGCTACGACCAAACCACGATCGCCACCATTGCTAACGCCTTCGGTGTCGCTGTCGACGCGGCGGGCAACGTCTTCATCGTCGATAGTAATACCGACCCGCTGAACAACGTGTTCAAGATCAGCCCGCTCGCGGGCGGCGGCTACGGCCTGCCGGTCAAGATCGCAGCGAACATCCCTGCCGAATCGCTCGCGCTGGACGGGGCTGGGGTGCTCTACCTGCCCGATCTTACGGGCGCCAACGCCACGGTCTACACGCTGACCCCCAACTCCGGCGGGACGGCCTACACGTCGTCGTCGTTCGACGTGAGCGGCGTGGGTACCTTCCAGAGTGAGGGTATCACGGTCGCCCCCTCGGGAAACATCTTCATCTCGGACACCTTCGCCAGCACCAAACGCAAAGGCAACCGCTTGATAGAGGTGACGGGCGTGGCAACCAACTACACGCTGCCGCCGCCCGCAGCGGCGACGCCCGAGTTGGGCTCCGGCGAACTCCTTGCCACCGGCCTCCTCCCGCTTGGCCTCGTGGTCCTCGCGCGCCGACGACGGGCACGACGCGCGCGACAGCAGTAGGGCGACGTACAGGACAGCGGACAGCGAAGGGGCCAGGGAGAGACGTTCTCCCCCGCCCCTTGTCTGACCTCCGCGTGCACACATCGGGCGCGACGCATACGGCGGGGGCCTCGTGCGATACGGGGAGGGTCGGTTCTTCACGGTGAGCGGAGCGCGCGGCGGATGCCGGACCGCTACCTGCAAGCGGCGGGACTGGCGCGCCACGTATCGCGGCGCCGCCAACTTCGCCATGTCCTGTAGACGTGGCTCAAGACGAACGACTAACGATTCGCGCGACAAAGAGCACGTAGAGCGCGATGACGGCGACGCCGCCGGGGCGCGTCAGGCCACGCCGCCTCGCCAACAACGCCAGCACGACGGCTGTCATCCCCAGGAGCCACAGCAGGTCGAGCAGGCCGGCCTTGCCTGCGGAAACGCCGCCGACAATGAGGGCGGGCAGCGCGATCCCCGCCAGGACGTTGATGGTGTTGCTGTTGAGCGTTTCGCTCACTACCGCCGCGCCGCGCCCCTGTAGCGCCAGACGACTCGCGGCGTAGGCGTTGGGCAGGCTGGTGAGGGCCGCCAGCGCGACTGTGCCGACCAGCGCGTCGGGGACGCGCCAGGCCGCGGCGAGGGTGAGCGCCGCCGCGACAAGAGCCAGGCTCCCCCCGACGATGAGCGCCAGCGCTACAGGGATGAACAGGGCGGGTCCCCATGGCCCCACCCCGCGCGGGCCGGTAGCGACACGCGGGTCCTCGGCGACCTCGTGGTCGACTTCGCTCACGGCCAGGGCGAGCAGACGCGCCAGGCGACGCGGTAGGGGCAAGCGGGCCAGGCGGCGCGGAGACGCGCCCAGCGCCAGACAATAGGGGACGAACACCAACAGCAGAAGCGCCGCCGCCGCGATCGGCGCCAGGACGCCGCCGACGAGGCCGGCGACGATGAGCATGGCGAGGATGGCCATGCCGCCATCGAGGAACAGACCCGCGCGGCGCACACGCACACGGCCGGCCAGCAGCGCGCCCACGCCGAGTAGCGCGGCCAGATTGAAGATGTTGGAGCCGAGTACCACGCCGAGACCGACATCGCGCCGGCCGGCGTGCAGGGCCGCGAGGGCCGACGAGATCTCGGGGGCGTCGGCGCCCAGCGCGGTGAGCAGGCCAAGCAGCCCCTCGGATAAGCCAAGGCGCGCGCCGAGCCGGTCGAGCCCGCGCACCAGCGCCTCGCTCGCGGCGAGCGTGACCAGCAGGGCGCCCGCGAAGACGAGCACGGCGACAGTGGGGGACAATAGGGTACCTCCGGTATAAGTTGTGCGAGTGACGAGTGGCGAGAACTCGTCACTCGTCACTCGCCACTCGCCACTCAAAAAAGGAGTCACGCGTTGATAGGGTCGCCGGACGTCGCCACGTTCATCGGGCTGCTGATCGCGGTGTCCGTCGTCGCGGTGGCGGTGCGCTTCATCAATGTCCCGTACAGTGTGGCCCTCGTGCTCACCGGGCTGGCGCTGGCGCTGGCCCCGAGCGCGCCGAGTATACAACTGACGCCAGCAGTCATTTTAACCGTCTTCCTGCCCGTGCTGCTTTTCCACGGCGCCTACAACCCCGATCTGGCCGACGTGCGCGCCAATTTCACCCCCGTGGCGCTTCTCGCCATCCCCGGTGTGCTGGTCACGGCCGCGCTCGTCGGCGGCGCGCTACACTACCTGGCAGGTCTGCAGTGGGGGACCGCGCTGCTTTTCGGGGCGATCGTGGGCGCGACCGACCCCGTGGCCGTCCTCGCCATCTTTGGCGAGGTGGGCGCGCCACGGCGCCTGTCCACTATTGTCAACGCCGAGAGCCTATTCAACGACGGTACCGCCCTTGTACTCTTCGCCACCATCCTGGGCGTCATTACCTCTAAAACGTTCAATGGTGGGGTGACGGTGGAGCGTTTCGTGATCGTCGTCGCCGGCTCGCTCGCGCTGGGCGCCGCCGTGGGCGTGCTCGGCGGGACGCTGATGGCGCGTCTCGACGACGCGTTGGTCGAGACGACAATCATCGTGATCCTGGCCTACGGCGGCTACCTGCTGGCCGATCACCTGACGGTGTCGGGTCCGCTGGAGACGGTCATGGCGGGGCTGATGCTGGGCGCGCGGGGCGTCCATGTGATGAGCGCCACGACCCGTCTACAAGCCCGCGCCACCTGGCAGTTCCTCGACTTCCTGGCCAATTCGCTGCTATTCCTGCTGGTGGGGTTGGCGGTGCGCCCGCTCGGCGCTTCGGCCGTGCTGAGCTTTGGCCCCATAGTGTGGAAGGCGCTCGTCGTCGCGGTTGTCGCGGTTGTCGCGGCGCGTGCGCTCGTGGTGTGGGCCGTAGCTCATCTGCTCATGCACATGGGCCGCCCGTTGCCGCGCGGGTGGCGGACGGTGGTGACGTGGGCCGGGTTGCGCGGGGCCGTGTCGCTGGCGGCCGCGCTGAGCCTACCGGGCAAACTGCCCGACCGTACCCTGCTGCTGGTCCTGACCTTCGGCATCGTTCTGTTCACCCTGCTGGGGCAGGGACTGACGATCGGGCGGGTCATGGCGTGGCTGCGCATCGGCGGCGGCGACGCCTCGCGCCACGAGTTCGAACTCGCGGTGGGGCGGCTGCGCGCGACCGAGGCGGTCCTGCGCGAGGTGGGGGCTTTACGGGACGTCCAGGCGCTCGATACCGATGCGGCGCGCCGGCTAGAAGGGGAGTACGCGGAGCGCGCGCGCGCGCTGCGCCAACAGGTCGCCACGCTGGAGCATGGTGGGGGAACATTGGAGCGCCAGCAGGAAGTCGAGGCGCAACGGCGCCTGCTGCGCGTGCAGCGCGAAGCCATCCGCCACGCCTACGCGCGCGGGGACATCTCCAACGCCTCCTTGCGCCAGCTCGTGGCCGAACTCGATGAGGAGTTGGCTAAACTCGAGCCTGGCCTGGAAAATGAGTGATCAGGAGGTAGCAAGCAGCGAGCGCGCCGCGCCGACGAGGATGAGCGAGCCGGTCACGACGAGGGGAACGCCGCGTGAGCGCGCCAGCTCCTGGGCCTGGGCCAGCGCCGTGGCGGAGTCGGGGACGAGGGTGACAGCGGGCGCGGGCAGGTAGCGCCGGATCTCCGCCGCGACGATGGCGGCGGCGCCGGCGCGGCGCTCCCACGGCGGCTCGGTCACCACGACGGCTGCGGCCAGCGGCGCCAGCGCGCCGACCATGGCCGGGATGTCTTTGTCGCCCAGGATGCCCAGTAGCAGCACGGGGCGCGCTTCCGGCGCCTGAGGCAATATCTCGCGCAGAGCCACGGCCAGGGCGCGCGCGGCGTCGGGTGTGTGCGCGCCATCGAGCAGCGCAGGCGGATCACCCGCGATCCATTCCAGCCGGCCCGGCATGCGCGTCTCGGCCAGACCTAGGCGCACCGCATCCTCATCAGCCCGCGCGACGCCGAGGACGCCGAGCGCGTCGACCGCGCCAGCGGCGCACGCCGCGTTGGCCCGTTGGTGACGCCCCAGCAGCCCTAGGCGCAGATCTTTGTAGATGTGGGCCGGAGTGGCCACGCGCAGGCCCGCATCCGTGGCCGCGTAGCGCACGTCGCCGCCGCCTTCATCGGGGGTGATACGCCACAGCGTCGCGTGCTGGCGGGCGCACTCGTCGACGATGACGTCTAGCGCGGCGGGATCGGCCACGGCGGTCACGAGGATACCGTGGGGCTTGACGATGCCGGCTTTGTGGGCGGCGATGGCGGCCACGGTCGGGCCGAGGCGGCGCGTGTGCTCCAGCGACACGTTGGTGATGACCCCGACGCGCGCGCTGTTGACGACAGTGGGGTCGTAGCGGCCGCCCACGCCGACCTCGACGACGGCGATGTCGACGGCGCGTTCGGCGAAGTACAGCGCGGCCAGCGTCCACAACATTTCCGTGAGCGCGGGGCGGCCCAGCGCGTAGCCCGGTATGGCGTCGCCGGACATCTCCTCGATAAACGGCCGTAGCCGCTCCAGCAGGCGCGTCCAGTCCGCGCCCGCGATCGGCGCGCCGTCGACCTGGATGCGCTCGGTGTAGTCGCGCAGGTGCGGCGAGGTAAAGAGGCCGGTGCGGTAGCCGGCGGCGCGCAGGATCGTGGCGGCCAGCGTGGCGGTCGAGCCCTTGCCGGCGCTACCCGTCACATGCAGCGTGGCGAAGCGCTCCTGCGGGGCGCCGGCACGGGCAAGCAACAGGCGCGCGCGGGCCGGGCCCGCCTCGAACGCGGCCTGTACCGGCGAGGCGACCAGGCGCTCCAGATAGGCGATGGCGTCGTCATAGGTGTGTAACATACACCCCTATTATCGCGCACTGACCGCCGAGTTGGTGGCCGTCGCGGTCACGGGTGGCGCTCGCCCGATTGGAACAGCGGGCCGGAGCGTGGTATGCTGGACTAGCGGAGGAGGCGGCGGTGGGCGACTCCGTTGGTGAGGCTGGGCGGGGCGAAACGTGACGATGGGGCAGGTGGAACCAATCACCGTGGGAGCCTTGGCGCGGCGGGCGCGCGAACGGCGCGGCCTGACGCGCGAAGATGTGGCCGCGCGCGCCGCGCTCAGCGTCGAAACGATCCGCAACGTCGAGCGGGCACGCGCGCGCCCCTACCGCCAGACCGTAGACGCCCTGCTGGACGCTCTGCACGCCGATGAGGCCGAGCGCGCCGCGGTCCTGGCGGCCTGGCGCCGCCAACCCGCCGCCGTGGATTCCGTTAGAGACACGGGCCTGGGCGCAGTCAGCGACACGGCGGATGGGGCGGCGGGGGAATGTATGGACGCGCTCCCGGCGCCGCTGACGCCGTTGCTGGGACGGGAGCGCGAGGAGGCGGCGGTGGCGCATCTGCTGCGCCAACCCGATGTGCGCCTGCTGACGCTGACGGGGCCGGGCGGGGTCGGCAAGACGCGCCTGGCCCAGCAGGCCGCCGCCGGCCTGGAAAGCGCCTTCGCCGACGGTATGGTCACGGTGAGCCTCGCCGCCCTGCGCGACCCCGCCTTGGCGCTGCTCACGCTGGCGCGGGCGCTGGGCCTGCGCGAGGCCGCTGGGCAGCCCGTCGAGGAGCGCCTCCGCGCCCACTTGCGCGACAAGGACCTGCTGCTGCTGCTGGACAACATGGAGCAGGTGGCGGGGGCGGGGCCGGCGCTGGCCGCGCTGCTGGGGGCGTGCCCCGGCGTGACGGCGCTGGTGACCAGCCGCGCCGCGCTGCGCGTGCGCGGGGAGCGCGAGTTCGCGGTGGCGCCGCTGGCCCTGCCCGCCCCGGAGGAGGGCGCCGACCCGGCCGCAGTCGCGCGCGCCGGCGGTGGCCCTCTTCGTGGCGCGCGCCCAGGCGGTGCGCCCCGACTTCGCCCTGGACGCCGGCAACGCGGCGGACGTGGCGGCGCTCTGTCGCCGGTTGGATGGCCTGCCCCTAGCGCTGGAGTTGGCGGCCGCCCGGCTGACCTTGTTCACCCCGCGCGCCTTGCTGGTCCGGCTGGAACGGCGGCTGCCGCTGCTGACGGGCGGGGGGCACGACCTGCCAGCGCGCCAGCGCACCCTGCGCGACACCCTCGCCTGGAGCTACGACCTGCTCGCGCCCGCCGAGCGCGCGCTCTTCCGGCGGCTCGCCGTCTTCGTCGGC